>Ga0335080_10001553_pt1 | contig 22526 bp, 21 predicted proteins | sample Lox_Sample_34_FD_206720 | JGI IMG/M metagenome (GOLD analysis project Ga0335080, IMG submission 206720) | Soil microbial communities from Loxahatchee National Wildlife Refuge, Florida, United States - Lox_Sample_3.4 | ecosystem: Environmental > Terrestrial > Soil > Wetlands | place: USA...
GGTCTGGCCGGTGACTTCATGGGGGCTACGGCGCGCTGAAATTCGCGATGCTCTACCCGGGCCTTTTCAGCGTAGTGTACGCGCTCCATCCGGTTGGGACGGGCACGGGTCTGGTGCCCATGGCCTCGCGGCCCGACTGGCGGAAGATCCATGAGGCGCGCTCCTTCCGCGATCTCGACGGAGACGTGTTCGCGCAGGTGTTCACCGCCATGGCGCAGGCGTTCCTTCCCAATCCGCAGCGGCCGCCTTTCTACTGCGATTTCATGATGGAGCCGGACAATGGCGAACTGAAGCAGAATGCCGCCAATACTGTGAAGTTGCAGGATGCGTTCCTGCTGGACCACATGCTGTCGGAAAAGGCGGACAACCTGAGGAAGATGCGGGCTATCCGGTTCGACTGGGCGCGCTACGACTCAAATCAGGACCACGTCTTCGCCAACGAGGCGTTCACGCGCAGGCTGGACGAGCTGGGAATCGATCACGAAGCCGAGGAGTACAACGCGGTTCCGGGAGTGAAGAACTGGACGCTGGATGGCAGGGTGGCCACGGAGATGCTGCCGTTCTTTGGGCGCTATCTCACGTTCGAATGAGGGCGACCCGGAGCCCATCGCGCAGTCCGGGTCGCTCAAGTCTGATTAGCGGTGGTGACCGCCACCGCCGTGATAACCACCGTGGTAGCCGCCGCGGTAGAAGCCTCCGCCATAGATGCGGACGCCGAAACTCGGGCCCCAGAACCACGGATAATACGCGCCGTAGTAATACGGACCGTAGTAAGGATACGGGTAGCCGTAACCATAGCCGTAATAGCCGCCGTAGAGGCTTGGAGCGGGTCGCGGACCGTAGGCGCGCAGGGACGACCGCTCGTAATCCTGCTGTGAAACGGGCTGGAACGCTTCATTGTTGAAGTCGGCTTTGACGGTCACAGGATCGATCAGCCGGAAAGTGAGCACCTGCTCGGGGTAGAGGACGGTCGGCTTGCCGCGTGTGAGCAGCACGCCCACAGTGGAAGCCACCAGTCCGGCAGCTGCTCCGACGCCTGCGCCGACACCGTCGTTCACGCCTGCGCCGATGATTGCGCCGGTTGCGGTGGTGGCGCCGATCGCGGTAGCGTCGCGTCCGTAGGATGTGTCGCCACGCCGCTCCACCATCTGGGTATGCACATTGATTTGCTGACCGTCGGCGATGCCGATCTCAGTGATCTCAACGCCGAGTTTCGAGGTGCCCGAAACGCGCCCGGCCTTCTGCGCCAGGGTCACGCGGCCCTCCACCGTCTGGCCGCGGCGCGCGATCACAATTCCGTTTGAAACCAGCGGCTCGGCGAGCGTGCCCATGAAGGCATCGCCCTGCTGGCTGTGGTCGCTCGAGATCGGCTGGTTCACGCGGAACGAGACCCATGTGCCGGCCGGAAGTGTGATGGACGCCGGCATCGGCTTACGGGGCGGAGGAGGCTGCTGCTGGGTGCCACCGAAGCGCGTCCAGCCACCCTGCTGCTGCGGCGCGGGGCCGCCACTGGACTGCCAGCCGTGGTTTTCGGGGGGCGGTGGAGCTTGATCCTGTTCGTCCTCGGGAGGCGGAGGCCCGGCCTGATCGCCATCGGGTGCGGATAAGGTCTGGTTCCCGACGGTGTCGGCGGGTTGAGCGGCGGGCGCAGAGCCCACCTTTCGCCACTGGCCGGACTGCTGTTGCGCGGCGGCGTCCGTCGAAGGGGCCTGAGCATAGAGCGCAAGGGCGCCAAACGCCATCGCGATGCCAAGGATTGTTGTGTTCAGAGCTTTCATAAAATTCTCGCCTGCGCCTGTTTCCACAGGCTTCCGCTACCATAGTGCAGGTCTGGTTCCATGGAAAGGTTCCGCAGAATCAATGACGTAGGCCGAAGGCTGCTGGTTGCATACAGCCGGGTGGTGCTCTTCAGCCACCCCGGTCCTGTAAGGTGCGCTGGCGAGTCACAATGGTACGGGCTATCGGGTAATACTACTGTGGAGCGTTTACACATTCTAAGAGATCTACTAAAGTGGCTTAGGGCAGTCATCTGAGACAGCCGCATCGGCGGAGCACATCGAGTGAACCAGCAACTGGTGCAGTTTTCATATCTACAAGTCCTTGATTTTCTTACAACAATCGCCTTTCTTCTGCATGGCGTCCAGGAGGCCAACCCGCTGGTCCGGCTGGCGCTCTACTCGGCGCCCGATCCGCTCACAGCACTGCTCGCGGTTAAGGTCCTCGCCCTGGGATTGGGTTTGTTTTGCTGGCGGCGCGGGCGCGAGCGGCTGCTGATGCGGATCAACGTGATGTTCGCGATACTGGTTGCGTGGAATCTGGTGGCCCTTATCTTCGCTGCTTCCAAGGCCGCCTGACCGCGGAAGTGCATGGCGCAGCCTATTGAAGCTCCGCACACGGAAAGCACCGAACAGGAAGAACACGTACCTCTGTATCGCGTCGTCCTGCTGGACGACGACGATCACACATACGACTACGTGGTGGAGATGCTCGTGAAGCTCTTCTGCATGTCGGCGGTGGACGCCTATCGCCACGCTGTCGAGGTGGACACGACAGGCCGAACGCCGGTGATCACCTGTGAGCTTCCCGCCGCCGAGTTTGCCCGCGATCAGATTCACGCGTATGGGGCTGACTGGCGGATGGAGCGGTCGAAGGGATCGATGTCGGCGGTGATTGAGCCGGCGGAATAAGCAGAGGGAGTAAGGGGAGGTAGAGGGCGGGCCGCTACCTCCCGGCGGTCGTTCTACTTCTTCGGGCGCTCGACCATCGCTTCCACGAGGTCGAGGCGGGTCTTCCAGGGGTCGGGGCCGGCGACGGGGCCCTTTTCTGTAAAGTCCATGAGCTGATCGGTAGCGGCTTTGTAAGCGGGCCACTTTGCGAGGCCGGGTCCATTAGGGTTTCCGGTTTTTCCGAAGTTCACCCAGTAGGCGTTCGCGGCCTGGGCTGTGGCTTCGTCGTCCTTCGCGAGAGCCTTCTCGTAACGCGCGGCCACGGTGTCGAAGACAAACGGGATCTCTGTCGCGTGCGGGGCTCCTTTCCATTGCTTGCGCATGGATTCGGCGACGTAGGAGAAGCGGTATTCGTAGACCGGCTGGCCTAGCGCGGCGAGCGCGCGGGCCATGAAGCGGGCGGGCTCGATCATGATCTGAATGGCCGAGACGGCCGTGCCCGCAACGCCTACGTTGCCGGTGTTGTCGGGGTCGAAGGCAGCTTTTGCCTTGTCGCGGTCGGGGCCGAAGCGGGCGAGCAGCTCATCCATGTTCTTTGCCTGGTTGAAGCCGATGTCGGCGCTATTGGCTCCGATGAGAAACGGCACTTTCGCGCCTTTGCCGGCTTTATAAACCGCTTCGGGGGTATCCACCACGACTTTGCCGTCGATCATGGGGCCGGCGTAAGTGGATTGCGCTCCGAACATGCTGGCCATGTTGAGACGGTCGACTACGGTGTCGGCGGGCAACCTGCGCAGGGCGGCCAGCGCGGCGGCATCTTCGCCGGTGATGCCGTTCTTTTTCGCGAAGTTCACGCCGAGCGTCTCTGCCGAGGGTGTCCCCGAGGGACTGGCGTGATCGAGGTAGCGCGGCGGAAACAGGCCGGTGCGGCCACCACCGGACTCCATGATCGCTTTCTGGAACAGTCCCTGGGCCATGGGGGAGGTCATCAGGGTCAGGACCGAGCCTCCGCCGGCCGATTCGCCGAAGATGGTGACGTTCTTCGGATTGCCCCCGAAAGCGGCGATGTTGCGGCGGACCCACTGGAGCGCGGCGATCTGGTCCATGAAGGTGTAGTTGCCGTGAGGCTCGCCGGGGTTCTCTTTCGTTAGGGCGGGGAAGCCGAAGAAGCCGAAGCGGCCGACCCGGTAGTTGAAGCTGACGAGCACGACGCCACGCTTGGCAAACTGGCTGCCGTCATAGACCGCGGGCGAGCTGCCGCCGTTCACGAAGCCGCCACCGTAGATCCACACCATGACGGCCAGGTTTTTCGCGGCTCCACCGGCGGGCGTCCAGACGTTGACGTAGAGGCAGTCCTCGGCGGGCTTGACGCCTAAAGGCGCGGCATCGCCAGGGAAGGGAAGCTGCATGCAATCGGCTCCGTATTCGGAAGCGGTGCGGACGCCGGTCCAGGGCTTCGCAGGTTGCGGCGGACGCCAGCGGAGGTCGCCGACAGGAGGCTGTGCGTAGGGGACTCCCTTGAAGGAAGTCACGTCGTTGGCTGTGACTCCCTTGAGCTTGCCGGTATCAACGGTCACCTCTTCGGTGGCGGCAAAGGCGCTGGCAGTAGCCAGAGCGAGCGTGAGCATAGTGAGAACGATCGGGGTTCGTTTGGACATGATTCTCTCCTGACTATACGCCTCCTGCATGCAGGCGTGGGACGGGCTACTGAGCGCGGGCTTTGGCGAGCGCGGCATGCCACCCCGCGAACAGGTCTTCCCGTTGCGACTCGGGCATGCGCGGTTCGAAGACGCGTTCTTTCTGCCAGAAGCTCTCCAGATCCTCGAGCGACGGGAAGAAGCCGGTGGCGAGGCCGGCGAGATAGGCCGCGCCGAGGGCCGTGGTTTCGATGTCCACGGGGCGGACGATGGGACGGCCGAGGACGTCGGCCTGGAACTGCATCAGGAAATCGTTGGCGGTGGCCCCGCCGTCCACGCGGAGCTCACGGAGGCGCTCGCCGGTATCGCGTTCCATGGCTTCCACCAGATCGCGCGTTTGCCAGGCGATGGATTCCAGCGTGGCGCGGACGATGTGGGCGCGCGTGGTGCCGAGGGTCAGGCCGGTGATGGTCCCGCGGGCTTCGGAATCCCACCAGGGTGCGCCGAGTCCGACGAAAGCGGGGACGACGCAGACGCCTCCGGTGTCGGGGACGGACTGAGCGAGGCCGGCGGTTTCGGCTGCGGTGTTGACGAGGCCGAGCTTGTCGCGCAGCCACTGGACGGCGGCGCCGGCGACGAAGACGGCTCCTTCAATGGCAAAGGCGGGGTCGGAGTTGGGGGACGCGGCTCGGGTAGCCAGGAGGCGGTTCTGCGAGTGCGGCACATTCGCTCCGGTGTGCAGGAGGGCGAAACATCCTGTGCCGTATGTGTTTTTCGAGAGGCCGGGACGGAAGCAGGCCTGTCCGAACAGCGCCGCCTGCTGGTCACCGGCGATTCCGGCGATGGGAATTTCGGCTCCCAGGAGCTCGGCAGCGGTCGTGCCCGCGATCCCGCAGGAGGACACGATGCGTGGAAGCATGGATCGGGGGATGTCGAAGAGGTTCAGGAGGTCGGCGTCCCATTCGCCCGTGGCGAGGTTCATGAGCATGGTGCGGGAGGCGTTGGAGACGTCTGTGACGTGCGCGGCTCCGCTGGTGAGGTTCCAGATGAGCCAGGAATCGACGGTGCCGAAGAGCAGATCGCCGTTGCGGGCGCGCGTACGGGCTTCCGGAACATTGTCGAGAATCCAGCGGATCTTGGTCGCTGAGAAGTAGGCATCGATGATGAGGCCGGTGCGTTCGGCGATGATGGCGGCGTTGGGGGATTGCGCGAGCTCGGCGCTGAAATCGGCGGTGCGGCGGCATTGCCACACGATGGCGGGCGAGATGGGGCGGCCGGTGGCGCGGTCCCAGACAATGGTGGTTTCGCGCTGGTTGGTGATGCCGATGGCGGCGACGTCGCGGGCAGCAACGTTGTGGTCGGCGAGGACGCGGCGGGCGGCGGACATCTGCCCGTCGAGGATGTCGAGGGCGTCCTGCTCCACCCAGCCTGCCTGCGGGTGCACGCAGGGGATGGGAGCGGCGGTCATAGCGAGGCGGCGGCCGCGTTCGTCGTAGAGAGCGGCGCGGGCGCTGGTGGTGCCTTCATCGAGCGCGAGCAGACAGGGCATGGCAATATAGTATCGATATGTTCTTCAACCGCGTAAAGCCGAAGGTGTTGACGTTTCGTGAGCGCATCGATTCCCTGGCGGCGGCGGGGTTCACGACTCAGGCCGATGCTTCCGGCGGTGTGCGTGTCTCGCGGGGCGAGTGCGCGGCGGTGGTGAAGGAAGGGCCGGACGGGATGCCCGATGTGGGCAAGGCTGGCATTCGGATGGGCGGCGAGATCGCGGAGCTGGTGAGCGCGGGCTATCAGATGTTCCTGATGACGCGCAGTGGGCGGAAGCAGCCGGCGCGCGCGGATCAGTTGCACGCGCTGCACGATTTCACCGAGGATCTACGCGAGGGACTCGGCCTCGAGAGCTTGTACAACCAGGGGCTGGGAACGACCACGGCACGGCACCTCTACGATCGGGTGGATGAACGGGATGTGGCGGGCGAGAAGGAAGCCTGGCGCTCGGTGAAGGCCGACGGAGTCTACAACAGCTAAGAAGGGAGTAGCGGCGGCTGGTCCACCGCTACTCAAATCACACACGCAGCCAGAGGGGTCGAGCTGGCCGCGCGTGGGCGACTGAACCGCCGTTCATCAGGGGGCAATTTGCCCGCCATCCCGCGACGCTGCAAAATCAGCGCCGTGCGGAGGACAGCTGTTCGTTTTCGTGAACGGGTGGGCCGGAACTGGACAGTTCAGAAACCCGCGGCGTTCTGCAGGCGTCAGGTTCCACGGGACAAACATGGTCAGGGCAGTGCTCACCGCAGGACTCCTTCTGGCGGCGATGACCGCGCCGGTTGCCGGGCAGGTCTTCCCAAAGACGAGGCTGGTAAACGTGAAGGAGAAGCAGGAGCGCGTCCGGCTGAGGTTCAGTCCGTTAAACAGAACTGTGTTTGTGGATGGGGGTCGCGGGAATCTGGCCGCAATTCCGTACGCGAGCATCGACCGGATGTCGTACGAGAACACCTCACGCGACCGGTTCAAAGAGGGCGGTCTCCTCATGCCTGTGTCGCTGGCGGCGGGTGCACTGCTGATGCTGACCGAGTCAAAGAGCCACTGGTTCACGATTGACTACCACGGACCGGAAGGGTCGAAGACGATGGTGCTGCGGCTGGACAAGAGAGAGTACAAAGATGTGATCCGCGCGGCGGAACGCGAGACGGGCGAAGAGGTGGAACTCAGGCAGTGACGGCTACTCCCACCGCAGGGCGTCCAGAGGGGTCAGCCTGGAGGCACGCCGGGCGGGCAGGTAACTGGCCAGCACTCCAACCAGCGCCAGGAAAAGAGCCGCGCCCGTGAAGATGGCAGGATCGGCCGCGCTGACGTTCACCAGCAGGTCCGCAGCCAGCCGGCTCAGCGAAAGGGCCGCGGCGATTCCGATGGCCAGACCGGAGACGGTCAGGGTAAGACCCTGACGAACCACCAGCCGGATCACGTCATGGGGCCGCGCGCCCAGCGCCATGCGAATGCCCACCTCCTGCGTGCGCTGGGTCACCGAGTAGGCCATGACGCTGTAGAGCCCGACTGCTGCGAGCGCAAGCGAAAGCAGTCCAAGCGCGGCAAGCAGGCTGGCGGCGAATTTCTGCGGGAAGAGCGAGACGTCGGTGAAGGTGGTGAGCGGCACGGCGAGGTACGTTGCCGCGGGATCGACGGCGGCGGCTTCGTGCCGGAAAACGGCGGCCGCGCCGGCCATAGAGCCGCCGGTCCGCACGAAGAACGCGAGCTCGGAGTCCTTGCCGTAGCGCTGGCGGAAGGCGGCGTAAAAATATGGCCGCGGCGATTCGGTCGGGGTGAAGTAGCGGCTGTCCTTTACCACGCCCACCACGGTGAACCGCTGGCCCCAGGCCGCGATCTCGCGGCCGAGTGGATTCGCGCCCGCGAAGTAGTGGCGGGCGAAGGTCCGGTTCACGATGACGACCGGCGGCGCATCGGGGGTGTCGGCGTCGGTGAAATCGCGGCCGTCGATCAGCGGGATGCGCAGCGAAGCGAAGTAGCCGGGCGAGACAATGGTGCGGCGGATGTTCATGTCCTCGCCGGGCTGCGGAGTGTAGCCTTTCACGGCGACGCGTGTGTAGGGTCCGTCGCCGGCCCACAGCGGAACGTAATCGGCGTAGCTTACCGCGGCGACGCCGGGCGTGGAGGCGAGGCGGTCGCGCAGGCGCAGGCAGAACTGCTGGATTTCAGGAATCGTGTAGCCGCTGGTCTGTATGTAGAAGCGGGCGGCGAGCACGCTGTGCTTGTCGAAGCCGGGATCGGTGTTGGCGGCCTGCTGGAAGCTGCGCAGGAACAGGCCCGCGCCCACAAGCGCGACGGTGGCGAAGGCGACCTCGGCCACCACGAGCGCTCCGCGCACGCGATGCGAGCGCGCGCCGGGACCGCCGGAGCGTCCGCCCTCCTTGAGCGATTCGTTCACGTCGGTGCGGAACACGTGCCAGAGCGGGACCAGGCAGGAGACGAGCGTCGCCGCGACGCAGGTGAGCGTGGTGAACAGCAGGATGCGGGCGTTGAGGTGCACGTCAACGGCGGTGGGGATGCCGACGTTGGGGGCGAGGCGGATGGCTGCGTCCGCCATCCAGAGCGCCAGCAGCAATCCGAGGGCTGAGCCGGCGATGGCGAGCAGGAACGTCTCCACCAGCACCTGCTGCACGATGCGGCGGCGCGCGGCGCCCAGAGCGATGCGCACTCCGAATTCGCGCTGGCGGGCGATGGCGCGCGCAAGCAGCAGATTGGCCACGTTCGCGCAAACGATGAGCAGCAGCAGCAGCGCCACGGCCATCAGGATGCGGAGGAGGCGGATCACCTGGAGCTGTCCGGGCGTGTGCCGGGCCAGCATCGCGCCGAAGCCGGTGAGATGGGCGGGGTCGAGCGCGGAGAGATGCCGTGCGACGGAGGCAACCTCGGCGTTGGCGCGGTCGAGGGGGACGCCGGGCCGCAGGCGCGCGATCATCCAGAGGTTGCGCCAGGCGCGCGCGGTGAAGGTGTAGCGATCGAGGATGCCGAGTTCTTCGCCCATGCCGATGGGCACCCACACGTCGAAGATCCGGCTGCTGCTGGAGCCGCGGAACGCGGGCTCGGTGACGCCGATGACGGTGAGGTCGTGGCGGTTGAGGCGGATGGTTTTGCCGATGGCTGCGGGGTCGCCGTGAAAATGGCTCTGCCAGAGGCGGTAGCTGAGTACGGCCACTGGATTTGCGCCGGGTTTGTCGGCCAGCTCGTCGGCTCCGAACAGGCGGCCGGCGGCGGGCTTGACGGCGAGCACTGCGAAGTAATTGCCGGAGACCAGTTCGCCCCAGACGGGCTGCGCGCGGCGCTGGTCGGCTGCGCCCAGACTGAAGGTGGTGTCGTCGGAGGCGGCAACGCCTGCCACCAGTTTGAGCGAGTCGCGGAAATCGCGGTAGTTCAAGAAGGAGCCGCGGACCGGGTCGCCGCTCGGGTCGAGCGTCTCCAGCGGGAGGAGGTCGCCGGCGCGCTCGACGCCGGGAACGTCGTTGCGCACGGTGGCGTCGATCCAGCCGAAGACGGTGGTGGCGGCGGCGATTCCCAGCGCCAGGGTGAGCACGGCAACCGCCGTGAAGCCCGGGCTGTTGCGCAGGACACGCAACCCGTGCCGCAGATCCTGCCAGATGGTGCGCATTTCGGTTCGCCAGGGAAGAGGGCAATTTGCGCGCCACGGCTAAGGCCTGCAAATGGGGGAGTTGCGGGCCGGGCCGTGTCCGGTTTCGGGACAGGGTGGGACACTTGGAGGCATGGACGACTTTCCCGCGTTTATGAAGCGGCCGGTGAACCGGATCGCCCCGGGCGCGCAGGCGACTCCGGGCGTGGAGGGGTATGTTTTCGACGGGGCGGACGGAAGCCAGATGGCTTTCTGGACGTGCCGCGAGACGGCGTCATCGGCGGCTCACGTACACGATTTCGATGAATTCATGCTGGTGGTGCAGGGCTGCTACACGCTGCTCATCGATGGCGCGAAGGTGCCGGTGCGGGCGGGAGAGGAGTACGCGATCCCGCGTGGCGTGGAGCATGGCGGAGAAGTACTGGCAGGCACCCGTACCATTCACTGGTTCGGCGGGCATCGGGCGGACCGTGCGTCTGTTACAAATTCTTGACAAACGGTCCCACAGTGAACATGATTGCTGTAATCAGACGCAACTGGTAAAGGGTCGGCCGGCGACGCATGGCTGTGGGGGTGGTGTGCCGATTGGCGCGGGGCATTCGGTGCAACATTCACCGCTCCACCACACGTCTGCTTTCATACCTCAGACATTTCGGGAGACCCGAGTATGACCAGAGCTCTGCTCTTAGTCGGACTACTGTTCTCAATGGCGAACACGCTGGTGGCGGGGGAGACTTCCTTTCCAAAGACCAAGCTCGCCGACGTCAAGGGGAAGCAGGCCGATGCCAACCTCACATTCAACGGCACCAGCAAATCGATTGTGGTGGACGTGACGGGCCGCAATATTGCGACGTTTCCTTACGACAAGATCGACAAGATGTCCTACGAGTACGCCAAGCACCATCGGATCAAGCAGGGGGCCATTGTGATGGTAGCGTCGCTGGGCGCCGGCGCGATCGTGATGCTGACGTCGTCGAAAAGCCACTGGTTCACTTTTGAATATCACGAGGGCGAGATACCGAAGACGCTGGTGCTGCGGCTGGATAAGGGCGACTACAAGCAGGTAATCCTGACGGCGGAACAGGAGATCGGGAAAAAGGTCGAGCTGATCAGCAAGGTGAAGTTCGACAAGGAAAAGAAGGACAAGAAGTAACGGCGCGGCTCGCAGGACCACAAGAAGTCGCAGGGGGCGCGTTGGCGCGCAGATGGGGCGACGCCGGTGCGACCTTCACCGGGGTGTTGTGCGTCTGTGTTAGCGGGGTACAGGAGCCCGAAGATGACCAGAACGCTCCTTGCGGCCGGATTATTGTTCTTTTCCACGGCTGCCGTGGTTTCCGGGCAGGTCTTCCCGGAAACGAAGCTCGCCGACGCGAAGGGAAAGCAGACGCGCGTCAGCCTCAGGTTCAGTCCTATGGGCAGGTCGGTATTCGTGGATGCGACAGGGGGGAACCCGGTAACGATTCCGTATGACAAAGTCGACAAGATGTCGTACGAGTCTACGAGTCGCGAGAGGTTCAAGGAGGGAGGCATCGTGATGCCAGTCGCACTGGCGGCGGGGGCGCTCCTCATGCTGACGTCGTCGAAGAGCCACTGGTTCACGATTGAATATCACGACGGCGGCGTGGCGAAGACCCTCGTATTGCGGCTGGACAAACGCGACTACAAACAGGTGATCGAGACGGCCCAACGGGAGACCGGCCAGCAGGTGGAGCTGCTCAGCGATGTGAAGCTCGAAAAGCGAAAGACAAAGAAATAGCCGAGGGCTCAATACGCCAGCAGCCGTTCCGCTTCCTTCACCAGATTCTCCACCTGCGGCAGAATCTCGTATTCGAGCTGCGGGTGGTAGGCGACCCAGGTGTCGAGCGCGGCCACGCGGCCGACGGGGGCGTCGAGCGACGAGAACAGTTCGTTTGCGATACGTGCGACGATTTCGGCGCCGTAGCCCCACGAGAGACAGTCCTCGTGCGCGACGATCACGCGGTTGGTTTTCTCCACCGATTCCTTGATGGAGGCCCAGTCGTAGGGTGAGAGCGTTCGCAGGTCGATGACCTCGACGGTATGGTCGGGGTTCTTCTGTTCCACCTGCAATGCCGCGAGCAGCGACTTCTGTACCAGCGCTCCGTACGTGATGATGGTCAGGCGGTTGCCAGGCTTGACGACCTTCGCGCGGCCAAACGGGATGGTGAAGTCGGGACCGGGGTGGGGCGAGCGGTTGTAGGGCTCGCGGTAGAGCTTCTTGTGCTCGAGAAAGAGCACCGGGTCGTCGCAGCGTATGGCGGTGCGGAGGAGGCCGCAGGCGTCCAGCGCGTTCGAGGGCATCACCACGCGCAGGCCGGGGTTGTGCGTCATGAGCACTTCACCGCACTGGCTGTGATAAATCGCTCCGCCGTTGAGGTAGCCGCCGATGGGGACGCGAATCACCATGGGCGCGCTGAAGCCGTTGTGCGAGCGCCAGCGCAGCGTGGCCAGCTCGTCGCGGATCTGCATGAACGCGGGCCAGATGTAGTCGAAGAACTGGATTTCGGGGACCGGCTTGAGACCGCGGGTGGCCATGCCGGTGGCGCGGCCGACGATGCACGCCTCGGCGATGGGGGTGTTGAAGCAGCGGGCCGAGCCGAAGCGGATCTGCAGGCCAGCGGTGGTTTTGAAGACGCCGCCTTTGCCCTTCACCTCGCTGAGGCTCTCTTCACGGCTGCAATCGGCCACATCCTCACCGAAGACCACGACGTGGGGGTTGCGCTCCATCTCTTCGATCAGGGTCAGGTTGATCTCATCCACCATGGTGCGCGGCGCGCCCTCGAAACGCGGCTCGGCCTCGAAACGGTCGCCGGTGGGATCGATATCCTCCGAGTAGAGGAAGCGGGTGGCGGAACCCGGAGGCGGTGGTAGTGCTGTGAGTGCGCGGTCGGTGGCCGAGGCGATCTCCTCGTCCACTTCATGCGTGATCCGCTCCAGCGCGTGCCGGTCGAGAATGCCCTCGGAGACCAGCCATCTGGGGAAGTTGCGCAGCGGGTCGCGCTTCTGTTCCTCTTCGCGCTCTTCCTTTGTCTTGTAGTGGCGCTCGTCGTCGGAGAGCGAATGTGAATAGTGCCGGACCACTGTCGCGTGTACCACTGCCGGGCCGTTGTTCGCACGAACCCACGCTGAGGCCTCTTCCATCACGTGCCAGCTCGCGACCACGTCAGTGCCGTCCACCTCGAAACGGGAGAGGCCGGGGAAGTTGGCGATGAGCGCTGAGACGTTTCCTCCGGGCGACTGCCGTTCCACTGGCGTAGAAATGGCCCATCCGTTGTCTTCAATCAGGATGAGCAGAGGGAGCCGGTCAAGACAGGCGACGTTGATGGCCTCCCAGAACTCACCCTCGCTGGTTGCGCCTTCACCGGTGCAGACAAGGGTGATTTCGTCGGAATCGGGGCGCAGAAGGCGGCTGGCGTTTGCACATCCGACGCTCTGGACGAGCTGTGAGCCGGTGGGCGAAGAGCCGGTGACAATGTGCAGCTTCGGGGAGCTCCAGTGCGAGGGCATCTGGCGGCCGCCGGAAGCTGTATCGGCGGCGGCACCCACAGCCTGCAACAGCATGTCGTCGACCGTTACGCCCAGGGCCAGAGCGAGAGCGCGGTCGCGGTAGTAGGGATAGAACCAGTCATGTCCGGGCTTCAGCACCATGCCCGCAGCGGTCTGGATGGCTTCGTGTCCGGCGGCGCTGATTTGAAAGAAGATACGGTTCTGGCGCTTGAGCAGGATTTCGCGGTCGTCGATGCGCCGCGACATATACATGGTGCGATATGCGCGCGCGAGTTCGTCCGCACCCGGCCTGGAGGCCTTATCGTGTCTGGTTTGCACAGCGATACCCTGTCCGGTTTTCACGGTCATGGCACTCCGGTTCTCCCGTCCCAGTTTACACGGAACCCGCCCCGAAAAGTCCGCGTCATGATAGCGTTGAGAACAACATGACGGTCCTGGTACTAGTCACCGCACTTAGTCTGATGGCGCAACAGGCTCCCGGGGATCAGCCCAAATTGAAAAAGCGCGACGAGGTACCGGCGCAGCCCGGCAACGGGCCCTGGGTGGTGCCCGCGGGGACGAAGATTCCCATCCAATTGCAGCAGCCGATCTCCACCAAGGATGCGCAGCCGGGCGACCCGATCTACGCCCGCACGACGTTCCCGGTCCTGGTGGATGGCAACGTGATGATTCCACCGGGGACCTACGTGCAGGGCGTTGTGGACAGCGTCAAGCGCGCCGGTCGCATCAAGGGAACGGCCGAACTGCGCTTCCATATTTCAACACTGATCTATCAGAACGGCTACAGCCTGAACCTGACCGGCGGTATCGACAATGTTCCCGGCAGCGACTCCTCGCACATGAAGGAGCCGGGCACCGTGAAACACGATTCCGAGAAGGGCAAGGATCTGGAGAACGTCGGGAAAGGCGCTTCCGAAGGGGCGATGATCGGCTCGACGGCAGGCGCGCTGAGCGGCGGGATCCGCGGGATCGGCGTGGGCGGGCTGACCGGCATCGCCGCGGGGACGCTGATCGCGATGCTGCGCCGGGGCTCGGATGTGAAGTTCGACACCGGCACGGTGGTGGACGTGTCGCTCTCGCAGGCGGTGGCGGTGGACAAAGAGAAGGCGACGACGACGCCGGCCCAGCCGCATTCATGACATTTGTCATTTGACATTTGTCACGCGCCCGCGCTGACGTTTTGCACTGTTGCGGCCGCTGCGATTGCCGGACCATCGGGTCATGGTGATTGCAGAACTTCGCAACGTGACCAAACGGTTCGGGCCGGTGACCGCGCTGGCGGGTATCGACCTTGAGATCGCTCGCGGGCAGCTACTGGCGCTGCTCGGACCGAACGGGGCAGGGAAGACCACGGCGGTCCGGTTGCTTCTTGGCCTTTCCAGACCCGATTCCGGCGCGGCACGCGTCTTTGGCCGCGACCCGCAGGAACGCGATGCGCGCAAGCGGGTGGGCGCCATGCTACAGGCGGCCCGGGTGCCCGATGCACTGCGGGTGTGCGAGCATATCGAGCTCTTCTCCAGCTATTACCCGAACCCACTGCCGTTCGAGGTGGTGGTGAAGGCCGCCGGGCTGGAGGGGATCGAGCGGCGTTTGTTCGGACGGCTCTCCGGCGGGCAGAAGCAGCGAGTCCTGTTCGCCATTGCAATTTGCGGCAATCCGGACATTCTGGTGCTGGATGAACCGACTGCCGGGCTGGATGTCGACAGCCGGCGCGCGTTGTGGCGGCACATCCGCTCTTTTCTGGCACGCGGGGGCAGCGTGTTGCTGACCACGCACTACCTGGAGGAGGCGGATGCGCTGGCCGATCGTATCGTCGTGCTGAACCAGGGACGGGTGGCGGCCGATGGCACCTCGTCGGAGATCCGGCAGAGGGCGGCGTCGCGGAAGATCCGCTGCATCACCTCGCTGAATGATACCCAAATCGTGGCAATGGCTGAGCGGGTTTCGGTGCGGCGCGACGGCGTCTTCACTGAGATTGTCGCGGCAGATTCGGATCGCGTGGTGCGGCGGCTCTTCGCCGAGGACCCGGAGATGCGCGATCTGGAAGTGACCGGCGCGGGTCTGGAAGATGCGTTTTTGGCTATTACGGAGGCAAAGTGACCATGCGGACGATTCTGTTGGAAATCAAGTACGAGTTTCTGCGGCTGCTGCGCGTGCCGCGCTACTCGGTTTCGGTGGTGACGTTCCCTGTCATGTTCTATGTGTTCTTCGGCATCGTGATGCGGAACGGAACGATCGGTAATGTGGGGGCGGCGGTCTACGTGCTGTGCACCATGGCGGTGTTCGGCATGATGTTCGCCCCGATGCTGGGCCTGGGAGCTGGAATCGCGACCGAACGCAACCTGGGCTGGATGGAAGTGAAGCGAGCCAGTCCCATGCCGCCGGCCGGGTGGTTTATCGCGAAGATCTGCGGCGCGATGATCTTCTGTACGATTATCCTCAGCGCGCTGTTCGCGCTGGCGTTCACGCTGGGCGGCGTGCGAATGGGCATCGGCCAGGCGGCTTTACTGGCGGCGGCATTTCTGGGCGGGGCGATTCCGTTCGCCGCGCTGGGATTTCTGCTCGGCCACGTGGTCACCTCGAACTCGGCCCCGGCTATGATTAATCTGGTAGCGATGCCGATGGCGTTCTGTTCGGGGCTCTGGGTGCCGTTGCCGTTTCTGCCGCATCCGATCCAGCAGATCGCCCAGGCGCTGCCCGCCTATCATCTGTCCGAGATGAGCCAGGCGCTTGCCGGTGCCACCGGCCATGGCAGCATCGCATCGCACGTACAGGCGTTGGCCAGCATCACGTCGATTCTGATTGCAGGCGGATGGCTGGTGTGGCGGCGCGACGAGAACCGCATCCATGTCGGATGAGATCGCGGCGGTAAAGAAATATCCGTTCCTCCCGGCCAGCCGGCACCTCGGCTGGCTGCCGTATGTCTGGCTGATTTACATCGGGAATTTTCTGCTGGTTCCGGCGTTCGAACACACATCGCCGCTCAAATGGGCCCTGATGGTTCTCGCGGTGGTGATCTTTCTGCCGCTGTACTTCGCCAGCTACTGGATTGAGGGACCGGGCGCCGTGTGGCTGGCCGCAGGAATGTGTCTGCTGGGTGCCCTGTATGGCCCCTGGAACCCCGCCGCGAGCTGCTTCATGATCTATGCGGCCGGGGCGGTGTCGGACTGCGGCCCTCCGGCCATCGCGTGGCGCTGGATCGGAACCATTTTCGTTCTGACCGGTGTCGAAAGCTGGCTGCTGTACCTGAGCCCGTTTTTCTGGGTCCCGGCGCTGATCTTCACCCCGCTGGTAGGTGCGGTGATGATCGACCTGCGCCAGAAACGACGAATGGATTCGCGCCTGGAGCTGGCGCAGGGCGAGATCGACCGGCTGGCTCGCATCGCAGAGCGTGAACGCATAGCGCGCGATCTGCACGATCTGCTGGGACACACGCTTTCGGTGATCGTGTTGAAGTCCGAGCTGGCGGCGAAAGTCGCCGAAAAAGACCCGAAGCGCGCCGCCGATGAAATTCGCGACGTCGAACGTATTTCGCGCGAAGCACTGGCGGAGGTTCGCGCGGCGGTACGCGGCTATCATTCGGCGGGGCTCGACGCGGAGATCACGCACGCGCGCGAGACGCTGGGGGCGGCGGGTATTGAGTTCGATGCCAAGGTGGAGCCGGTCACCGTATCGGCGTCGCAGGAGAGCGTGCTGGCTCTGGCTATCCGCGAAGCGGTGACCAATGTCGTTCGCCACGCTGGAGCAAAGAGCTGCCAGCTTGCACTCCGCTGCCGTTATTTCGGGTGCGAACTGGAGATCGCCGATGACGGACGCGGCGGGGCGGCCCCGGAGGGTTTCGGCATCAGCGGCATGCGCGAGCGCGTGGAGGCCCTGGGCGGAACGCTGGAACGCGACGGGTCGCAGGGCATGCGGCTCATCCTTCGGCTGCCCGAACAAGGCAGGGTGGGCACATGATTCGTGTGCTGATTGCCGAGGATCAGGCGCTGGTGCTGGGGGCGCTGGCGGCACTGCTCGAGATCCAGGGCGATATCGAGGTGGTCGGCCAGGCCCGGAACGGCGTGGAGGCGCTGGGCATGCTGGAGCGGCTGAAGCCGGACGTGCTGCTCACCGATATCGAGATGCCGGAGATGACCGGGCTCGATCTGGCGGCTGAGCTGAAGCGGCGGCACTCCAGCGTGCGCGTGATCATTGTGACGACGTTCGCGCGTCAGGGGTATCTGCGCCGGGCGCTCGAATCGGGCGTGTCCGGATACCTTCTCAAAGATTCGCCGGCCGCGCAACTGGCCGATGCGGTGCGCCGGGTGCAGGCGGGTCTGCGCGTGGTGGATCCCGAGCTGGCGGGCGAAGCCTGGGCGGCCACCGCCGATCCGCTCACTGACCGCGAACGTCAGGTGCTGCGCCTGGCCGACGAAGGTTGCAGCGGTGCGGAAATCGCGGAAAAGCTGAATCTCTCCGAAGGCACGGTGCGGAATTATCTCTCGGAGGCCATCAACAAACTGGGCGCGTCCAATCGCACCGAAGCCGCGCGGATGGCGCGGCACAAAGGCTGGCTTTAGGTCCTGTCCCCCGCTAGATAATCTTCGCGGTTTTGATGTAGTCCATCTTCGGGTAGCTCTTCAGCAGGAAGGCATTGCCGCGCTGCCGGATGCCGTCCTGAACATCGGCGTCGCCGTAACCGCTGTACAGCTTCTCCACAACCGGCATCCCATCGGTGATCTGGGCGAAGGGTGCAAAACCCTGGTCGTCGAGATTCTGATTTGTGCGCAGGTTGATAAATATCTGGCTGGTGCGCGTATTGGGACCCGCGGTCGCGAACGAAAGCGATCCGCTCCGGTTAATATGGGTAACCGGGTCATCGTCGATCGGTTTGTCCCACTTCTTTGTTTCGGCTGGGTCGGCGGCGAGCCCGAACTGAACCACGAAATTCGGGACGTAGCGGAAAAAGCGGGCGTTGTCGTAGAAGTGGTCCTGGACCAGATCGTAGAAACGCTGAGCGCCGATCGGAGCCCAGTCGCGATGCACCTCAATGGTGATATCGCCCCTGCTGGTGGCCATCAGGACCTTAAAGGAACCGGTGGCGGGAGGTCCTGCCGGCTTCGCGGCCTCCGCGGGCTTCTGTTCCGTCTTCGGTGGAGTGGCCGGGCCTGAACAGGAAGCGAGCATCAGGAGGCTCGCCAGTACCGAAATGAAGAATCCACGTGGTCTGATCATAGGGAACCTGACAGCATTCTATACGATTGAGGCGCTGGGTTTTACAGAATCTGACATTTGTCGCGTAACCCGTCCGCGACGGTGGTCGCCTTGTCATTGTATGCGGGCCGTACAGGGGATGGCGGTGGTGTATCTGACGGTTGCCACATTGCTGGCACAATCGCCTCCATCCACCCGAACGCTGGGCGAAGTGACCGCCGTGGATGCCACCGCCCGAAGCATCCAGTTGAAGACCGTTGCGGGCGTGACATGGACCGTCAGCGTCGCGGAAAAAGCCCTTTGCGTCAGCGTGCCGCCCGGCGAAAAGGACCTGAAGAAGGCCACCCCGATCCAGCTTGACGCGATCAAGCCGGGGGATCGGATGCTGGCGCGCGGCGAAGCCGGCAACACGCCGAATACTCTGACCGCGTCGTCGGTCATTGTGATGACGAAAGCCGATCTGGCGCAGAAGCATGCACGGGACCGCGCCGAGTGGATGCGGCGCAGTGTGGCGGGAGCGGTGAACTCGGTGGATGCCGCGAATAACGAGATTGTCATCAACACGCGTACGCTCGAGGGGCCGAAGCCGATCACCGTTCAGGTTTCCGCAGACACCCAGTATCGTCGCTACGCGCCGGACTCGGTGAAGTTCGCCGACGCGAAGCCTGGCACGCTGGCGGAGATCCAGCCGGGCGATCAACTGCGTGCGCTTGGCGACAAGACCCAAGATGGCACGCGCGTGACGGCGGAGGAGATTGTTTCGGGCGCGTTTCAGACCATCGCCGGCACGGTGATCTCAACGGATCCGGCCGCGGGCGCAGTGCGCATCACCGATCTGCTCACGACCCGGCCGGTCACCGTCATGGTTAAGGAAGGCACGCTGGCCCGGCGGCTCCCCGAGATGGTGGCGGGCATGCTTGCGCGACGTCTGAACGGAGGCGCGGCAGGTGCTGGCGCCCCCGGGAATGGCGCAGGCGGCGGCCAGTGGCAGCAGCGTCAGGCCGGCGGCGCGGGTGCGGCTGGCGGCGGATGGCAGCACGGTCCGGGAGGCGCGGGAACACCCGGAGGGTCTGGCGGGCCCGGCGGAACGCCTGGACGTGGTCAATGGGACATGCAGCAGATGCTGGAGCGCTTGCCACCGCTGTCTTTAGCCGATCTGAAGAAGGGGGACGCGCTGGTGGTTTCCAGCAGCAGGGGCAGCGACCCTTCGCGAGTGACCGCTCTTACCGTGCTGGCTGGAGTAGAACCCCTGCTGGCGGCAGCTCCGCGCGTATCGGGCAACGTAAACGCGGGTAGCTGGAACCTTGATATCGGCATGCCCGGCATGCCAACCGAATAAACCGAGGAAGGATCCGCATGTCGAGACTTCTGTTGTTTATTACCGTGACGATGGCGCTGGCGAGCATGGCGCTGGCGCAGTCAACGGGAAGCATTCGCGGCCAGGTGACGGATGAATCCGGCGCGGCGGTCCCTGGGGCGAAGGTCACGGTGAGCGCCAGCGGTGCAGTGATCCGGGAAACCACTTCGGCAGCCGATGGCGCGTACACGGTCGCGGGACTCGCGAGCGGTTCCTACACGGTGGTCGCGTCGGCGCCGGGGCTCAAGCAATTCGAACCGACCGCCGTTGAAGTCGCCACGGGTCCGAAGACTGTCGACCTGTTGTTGCGAGTGACGCTGGAAAAGCAGGAGGTCACGGTACGGGGCGAGGGGGAGGGCGCCCACGTGAGCACGGAGGCATCCGCGAACGCGGGCGCGATCGTGCTGAAGCAGGAGGATCTGGACGCGCTGTCTGACGATCCCGACGACCTTCAACAGGACCTGCAGGCCCTGGCCGGTCCTTCGGCAGGTCCGGACGGCGCCCAGATCTATATCGATGGGTTTACCGGTGGGCGGCTTCCGCCAAAATCGTCGATTCGCGAAATCCGCATCAACCAGAACCCTTTCTCGGCGGAATTCGACAGGCTTGGCTACGGGCGCATCGAGATTCTCACCAAGCCGGGCGCGGACACCTTTCATGGCCAGTTCCGTTTTGAGACCAGCCAGATGGCTTTCGACGCTCGCAATCCGTTCCTCACGACGCCCGAAACGCCGGACTTCTCAACCAACCAGTACGACGGCAATCTGGGTGGTCCGCTGGGCAAGAAGGCGTCTTTCTTCCTCGACTTTGAGAGGCGCGACATTAACGACGACAACATCCTGTATCCGAGCGCGCTCGAGCTGGCGCAGGAACTCGATCCGGCCGGCTCCGCGGGGGCGAACCAGTTCCTGCCGACGCCGCAGCATCGCACCACGGTGAGCCCGCGCCTCGACTACCAGCTCTCCACCAACAACACGTTATCGTTACGCTACTCGTGGGAGAGCGACGACCGCCGGAACCGCGGTCTGGGACCGTATACGCTTCCTTCGGCAGCCTATCATTCCACCGGCAATCAGAACACCGTGCAAGCCACGGAGACCGCGGTCCTGAACTCGAAGACCATCAACGAAACGCGCTTTCAGTATTGGCACGAGACCGGCGACAACACTGCACTGAACGCGACGCCGTTGCTGAGCGTGACCGACGCTTTCACCACCGGCGGCTCCACGATGGGCCGCAGCACGGATGTGGAGAATCACTACGAAATCCAGAACTACACCAGCATCGTGAGCGGCGCCCACAGTTGGAAGTTCGGGATTCGCGTGCGCGCGATCACCGACGATAACGTTTCGCCGACGAATTACAACGGAGTGTTCTCATTCGCAGGCGGCCTGGCACCGGCGCTGGATGCAAACTACCAGCCGATTCCCGGGGCGACGCCGGTTCAGCTCACGTCGGTAGAACAGTATCAACGCTACCTGCTTCTTTCAGGCAGGGGCTATTCGGCGCAGCAGCTTCTTGCCGCGGGCGCGACACCGACGCAATTCGGCATCACAGTGGGCAATCCGGCGGCTTCCATCACACAAGTGGACGTCGGTCCGTTCATCACCGACGACTGGAAAGTACGGCCGAACCTGACCATCAGCACCGGGCTGCGCTGGGAAGCGCAGACACACGTGAGCGACTGGTCGGATTTCGCCCCGCGTTTCGGTTTCGCGTGGTCGCCGAAGGCGGGCAAAGGGTCGGCTCGCCCCTCTACCGTGATTCGCGGCGGCTTCGGCCTGTTTTACACCCGCTTTAACTCCGAATATACGCTGGCCGCCGAGCGCTTCAACGGCATCCTTGAGCAGCAGTACACGGTAAAGAACCCCACGTTCTTCCCGAATCTGCCGACGCTGGCCGAGTTGCAGGCAAACCCGGCTTACAGCAGCATTACGCAGGTATCCAAGGACCTGCGCGCGCCATACGTCGTCCAGAGCGCCATCGGTGTAGACCGCCAGCTGGGCAAGAACGCGACGCTCTCGGTGAACTATATGTTCTCGCACGGCGTCCACATGCTGCTCTCGCGCGATATCAACGCGCCGCTGCCCGGCACTTACATTGCCGGCCAGCCGGACAGCGGAACACGGCCCTACGGGGATATCGGTCAGATCAACGAGTACGAATCCATCGGCCTTTTGAACCAGCATCAGCTCTTCACAAACGTGAACGTGCGGATGGGTTCGATGTTCAGCATGTTCGGGAGCTACGTCTATGGGCACGCTAAGAGCAACACCGACGGAGCCGGCTCGTTTCCCGCCGATCAGTACGATCTGGCCGCCGATTACGGGCGTGCCGCATACGATATCCGGCATCGCGTCTTTCTCGCAGGGTCGGCGAACTTCCGCTGGAACATCCGGGTGAGTCCGTTCATCTTCTGGCGGTCGGGGATGCCGTTCAACCTGACCACGGGAGAGGACACGTCCGGCGACAACCTGTTTAACGAGCGGCCATCGATTACGGGCGCGAACGTCAGCGAGGGGATCGCCACTCCGTGCGGCCTGCTCGATGCGAACCCGCAATCCGGCGAGACCCTCATCCCGCGTAATTGCGCGACTGGGCCGTCGCAGTTCAGCGTGAACGTGCGCGTGAGCAAGACGTTCGGATTCGGACCGGAACGCTCAGGCGGCGGCATGAATCCAATGGGCGGCGGCGGTCCCGGTGGACACGGTCACGGAGGTCCGGGCGGCGGAGGACCGGGCGGCGGCCCCGGATTCGGCCCGATGCGCGGCATGTTTGCTGATTCCGCCACTTCCAGACGCTACAATCTGAGCGTCGGCGTCGGTGTGCGAAACCTCTTCAACACCGTGAATCTCGCGACGCCGAACGGCGTCATCACCTCGCCGTACTTCCTGCAATCCACGTCGATCGTCGGCGGCTTCGGAGCTTCGAACGATACTAACCGGCGCGTCGAACTGGAGGCACGGCTGACGTTCTGAGCGAGGCTCTGGCCGGCGCGCTCCTAT
>Ga0335080_10001554_pt1 | contig 22509 bp, 21 predicted proteins | sample Lox_Sample_34_FD_206720 | JGI IMG/M metagenome (GOLD analysis project Ga0335080, IMG submission 206720) | Soil microbial communities from Loxahatchee National Wildlife Refuge, Florida, United States - Lox_Sample_3.4 | ecosystem: Environmental > Terrestrial > Soil > Wetlands | place: USA...
GATCTCCATCGTTCCCCTGTTGGTCTCTTGGTCTCTTGGCTACGGCGTGAGCTCTTCGCCCAGCTTCTCGAGTTGCGTGCGCAGGCTGCCGTCGAAGACCAGGTCGCCGACCTGGGCCCGCACGCCGCCGAGCAGCGAAGGGTCGACGCGCGCCGAGAGGTCGACGCTGCGGCCGGTGCGCCGCGAGAGGGCGGTGCGCAATCGCTCGAGCTGCGCCGGCGCCAGCGGCGCGGCGCTCACCACCTCGCCGCGCGTGCGGCCCGCGGCCTCCTCGGCGAGCAGCGCGTACTGCTCGCGGATCGGCTCGAGGTCGCGGGTGCGGCGCTGGTCGATCAGGAACGAGCAGAAGTTGAGGAGCAGCGGCGACAGCGAGAGCCGTCCCGCGACGGCCCGCAGCGCCGCGCGCCGCTCCGGCGCCGGGTGCAGCGGCCGCACCAGCACCTCGCGCAGCGGAGGCGACTCGCGCATGGCGTCCACCAGGCGATCGAGCTCCTGGCGCACGAGCTCGATGCGGCCCTCGTCGCTCGCGAGGCCGAACAGCGCCTTCGCGTAGCGCCTCGCGGCGGTGGTGCCCGGTGCCGCCATGGCTAGGTTCCGGCCGTCGCGCCGCCCGAAGCGGGCGCTCGCTCGACGCGCTCGACGAAGTCGTCCACCAGGCGCGTGCGGTCCGCATCGGTGAGGTTGCCGCGCAGGAGATCGCCCGCGAGTCGGACCGCGAGGTCGGCGGCGTCGCCGTGGAGATGCTGGCGCGCGCGGCGCAGCTCCTGCTCGATGGCCGCGGCCGCGTCGCGGCGGATGCGCTCGGCGGCGGCGCGCGCCTCGGCGAGCAGCCGCGCGCTCTCGCTCTCCGCCTGCGTGCGCACTGCGCTCCGGATCTCCTCGAGCGTGCGGTCGATCGAGGCCACGCGGGCGCGGCACTCGGCGAGCCGCTGCTCGGCCGCCGCGAGCTCCGCCCGCGCGCTCTCGATGCCCTCCTCGATCTTCTGGCGTCGCTCGCTGAGGAAGGTGCGCAGCGGCGTGCGCGCGAAGTAGGCGATCACTCCGAGCACGAGCAGGAGATTGATCGCGTGCCAGAGCAGGGGGGAGCCGCCGCCTTCGTTCTCCGACGCGAGCGCGAGCCGCGGCAGGAGCGCGAGCGCGAGCCCGACGAGGAGGGACCCGGCGCGCCTCACGCGAGGCTCCGCCCGAGGAGCTGCGTGGCGATCTCGCGCGCGAGCGGCTCGGCGTCGCGCGCAAGCGCGCCGCGCGCGGCTTGGACGGCCGCTCCGACCTCGTTCCGGGCCGCTGCGATCTCGCGCTCCGACGCCTGGCGCGCCTCGCCGATGGCGGCGTGCTGCGCCTGCCGCGCCTGCTCGAGGAGTCCCGCGCGCTCGGCGCTGGCGGCAGCCCGCGCCGCGCGCACCGCCTCGTCGTGCTGCTGGACGAGAGCACCGGCCTGGCGTGCGAGATCGGCGGCACGCGCGCGCGCGCCGCCGATGCGCGCCTCGCGCTCGTCGAGCACGGCGAGCACCGGTCGGAACAAGAGGCCGTTGGCGAGCGGAATCAGCAGCAGGAAGAGGAGGAGCAGCGCGGTGAGCCGGGCCGGGTCGGGGAAGATCTCCAGCGTCGCCTCGGCGCGCGCCGGAGCGGCGGCCAGGAGGAGGGCGGTTGCTAGGGCCGCCGCCAGGGTCCGCTGGATGCGAGGCATCGACCTTCGAGCCCTCCGAACTCGTACCGGGGCGTACCGGGGCCCGCGCGGATCACTCGCCAGGCTCGCATCGCCGGAGCGCGGGCGGCCATACCGGGCCAACCCGGAGATGCCGGGCATGCAGGACCAGGTATGAGGGCCCCGCGGGCCGCGGAGCGGCGGAATTCTTGCAAAGATCGGCCGAAGATCAACCAGCCGCGCGACGTGAGACGACCGTCGCCGCGGCGTCCGGAGCCACCGGAAGGGCGCGCCCGCCATCGACCTCGCCCATCACGAGGCTTCCCTCGAGCACGGCGCCCTCGGACAGCGCCAGCCGTGGCGTCTGGATCGAGCCGCGGACGCGCGCGCCGCGGCGAACCTCGAGGCGGCGACGCACCACGACCTCGCCCACCACCTCGCCCTCGATCACGAGCGCGTCGACGTGGATTCGTGCCACGACCCGCGCTTCGGGGCCGACCTCGAGACGTCCCTGCGCCGTCACCTCGCCGCGCAGCGTGCCCTCGACCCGTGCGGCACCCCAGAACGAGAGCAGGCCGTCGAAGCGGGAGCCCGCTCCCACCGCGCACGTCGCGGGCTCCCCGACCGGCGGCTCCGGCGGCGTGTGCGGCGACGGCTTCGTCACGAGCCCCCCAGGATGATCTCGGAGATGCGGTGCAGCTCCTCCGGACCGAAGTAGTCGATTTCGAGCCGCCCGCGGGCCGCGCTGCCGCGGATCCGCACCTGCGTCTTCAGGTGACTCCGCAGCGTGTCGACGAGGTTGGCGCTATCGGCGTCGAGCGCCCCGACGGCCGCCCGCGCGCGGCGCGGACCCCGCGTCGCGGCGCCGAGCGCCTGCGCCGCCTCCTCTGCCGCGCGCACCGAGAGCTGCTCGCGCACGATGCGCACGTGCAGCGCGCGTCGCCGCTCGGGGCTCCCGAGCGAGAGCAGCGCCTTGGCGTGCCCGAGGGACAGGGCGCCGGCCTCGACGTCGGCCTGCACGTCGCCGCCGAGCTCGAGGAGCCGGAGGTGGTTCGCGACGCTCGAGCGCTCGAGCCCGACGCGCTCCCCGATCTCGGCCTGCGTCGCGCCGCCGTCGGCCAGTGCGCGGAACGCCTGCGCCAGCTCGATCGGGTTCAAGTCGTGCCGCTGCACGTTCTCGACGAGGGCCAGCTCGAGCCGCTCGCGAGGTGCCACGTCGGCGACCACCGCCGGAAGCCGCGCGAGCCCGGCCATCTGCGCGGCGCGCCACCGGCGCTCGCCCACCACGAGCTCGAAGCCGTCGCCGGCCTGCCGCACCACGACGGGCTGGAGCACGCCGTGCCGGCGGATGGACTCGGCCAGGCGCTCGAGCTCCGCGGGATCGAAGCGGCGCCGGGGCTGATCGGGATTCGGGCGGATGCGCTCGATCGGAAGCTCTGCAGCGGCCTGATCGGGCGCTGCGGCGTCGGCGCCCGGCGCCGGCGCGCCGCCCGCCGGGCGCGCCGCGGTCGGGATCAGCGCGCCGAGGCCCCGGCCGAGGGCGGGACGTCGAGTGGTCATCGGCTCTCCCCGGGCATGCCGTCGAGGCGGCGCAGGATCTCCTCCGCGACGCGGAGGTACGCGAGCGAGCCCTTGGATCGGACGTCGTAGAGCAGCGCCGGACGCCCGTGGCTCGGCGCCTCCGAGAGGCGCACGTTGCGCGGGATCTCGGTGGCGAACACACGCTCGCCAAGGTGACTGCGCACCTCGTCGGCGACCTGTCGCGAGAGATTGTTGCGCGCGTCGATCATGGTGAGCAGCACGCCCTCGAGCTCGAGCTGGGGATTCAAGCCCTGGCGCACCCGCTCGAGCGTGTCGAGCAGGCGGGCGAGCCCCTCGAGCGCGTAGTACTCCGCCTGGAGCGGCACGATGACAGCATCGGCCGCGGTGAGCGCGTTCAAGGTGAGCAGGCCGAGCGAGGGCGGCGTGTCGATCACGACCACGTCGTAGTGGCCGCGCACGTCCGCGAGCGCGCGCTCGAGGCAGCGCTCGCGCGCCTCGAGCGAGACCAACTCGATCTCGGCACCGACCAGGTCCGGGCCCGCCGGGACCACCTGCAGGTGCTCCAGCTCGGTGGAGCGCGTCACGTCCTTCAGTGCGCAGCGCCCGATCAAGGCGTCGTACAGGTGTGTCGACACCGCGCCGACGCCGAGCCCGCTCGACGCGTTGGCCTGCGGATCGACGTCGACGAGCAGCGTGCGGCGCTCCGAGACCGCGAAGGACGCGGCGAGGTTCACGGCCGTCGTCGTCTTCCCGACTCCGCCCTTCTGGTTGGCGACGGCAAAGACCCGGCAACGATGGGTCATGTCATTCCCCTAGGGGAAACGGCAGCTCTTGGGGGTTCTAGACAGGTATCACACGCGAGATCGGCGCGCCGCCCGCTCCGTCACGTCGCCGCAACAGCCCGGCGCCCGATCCAGAGCGATCGCGCCGGACCGCCGAGGGGTACCCGGTACGAGCGCACGTCCACCCGTTCGATGCCGTGCGGGGGGTCGATCCCTGGAGCATCCGCAGCCTGCGGGAGCAGGAGCCAGCCTCCGTCGGGCGCCCAGGGAGCCATCCATCCCAGGGCGCGCCGGGGCTCCGCCATCGCCTGCGATACGACGACCTGGTGGGGAGCCGGCTCGAGATCCTCGGCGCGCCCTCGCAGCGCGGTCGTGTTGTCGAGGGCGAGCGCGCGGATCGCCGCGCGCTCGAAGTGGTGCCGCCTCTCGCGTGCCTCGACCAACGTCACCCGACAGCGCGGCCAGAGGACGGCCATCGGCAGGCCGGGAAAGCCCGCCCCGGAGCCGAGGTCCGCCAGGCTCTCGGGCGACGCGACGGGGCTCACCGCCGCCAGCGCGAGGGCGTCGAGGACGAGCCGGCGCGCAACGTCGGCTGGGGTGCGGTGCGCGGTCAGATTCATGCGCGCCGCCCAGTCCGCGACCAGGTCAGAGAGAATCGCCAGCGGCTCGCCCAGACCGGGAGCCATCTGGAGCTCGGCGAGACCCTGCTGCAGCAGGTCGCGGAGCGGATCCGGGGAGGTCAGGCCGCGCGACCCTGAGGTCGGGCGTGTTCCACGTGGAACCTCGGCCAGACGTTCCACGTGGAACCCCCGGTCAGTCTCGATTCTCGCGCTGTGACTGCGCCTCGTAGCGCTTCGCCTCTTCGTACTCCGGCGAGTTGTCGGGCACCACGACGACCTGGCGATAGCGCCCCTCACCGACGCTCATGGTGGCGATCCCGTCCACCTCGCGCAGCGCGACGTGCACGGTGCGCCGGTCCTTCGGGCTCATGGCCTCGAGCGCCACCGGGCGGCCGGTTTCCCGCGCGCGCTGCGCGGCCCGCTCGGAGACCCGCGCAAGGAAGGTCGCGCGCTGGTCGGCATTGCCCTCGACGTCCACGACCACCCGGCGCGCATCGTCGCCGCCGGCGCGCATCGAGGCTTGATTCGCGAGGAGCTGGACTGCGTCGACGGCCCGCCCATCGCCGCTGGCGAGCGCGAGCGCGGCGGACCCGCGAATCTGGAGCACCGCGAGATCCTCGTTCTCCGAAGACTCGGCGATCTCGAAGGCGCCGACGCCCATCCGCTCGAGCAGGCCCGTCACGAACTGGCCGATCTCCGAGAGCGGCGTCGTCGCCGTCCCCTTCGAGGGCCCCGCGGCCTCGCTCGGGCGCTCGTCCGCAACCTCCGCCCGCGCCGCGCGCTCCGGCCGTTCCGACCGTTCGGGACGCTCCGATCGTTCCGACCGATCCGACCGCTCGAAGCGCTCGCCACGCGGCGGACGGCCGCGCCGGCCACCGCCCTCGTCGCCCCCCCGCTCGCGGCGCCCATCGCGGCCGCGCCGCGGCTCCCCGCCACGGTCCGAGCGCTCCGGGGAAGGACGGCGTGAAGGCGCTCCCGCCTCGCGCCGGTACACGACGAGCGCGGTCCGGCTCCCCAGTCCCGAGATCCGCGCCGGATCGACCTCGGCGACGGCGAGCGCGCTCTCGTCGAGCCCGAAGAAGGAGGTCGCCTTCGCGAGCGCCTCCGCGCGGTCCCTGCCGATGAACTCGTGCGCCTCGGAACTCGGGTCGTACATGTCAGGCCCTCCTTGCTACGCGGTCGCCGCGCTGAGTCTGCGGTTGATCACCACCTGCTGGCCGATCGCGAGCAGATTGCTCACCAGCCAGTAGAGCACCAGCCCGGCAGGGAAGGTGTAGAACAGGAACGTGAACATGACCGGCATCATGATCATCATCATGCGCGCCTGCTGCGGATCCATGGTGCTCGGCGTCATCTTCTGCTGGAGCACCATGCTCCCGCACATCAAGAGCGGGAGCAGCCGCACCGGAAGCCCGCCGGGAAGGGTGAAGAGCGTCTCGGGCACCGAGAGATCCCGGATCCAGAGCACGAACGGCGCCTGGCGCAGGGCGATCGAGCTCTGGAGCGCATAGTAGAGCCCGATGAAGACGGGGATCTGGAGCAGCATCGGCAGGCACCCGCCGAGCGGGTTCACCCCAGCCTTGCGATAGAGCTCCATCATCTCCTTCGACTGCTGCTGCCGGTCGTCGCGGTAGCGCTCCTGGATCCGCTTGATGGGCTCCTGGAGCTCGCGCATCTTCGACATCGATCGCATCTGCTGCGCCGCCAGGGGGGCCGTGGCCAGCCGCACCAGCACGGTCAGCACGATGATCGCGACCCCGTAGTTGGGGATCACCGCGTAGCAGACCCCGAGCGCCCAGACGAACGCGCGCGTCAGCGGAGCGACCCAGCGGTAGCCGAGGTCGATGGCCCGGTCGAGCTGCGCGCCGACCGCGGCCAGGCGCGCCGGTTCCTTCGGCCCGACATAGACCCGGTACTCGCGCGTGAGTGTCGTGCCGGGCAGGATCGCAACTGGCGTCCGCGCGACGGTGACCGTCGCCTCGCGGCCGGGCACCGTCGCCTGGAGCCTCGCCAGCGCATCACGGCTCGAGTCGGGAATCAATGCTGAGACGAAGTAGCGGCTGTGCGCACCGGCCCACTCGACGTCGCCGTCGAACGCGCGGTCGAGCTCGGGAGAGCGCCCGAAGATGGCACCGACGGGGCTCACCCGGCCGAACTGCGCGACCGGGAAGCGATCGAGCGTGCCCTCCCGCAGCACCGCCACCGTCAGGTTCTGGAAGTCGGACCCCTCGCGCACCCGCTCGGGCAGCTCGACTGCGAACCCCGGCGAGACCGGCGTTGCACCCCCGTTCTCGACCTCGAGGCGCAGGCGGAACTCGTAGCCGTCCGGAGCCAGCTCGAAGCTCTTGCGCAGCGTAACACCATCATGTGTAAATGCGAAGTGGGCCACCAGCGGTCCGCGCTCGACGACGCGGAAGGGCACCTGGGCGAGATCGCCCGCCCCGAGCTCTGCGAACGGGGTCGCAAATGAGACCAAGTCAGCGGAATCACTCTGCAACAGGACGACGGGACCGCCGCCCTCGCTGGCCGGCGCCTGATATGCCCGAAGCTCCCAGCGCACCACCCCCGCACCCCGCGAGGTCAGCACGGCGTCGACCAGCGGGTTCTCGAGACGCAGCTCCTCGACCGGCGCGGCAGCACCGGTCGACGCCTCGGGCGCCCGCGCTGCAGCCGGAGTCGGCTGCGGCTCGGGCTGAGGCGCCTCGGAACGCTGTTCTGCGACGGGTCTCGGAGGAACGGTCTTCGGGCGATGCTTCGCCTCCCAGCTCATCCAGAGGCTGAGGACGAGGAAGGAGAGCGCGAAGGCGAGGAATGCGTTTCGGTCCAAGGCGCGGTGCTCTCAGGGAACCGGGTCGAGGCCGCCGCGGTGGAACGGGTGACAGCGCGCGAGGCGGAGCGCCGAGAGCGCCACGCCGCGCAGCACCCCGTGGCGCTCGATCGACTCCGCAGCGTACTCGGAGCAGCTCGGCGTGAAGCGACAGGCCGACGGCAACACGGGCGAGACGATCGCGTGATAGAGCCGCGGCAAGGCAGCGACCGCCCTTCGACTCCGCTGCGCCGCGGTGCTCAAGCGCCTCCCGCGCGCCGCGCCAGGCCGTCGAGCGCTCCTTCGAGATCTCGAACGACTGCGGCGTGTGATGCGTGCGCCGCGCCCGACCGCGCGATCACGACCAGGTCCTTGCCTGCGGGGAGCGGCGTCGCACGCCTGCGGAACCATTCGCGTACCTGCCGCTTGACCCTCGTGCGCACCACCGCAGGCCCGACCCGGCGACTCACCGTGATGCCGAGGCGGGCCGCATCGCGTTCGCCCGTCCGCTGGTCCGCCATGAGGACCACGAAGGACCGCCCTGCCACGCGCATCCCCTCTCGCGAGATGCGGCTGAAGTCCTTGGAGGAGCGCAGGCGCTTCGCGCGGCGGAAGCGCTCCGAACCGTCCCTCGCACTCACTTGTGGGGCGTCGAGACGGCGAGCCGCTTGCGCCCTTTCGCCCGCCGTCGGCTGAGCACGGAGCGCCCGCCCTGCGTCTTCATACGGCGCCGGAATCCATGCGTGCGACGGCGCCGGATGCGGCTCGGCTGGTAGGTGCGTTTCATGACTTCCTCGCCACGCCCACGGGCCGCTGTCGACGGGCGAGCGACGGTAGCCGCCGCGCCCAGCAACTTCAAGCGATGGACCGAACCCCACGCAATCGCACCGCAGTCGGATCCCCGTTGTCGGTCCCACGTGGTACCATGCACCCGGGGAGTGCTCCGAGCCCGCGAGACGCCGCGCCCACCCACTACGGGCTCCGAGCCGAGACACGACGAGCAGCGGAGTGTCGGTCAGTTGACGGTGTTTCGTCCGTCCCGCGACTCCCTGCTACGGCTTCTATCCTGATATCCAGGGAAGGACCCGCAGATGCAGGTCTCGATCACACGGTCGGAGTTCCAGCGCGGTCTCGGACGGATCCAGTCGATCGTCGAGAAGCGCAACACGATGCCGATCCTGGCGCATGCTCTCCTGACAGCGCGGCAGAAGGAAGGGCGCCTCGAGATCGCTGCTACCGACCTGGACGTCGGGATCCGGGGCTCTCATCCCGCGGAGGTGCGCAAGGCAGGGGGTATCACCGTCTCGGCACGCAAGCTGTTCGAGATCGTCCGCGAGCTTCCCGAGGAGCAGATCGAGCTCGCAGTCAAGGAGAACGCCTTCCTCGAGATCCGATGCGCCCGAAGCCGCTTTTCCCTGGCAGGCACGGCGGCCGAGGAGTTTCCGACCCTCGCGGCGCTGTCGCCGGGCACCATGGGTCGCCTCCCTGCCGCGGTGCTGGCAAGCATGATCGAGCGGACTATGTACGCAGCTTCGACCGACGAGACCCGGTACAACCTGAACGGCGTCTACTTCGAGCTGCTGGACGACGGCGCGAAGCTCCGGATGGTTGCGACCGATGGCCACCGCCTGGCCCTCGCGGATCGCCCGGTTGGAGTGGAGGCCTCTGGGCTCGCGAGTGGCGTCATCCTGCCCCGCAAGGCGCTGGCGGAGCTGAAGCGCCTGGTCGACGAGGAGGATGCCGACGAGATCGAGCTCGGCTTCGAGGGCAACAGCGCGCTCGCTCGGAAGGGCGAGGTCACGCTGGTGATGCGGCTCGTCGAGGGCGAGTTCCCGAACTACCGGCAGGTGGTGCCGAAGAGCAGCCGACACCGCGTCGTGCTCGCGAGCGATGCGCTCGCGCAGGCCGTGCGGCGCGTCTCGCTGCTCTCGGTCGAGCGCAGCAAGGCCATCCGCGTCGAGCTGGGGGCCGGCCGGCTGCGGGTGTCGACGACGAATCCGGACCTCGGCGAGGCGACCGAGGAGCTGGATCTCGACTATCAGGGGGATGGCCTCCAGATCGGCTTCAACGCCCGCTATCTGCTCGACTGCCTCGCCGCGTTCCACTCGAAGGAGGTGGAGCTGGCGCTCGAGGACGAGCTCTCGCCGGTGGTGCTGCGTCCCGCCGAGGACACCGAGTGCATCGCTGTCGTGATGCCGATGCGTCTCTAGATCCCGGAGCCTTTACGGGCACTTAGGGATTCACTAGGATCTCCGTCACCCCCCGCAGGCTGGCCGTTGCCGCGCGGCTCGGCGGTGATTCCGACCCGCCGCGCCCGCGTCGCACGGGACCGGCGGCACCGCGCGCTTGGAAGGAGCGATTTGGCCTACGACGCCAGCGCCATCGAGGTCCTCGAGGGTCTCGAGCCCGTGCGCAAGCGCCCGGCGATGTACATCGGGACGACGGGTCCCGATGGGCTCCACCACCTCGTCTACGAGGTCGTCGACAACTCGATCGACGAGGCGCTCGCCGGCTACTGCAGCGAGATCAGCGTGGTGATCCACGCCGACCACAGCGTCACGGTCGAGGACGACGGCCGCGGCATCCCGGTCGACGAGCACCCGAGCGAGCACCGGTCCGCCGCCGAGGTCGTGATGACCACCCTCCACGCGGGCGGGAAGTTCAACGAGAAGACCTACAAGGTGTCGGGCGGCCTGCACGGCGTCGGCGTCTCGGTGGTGAACGCGCTCTCGGAGACGCTCGAGCTCGAGATCCGTCGCGACGGCCGCGTCTGGCGTCAGACCTACCGGCGCGGCGCGCCCGACGCACCGCTCGCCGAGATCGGCACCACCGACCGCACCGGCACGCGCGTCAGCTTCCGGCCCGACCCCGAGATCTTCCCGTCGATCGAGTTCTCGTTCGACGTGCTGTCGCAGCGGCTGCGCGAGCTCTCGTTCCTGAACGCCGGCATCCAGATCCACATCCGCGACGAGCGCTCCGAGAAGTCCCACGACTTCTGCTACGAGGGCGGCATCGTCTCCTTCGTCGAGCACCTGAACCGCAACCGCGCGCCCCTGCACCAGCCGCCCATCCTGTGCTCGGGCGAGCGCAAGTTCGAGTCGCACGGCAGCGAGATCTCGGTCGCGATCGAGGTCGCCGTCCAGTACAACGAGACCTACAACGAGAACCTGTTCTGCTTCGCCAACAACATCAATACGGTGGAGGGCGGCACCCACCTGGTGGGATTCCGCACCGCGCTGACGCGCGCCATCAACCGCTATCTCGCATCGGGGAAGAAGAACGGCAAGGGCGAGACCGAGTCGGTCAGCGGCGACGACGTCCGCGAGGGCCTCACCGCGGTGATCTCGGTGAAGCTCCCGCAGCCCGAGTTCGAGGGGCAGACCAAGACCAAGCTCGGGACGAGCGAGGTGCGCGGGCTCGTCGAGGCGCTCGTCTACGAGCAGCTCTCGGCCTACCTCGAGGAGAACCCGGCCGCGGCCCGCGTCATCGTCGCGAAGGTGGTCGACGCGGCGCGCGCGCGGGCGGCGGCGCGCAAGGCGCGCGACCTCGCGCGGCGCAAGGGCGCGCTGTCCGACTTCAGCCTGCCGGGCAAGCTGGCCGACTGCCAGGAACGCGACCCCGCGCGCTCGGAGCTCTTCATCGTCGAGGGGGACTCCGCCGGCGGCACGGCGAAGCAGGGGCGCTCGCGCGAGACGCAGGCGATCCTGCCGATCCGCGGCAAGATCCTGAACGTCGAACGGGCGCGCCTCGACAAGATGCTCTCGTCCCAGGAGATCCAGGCGATCGTGTCGGCGATCGGCTGCGGCATCGGCGAGGACTTCGATCCCGAGAAGGCCCGCTATCACAAGATCATCATCATGACCGACGCGGACGTGGACGGGAGCCACATCCGCACGCTGCTCCTGACCTTCTTCTATCGCCAGATGCGCCCGCTCTTCGACCGCGGCCTGCTCTACATCGCGCAGCCGCCGCTGTTCAAGGTAAAGAAGGGCAAGAACGAGCGGTACATCAAGGACGAACCGGCGCTCGAGTCGTATCTGCTCGATCTGGCGCTCGGCACGAACGCGGTCCTGGTGCCGGGTCGCAGCGCTCCGCTCCCGGCCACCGCGACGCGACAGCTCCTCGATCACGCCAGCGAGTACAGCAAGCTGCTGCGGCTCCTGGCGCGGCGGCGAATCGACGAGCGGCTGGTGGACGCAGCCGTCGCCGCCGGCGTGGCCGAGGAGGCGGACCTGCGCGATGCCGCGGCGCTGCGCGAGCGGGTGGCGCCGCGCATCGCGGAAGCGTTCCACGCCCGGGAGCCGGAGTCGGGCGGGGTGAGCTGGACGGTGTCACCCGATCCCGAGCACGGCGGGCACCGGCTGGTCGGCGAGACGCGACGCGCGGGCGTGACGATGCGCACGGCCTTCGACGCGCCGTTCCTTCGCTCGCCGGACTGGCAGCGTCTGCGCGCGCTCGCGGCGAGCGTGGCGGAGATCGGTGGGAGCGACGGGTTCTCGATCGAGCTCGAGGGCGAGGTGCCGGAAGTGGTGGCCAGCGCGACGCGGTTGCTCGTGCGCCTCCTCGAGCTGGCGAAGAAGGGCCTCTCGATCCAGCGCTACAAGGGCCTCGGCGAGATGAACCCCGATCAGCTCGCCGAGACCACGATGAACTCGCAGAGCCGCACGCTCCTGCAGGTCAAGATCGAGGACGGCGTCGAGGCCGACTTCGTGTTCAGCACGCTGATGGGCGACGACGTGGAGCCGAGGCGCGAGTTCATCGAGAAGAACGCGCTCAACGTGCAGAACCTCGACATCTAGCCGGGAAGCCGACGATGGCCGAAGACAGACCGCCGCCGCCCGAGGAGCCGACGACCCCGGCCCCGCCGGGCGGACCCGAGGCGATCCCCGTCGCCATCGAGGACGAGGTGCGCGCCTCGTTCCTCGACTACTCGATGTCGGTGATCATCAGCCGCGCGCTGCCAGACGTGCGCGACGGCCTGAAGCCCGTGCACCGGCGCATCCTCTACGCGATGCAGCAGGAAGGCCTGGTGCCGACCCGCGCGTACTCGAAGTGCGCAGGCGTGGTCGGCGAGGTGCTGAAGCACTACCACCCGCACGGCGACGGCGCCGTCTACGACGCGCTGGTGCGGATGGTCCAGGACTTCTCGCTCCGCTACCCGCTGATCGATGGCCAGGGCAACTTCGGCTCGATCGACGGCGATCCGCCTGCCGCCTATCGCTACACCGAGTGCCGGCTCGCGCGCGTCGCCGAGGAGCTGCTGCGCGACATCGACCGCGAGACGGTCGACTTCGTGCCGAACTTCGACGGCTCGACGAGTGAGCCGTGGGTGCTGCCGACGCGGCTCCCCAACCTGCTTGCCAACGGGTCGGCCGGCATCGCCGTGGGCATGGCCACCAACGTGCCGCCGCACAACCTCCGCGAGCTGGTGGACGCGCTGGTGCTCGAGGCGCAGAGCCCCGACTGCACGCTCGAGCAGCTGATGGAGAAGATGCCGGGGCCGGACTTCCCGACCGGCGCCTTGATCTGCGGCACCGAGGGCATCCGCCAGGCCTACGCCAGCGGCCGAGGTCTCATCACGGTGCGCGGGCGCGCCGAGATCGAGGAGGGCAAGCGCGGCACGCGCATCGTCGTGACCGAGATCCCGTTCATGGTGAACAAGGCCTCGCTGCTCGAGCGCATCGCGGACCACGTGCGCGAGGGACGCATCGAGGGGATCTCCGACCTGCGCGACGAGTCGAACCGCCAGGGCCTGCGCGTGGTGATCGAGCTCAAGCGCGACGCCACGGCCGACGTCACGCTGAACCAGATCTACAAGCAGACGCCGCTGCAGAGCACCTTCGGCGTGAACATGCTCGCCCTCGTGAACGGCCGACCCGAGACGCTCTCGCTCAAGGAGGTGCTGCGCCACTTCCTCGACTTCCGCCGCGAGGTGGTGATCCGGCGCGCGCTCTTCGATCTGCGCCAGGCGGAGGCGCGCGCGCACATCCTCGAGGGCTTCGCGGTCGTCCTCGACAACCTCGACGAGGCGATCGCCCTGATCCGCGCCGCCGAGGACACCGCCGCCGCGCGCGGCGCGCTGATGGACCGCTTCGCGCTCTCCGAGCGCCAGGCCAACGCGATCCTCGAGATGCGGCTGCGCGCGCTCACCGGGATGGAGCGCCAGCGCGTGATGGACGAGCTGGCCGAGGTGCGGGCCCGGATCGACGACTTGAAGGGTCTCCTCGCGAGCGACGCGCGCGTGCTCGAGGTGGTACTCGACGAGCTGCGCGAGATCCGCGAGAAGTACGGCGACGAGCGCCGCACCGAGATCGGCGGCGCCGTCGACGTGATCGAGAGCGAGGACCTGATCGCCGAGGAGGACATGGTCGTGACCGTGTCGCACCTCGGATACGTGAAGCGCAACCGCATCACCGAGTACCGGGCGCAGCGCCGCGGCGGCAAGGGGCTGCGCGGCATGGACACGCGCGAGGAGGACTTCGTCGCGCGCCTGTTCGTCGCCTCGACGCACGCCTACGTGCTGTTCTTCACCAACCGCGGCCGCGTGCACTGGAAGAAGGTGTGGGAGCTGCCGCTGCTCGGCCGCGCCGCGAAGGGCCGCTCGCTGGCCAATCTGCTGACGCTGGGCGAGGGCGAGCGCGTCCAGGCGACGCTTCCGGTCCGCTCCTTCGAGGAGTCTGGGAACGTCCTCCTGTGTACGCGGAAGGGCGTCGTCAAGAAGACCGACCTGTCGGCCTTCTCGAACCCGCGGCGCGCGGGCATCATCGCGATCCACCTCGACGACGGCGACGAGCTGATCGCCGCCTCGCGCACCAGCGGCAGCCAGGAGGTGCTGATCGCGACGCGCACCGGCAAGTCCGTCCGCTTCAAGGAGACGGACGTGCGCCCGATGGGACGCGCGGCGATGGGCGTGCGCGGCGCGTCGCTGATCGAGGGCGACGAGGTGGTCGGGATGGAGATCCTGTCGCCCGGCGCGACCATCCTCTCGGTCACCCAGAACGGATACGGGAAGCGCACGCCGCTCGACGACTACCGGCTGCAGCGGCGCGGAGGCCAGGGCATCATCACCATCCGCACCAGCGCCCGCAACGGCCCCGTGATCGGCGTCGCGCAGGTGACCGACGAGGACGAGGTGATGCTGATCACCGACGGCGGGAAGGTGCTCCGCTGCCGCGTCTCCGGCATCTCCACGATGGGACGCGCCACGCAGGGCGTGACGCTGATGGACCTCGCGCAGGGTGAGAATCTCGTGGCCGTCGCGCGACTCGCGGAGCGCGACGCAGTGCCCGGAGCCGACGACGCGGCGCCCGAATAGGCACGACCGCTCGAAGCGGCTCTTCCGCCGCGCCCGGCGGGTGATCCCGGGTGGTGTCAACAGCCCCGTGCGCGCCTACCGGGCGGTGGGCGGCACGCCGCCCTTCCTGGTCCGCGGCCGCGGCGCGCGCGTCTGGGACGCCGACGGAAACGCCTACGTCGACTACGTCGGGTCCTGGGGCGCCCTCCTCCTCGGCCACGCGCACCCCTCGGTGCTGCGGGCCGTGCGCACCGCCGCCGCGCGCGGCACGAGCTTCGGCGCGCCCACCGAGCTCGAGGTCGAGCTCGCGGAGATGGTGTGCAGCGCACTGCCCTCCGTCGAGCAGGTGCGCTTCGTCTCGTCGGGCACCGAGGCGGCGATGAGCGCGATCCGCCTCGCCCGCGCGGCGACCGGACGCCCGCGCATCCTCAAGTTCGAGGGCTGCTACCACGGCCACGCCGACTCGCTGCTCGTCGGCGCGGGCAGCGGCGTCGCGACGCTCGGCATCCCGGGCTCGCCGGGCGTGCCGGCCGCGCTCGCGGAGCTCACGGTGCAGGTCGCGTTCAACGACCTCGATGCCGTCGACGACGCCCTGCGCCGCTGGCGCGGCGAGATCGCCTGCATCCTGGTCGAGCCGGTGGCGGGCAACATGGGCTGCGTGCCGCCGGAGCCGGGGTTCCTCGAGGGGCTCGCCACGCTCTGCGACGAGCACGGCGTGCTGCTCGTGTTCGACGAGGTGATGACCGGCTTCCGCGTCGGCTGGGGCGGGGCGCAGGGGCGCTACCGCGTGCGGCCCGACCTCACGATCCTCGGCAAGGTCGTAGGCGGCGGACTGCCCGCGGCGGCCTTCGGCGGGCGGCGCGACCTCCTGTCGCAGCTCGCGCCGGAGGGTCCGGTCTACCAGGCCGGCACGCTCTCGGGCAATCCGCTCGCGATGGCCGCGGGCCTCGCGGCGCTGCGGGCGCTCCGAAGGCCCGGTGTGTACGCGGCGCTCGAGGCGAAGAGCCGCAGGCTCGCCGACGGGCTGGCGCGCGTCGCCGCCGAGGAGGGCGTCGAGCTCACCACGGCCGCCGTCGGCGGCATGTTCGGCTTCTTCTTCCACCCGGGGCCGGTGCGCGACTTCGGCGATGCGCGCAAGGCGAACGCCGAGCGCTTCCGGCGCTTCTTCCACGCCATGCTCGAGCAGGGCATCTACCTGCCCCCGTCGCCCTTCGAGGCCTGCTTCGTGTCGACGGCGCACCGTCCGGCGGACCTCGCCGCGACGCTGGCCGCCGCCAGCGTCGCCATGCGCCGCGCCTCGCGCGTGCGTTGAGGCAGGCGGGCGCGTCCGCTAGCTTGCGCGCCGACCTCCGGACGCAGGACATCCGAGCCGATGGCGGAGCGAGAACCGTCTCGGGAGGACCTAACGCGGCGGGGCGTTGCGGCGTACCAGGGGGCCCTGGAGGCAGTCCTGGCGATCGCGATCGGGGCCGGAGTCGGCTACTGGGCCGACGGCCGCCTCGGCACTTCGCCGCGTTGGCTGATCGTAGGCACCGTGCTCGGCTTCGGGTCCTTCGTGCTGCGCCTGTTCCGCATGCGGAGGCTGCTCGACCCGCCGGCAGGAGACCACGGGTCGAAGGATTGACCGCCGCGTGCAGCGCGATCCGATCGAACGCCTGAACCTCGCCCTGTCGGCCGGCGCCGTCGCCGCGAGCTTCGCGGTGGCGTCGCCCGCGTTCGCGACGAGCCTCGCGCTCGGTGCGGCGATCGAGTCGGTCAACTTCCGCGTGCTGCGCGCCGCGTCGCGGCGCGCGCTCTCGGGGGAGCTCGCGCCGGGAGGCGCCTGGGTCGCAGGCTTCTCGCTGCGCTTCGTGCTGCTGGCGGTCGCCATCTCGTTCGCGCTGCGCGCGGGAGCGCAGCCGGTCGCGCTCGTGATCGGCCTCTCGATGATCGTCCCCGCGGCGATCGCCGGCGCGTGGGTGCAGCGGCCGCCGGTGGGTGAGCCGGAGCCCGGACCGCCGACCGACGACGAGAGCTGGGACCGATGGAATCCGTGGCTCGCCCGCGAGCGCGAGCCCGAGGAGCCGCAGTGACGCTCGCCTCCCTGGCGACGCCCGAGGCCGTATCGACCTTCGTGCGCGTGGCGCTCGCCGTCGCGCTGCTGGTGATCGCCGGGTTCGCGGTCCGCAGCCGGCTGGCGACGGCGGGCGGAGGCGTCGTGCCGGACGAGGGGCTCAGCGTCCGCAACGTGATCGAGATCCTCGTCGAGGGGCTGACCTCGCTCGCCAAGCAGACGATGGGGCCGGAGTGGCGCCGCTGGTTCCCGATCGTCGGCACCATGTTCCTCTTCATCCTGGTCGCCAACCTGCTCGGCCTGATCCCCGGCGTGGGCGGTGTGACCACCGACGTCAACGTCGCCGGCGCGTGGGCGATCATCTCCTACGTGCTCTTCAACTACGTCGGGATCCGCGAGCACGGCCTCGGGAACTACCTGATCAAGTACATGGGGCCGAGCTTCTACACCTGGCACGTCGGCGGGCGACACATCCACGTGCGCCCGCTGTTCTGGCTCTTCTTCCCGCTCGAGACGATCCTCGACGCCGCCCGCATGGCGACGCTCACGATCCGCTTGATCGCCAACATGTTCGCCGATCACGCCGTCGTGGGCGTGTTCCTGGCCATGGTGCCCTTCGGAGTGCCCGCCATCTTCCTGGGCCTCGGGCTCCTGGTGTGCGTGCTGCAGGCCTTCGTGTTCTCGCTGCTCACGATGATCTACATCAATCTCGCGCTCCAAGAGGCCCACTGAGCGGGTCCTCGCGGCGCGCCGCCATCGACCAAGGAGAGAAGTCGACATGCGCAAGTTCGCGAAGTTCGCCGTCTGGACCGTCGTCGCGGCCCTGGTGCCGATGCTGTTGCCGCTCTCGGCCTCGGCCGCCGAAGGGGCCACGGCGGGCAGCTCGCTCGGTCCGGCGCTCGGCGCCGGCATCGCCATCGGGCTCGCCGGCCTCGGCTGCGGAATCGGACAGGGCCTCACCGCCGGCAACACCACCGCCGGGATCGCGCGCAATCCGGGTGCCGCGGGCTCGCTCTTCGTCAACTACATCCTCGGGATGGTGCTGATCGAGTCGATCGCGATCTACGGCCTCGTGATCGCGTTCCAGCTCGTCGGCAAGATCTGATCGCGCCGCGCCGGGCGGCGAACAGGGAGACGCCAGGCGAGAGCTGCGGCGCGGGCCTCACCCCGTTGTTCGTTCCCGCGCCGCGCCCGTTGCTCTCGCCCGGCGCCTCCCCTCCCGCTGCGGCCCCCGGTCCCGATAGAGGGGTCGTTGCGGGAGGCGTCGTGAGACGCCGCCGCTCGTGGGAGCAAGCCGCGTGCCGGGCCCGCGCGCGCTCTGCGGCGTTCTATGCACGGACGTGTAGAACGGCGGTCACGCAGCGGCCGTGAACGCCGGTCGACTGATCGCCTTCGAGGGCGTCGACGGGAGCGGCAAGTCGACGCAGATCCGCCTGCTCGCGGAGGCGCTCGGCGCGGCGGGGCGCGACGTGGTCGAGACCCGGGAGCCGACCGAGGGCGCGTTCGGCCGCCGGATCCGCGCCATGGCGCGCTCGGGCGAGCGCGTCGCGCCGCTCGAGGAGCTGCGCTGGTTCGTCGAAGATCGCCGCGAGCACGTCCGCGATGTGATCGAGCCCGCCCTGGCGGCCGGCCGCATCGTGCTCACCGACCGCTACACCCTGTCGACGGCGGCGTACCAGGGCGCGCGCGGTCTCGATCCGGCACGGCTGCTGGCGGAGGGGGAGGCCGAGTTCCCGCTGCCCGACCTGGCGCTGGTCCTCGAGGTTCCGCCCGAGGTCGGGCTCGCTCGCGTGGCCGCGCGCGGACGCCCCCGCGAGCCCGCCTTCGAGGATGCCGACTATCTCGCGCAGGTCGCCGCGGCGTTCCGGACGCTCGAGCGCCCGTACATCCTGCGCGTCGACGCGAGCCATCCCGCCGCCGCGGTGCACCGCGCGATCCTGTACGCACTTCGCAGGCGGCTCGATCTTCCCTAGCATCTCGCGGATGCTCTCGACCCGGCCGATTCCCCCGCACGAGCGACTGATCGCGGCGCTCGACGTGCCGAGCGCCGACGCCGCGCGCGGACTGGTGCGGAGCCTCGGCGACGCCGTCTCCTTCTACAAGATGGGGCTCGAGCTCGCGACGGCGGGCGCTGTGCTCCCCCTGCTCGACGAGCTGGTCGGCGCCGGCAAGCGGGTCTTCCTCGATCTCAAGCTCTACGACATTCCCGAGACGGTGGCGCGCGCGGTCCGCACCCTGCGCGGTCGCGGCGCCAGCTTCGTGACGGTGCACTACAGCGATCGCGTGCTCGAGGCGGCCTGTCGCGAGGCGGCGGGCGAGATCGGCATCCTCGCGGTCACGCTGCTGACGAGCTTCGACGAGCGCGACCTGCGCGACCTCGGCTATCCGGACGGCGTGGCGCTCTCCAGCCTGGTGGCGGCGCGCGCCCGCCGCGCGGACGAGCTCGGCTGCGCCGGCGTGGTCGCCTCTCCGCTCGAGGCGCGCGGCATCCGCGGGGCCGTCGGCGACAAGCTCGCGATCGTGACGCCGGGGATCCGCCCGTCCGGCGGGCCGGGAGGCGGGGACGACCAGCGCCGCGTCGCGACGCCGCGCTCGGCCTTCGAGAGCGGCGCCGACTACATCGTGGTCGGGCGCCCGCTCCGCGACGCGCCGGACCCGCGCGCCGCCGCGCTCGGGATCCAGGCCACCATCGCCGAGCTCTTCGGCTGAGCTGGCTCCCCTCGCCGTGCGCGAGGTGGACCTGGCAGGCCAGCGGAACCCGGGACAGCATCCCGCCCGGAGACCCGGCGGATGGAGTCACCCGAATCGCTCTACGAGAGCGCGCGGCCCGAGCGGACGGAGGTCGACGACGCCACCCTCGCGGTGCGCAGCCTGGGGCACGGCCCCGTGGTGCTCTTCGTGCACGGCTTCCCGGTGCACGGCTACACCTGGCGGCGACTGCTGCCGGCGCTCTCCGAGCGCTTCTGCTGCATCCTCCCGGACCTCGCCGGCCTCGGCGACAGCGACTGGAACGCGGCCACCGACTTCAGCTTCAGCGGTCAGGCGCGCCGTCTCCACCTGCTCGCGGAGCGCATGGGCCTCGAGCGCTTCGCCCTGGTCGCGCAGGACACTGGCGCCACCGTGGCCCGGCTCCTCGCGCTCGCCGCGCCGGAGCGGGTCACCCGGATCGCCCTCGTCAACACCGAGATCCCGGGCCACCGGCCGCCCTGGATCCCGCTCTACCAGCGGCTCACGCACGTGCCCGGCTCGGCGTCCGTCTTCCGGCTGCTGCTCCAGAGCCGCACCTTCCTGCACTCCTCGATGGGCTTTCGCGAGTTCTACACCGAGCGGCGCCGGCTCGACGAGCCCGGTGCCCTCGATCCGTACGTCGGTCCGCTGATCGCGTCGCCGCACCGCATGGAGGGAATGCTCCGCTACCTGCAGGGGGCCGAGTGGGACGCGGTCGACGGGCTGGGCGAGCGGCACGCCGAGCTCAAGATGCCGGCGCTCCTGCTCTGGGGCGAGGACGACCGCACCTTCCCGGTGGAGCGGGCCGAGCCGATGGCCGCGCAGTTCGGCGGGCCGACCCGATTCGTGCGCATCCCGCACGCCTCGCTCATGCCGCACGAGGAGCGGCCCGACGCCGTGCTCGCCGAGCTGCTCCCGTTCCTGCTCCGCTGTTGACTTCGCTCGCCTCCCGGCTCGCTGCGCGCCGCCTTCGGCGGCTTGCGGGATACCCCAAGCGGTCGGATCGCCCCGGAGGCGGCGGGGACCTCTAGCCTGCGCGCGCCACCAGCATCGAGACCCCGACGTTCAGGATCGTGAGCAGCAGGCTCCCGAGCAGCGCGGCGCCGAAGCCCGCGACCTTGAAGCCCGGCACGAAGTAGGCGGCGAGCTGCAGCATCAGCGCGTTCACCACGAACAAGAAGAGCCCGAGCGTCACGATCGTGAGGGGCAGCGTCAGCATCACCAGGATCGGACGCACCACGGCGTTCACCACGCCGAGCACGAGCGCCGCCAGCAGGGCAGCCCCCCAATCCCTCACCTCGATCCCCGTGACGACGTGCGCCACGACGAGCAGCAGGCCGGCCGAGATCAGGAGATTCACGAGGAAGGGCGCCATGGCTCCCATTCTACACGCGGCCCGCCTAAAGACGGCAGTCCCGCGGGTCGATGCCAGGGCGGGGGCCCTCGGCGGGCCGGTGGAGTCGGGCGTGCGCGAGGCGATGCAGCCGTGGCTTCCGATCCTGATCGCTGCGGCCGCCGTCCATCTCTCGCTCGCAACGATGCTGGTGCGAAATCGCTACGGGCCGGGAGCGCGGACGATCGGCCTCGCGCTGCTGGCGGTGGCGCTCTGGATCAGCGCGTCGATCGGCGAGGCGCGCGCGGCGAGCCCCGACACCTTCCTCCTCGCCGCCAAGCTCAAGTACACGGCGATCGCGCTGGTGGCGCCGCTCTGCTTCCTGTTCTTCCTGCAGTATGCGGAGCGCGCGGTGCTGCGCCCGTGGCTGGCCGCCGCGGTGTTCGCCGTCCCGCTCGCCACCATCGCCCTCATCTGGACCAACGAGTGGCACCAGTGGATGTGGCGGCATCCGCCGTTCGGGCCGGGCGAGGAGCCCCTCGTGCGCATGCCCTGGGGCCCCTGGTACTGGTGTGTGCACGTGCCGTACAGCTACGGCCTGCTCGCGGTCGGCCTCGCCCTGATGGCGGCCGAGCTCCGGAGCGAGTCCAGGCTCTATCGCTCGCAGGTCGCGCTGATCCTGGCGGGCGTCGTGCTCCCGCTCGCGATCAACATGCTCTTCCTCGCGAACTGGTTCTCGCCGCGCTTCAGCCCGACGCCCGTGGCGTTCGCGGTGAGCGGCGTGCTCTTCGCGTGGGGCTACGTGCGGCTGCAGCTCTTCCGGCTCTCGCCGGTCGCCTACCGCGCCGTCTTCGAGCACCTGGCGGACGGCGTCATCGTGGCCGATCGCTTCGACCGCGTGGTCGACGTCAACGCCGTGGCGCTCGGCATGCTCGACCGGCCGTCGGCGCAGCTGATCGGCTATCGCGTCGAGCAGGCGCTGCCCGTGCGCGATGCGGGCGCGCAGCCCGGCGAGGCGCGCGGGGCGATCGAGTGCGAGGCTGCCGACGGGCGCCTCCTCGAGGTGTCGACGTCCCCGATCCACAACGCCTCGGGCGCCCTGCACGGGCGGGTGGTCGTGCTGCGCGACGTGACCGCGCGCCGGCGCGCCGAGGCTGCGCTGCGCGAGAGCGAGGCCCTGGTGCGCAGTATCGTGGAGCACTCGCCGAGCGGCATCCTGCGGCTGCGTCCGGTGCGCGGCGAGGACGGCGACGTGCGCGACTTCGTGTGCGTGTTCGCGAATGCGGCTGCCGCGGCCAGCATCGGGCGGCCGCGCGAGGAGCTGGTCGGGCGCCCATTCAAGGGCGCCGTCCACCCGCACACCGCGGCGCTGTTCCAGGCGTTCCGCGAGGTGGTGCGCACCGGCACGACGTGCGACCTCGAACGCGCGATCGGACGCGGCGGCGTGGAGACCTGGCTCCGCTTCGTCGCCGTGAAGGTCGGAGACGACCTCTCGGTGACCTTCTTCGACGTGACGGAGCGCCGGCAGCGCGAGCGCGAGATGGAGGCCGCCGCGTGTCAGGATCCCCTGACGGGGCTGCTGAACCGGCGCGGCTTCGAGGCCGACGCGCCCGCGCTGCTGCTCTCGCCCGAAGGAACGCCGCGGAGCTGCGCGCTCCTGTACGTCGACCTCGACCGCTTCAAGGAGGTCAACGACAGCTTCGGCCA
>Ga0335080_10001555_pt1 | contig 22499 bp, 18 predicted proteins | sample Lox_Sample_34_FD_206720 | JGI IMG/M metagenome (GOLD analysis project Ga0335080, IMG submission 206720) | Soil microbial communities from Loxahatchee National Wildlife Refuge, Florida, United States - Lox_Sample_3.4 | ecosystem: Environmental > Terrestrial > Soil > Wetlands | place: USA...
CGCTACAAAGTTGTGAGGCCCTGGGTTGGATGCACTTACCACGAAGCGGGAGGCCAACAAGGCTCACTGGCATGTGAGCTTTCAAGTCGCCCGCATGGGGAGCGTGCAAGAAGGGATCTTCCCATTTTGATAACAGCTCACTCCGGCATCAGCTCCAGCGCGGCAAGCTCCTGGCCCGGAGGCACGTACGCCTTTGCTCGCCAGGCGATGGACAGACTCTCGCTGTCCAGCAGCTTCCGGATCTGTCCTCGGGCGTGATCGGCCCAGGGTCCCGACTTGTCCAGCCGCGCATAGGCCTGCCAGTGGCGCAGAGCGGCCCGCCGCTCTCCCTTCCGTTCAAAAGCCAGAGCGAGGTTGTAATGCGCATCGGCATACCTCGGAGCCAGTTCTACCGCACGTTGATACGCGGCGATCGACTCGGCCGGCCGCTCCAGTTCATCGAGCACGTTGCCCAGGTCGAAGTACGCCAGCACGTAGCAGGGGTCTTTTTCTGTGGCCTTCCTGTACAGTTCTTCGGCGCGGGCAAATTGGCGCAGATGAAAGTGAATCGTGCCGAGGTTAATGTACCCCGGCGCATAGTCCGGATCAAGCTGAAGCATCTCTTCGTAAAGCGAGATCGCCCGCTGTTTCTCGCCCGCCTCTTCTGCCTGCACTGCGGCTACAAACAGCTCCTGGATGCCCCGGCTTGTATCGTCGACGCGACGAAGCGAGCTCATGCTGGCCGGAATCGGCGGACTCTCCACCCGTTCGAAATCAAAGAGAAGCTGCCGGCGGATCGGGTCGACCATTGCCCCGTCGCATCGGAAAGCAAGCCGGCTGCCTGTCCGTACCAGCGACGCTTCCTGCATCGGGTTCGACAATCCCGCCACCGCCTGCATTGCGGCAATCGAATGACGGATCGAAGCTGCCGGCACATCTTCCTCACGCAACGAACGTAGCGTCCTTAACTGTCCAAGATCCTGGAAAGTGTAATTTTCGCGGGGGGAGATGAGCCCGGCCTTTTCCCACCCCTGCAACTGGCGGGAACTGATCTGCAGAATTCTCAACACATCCTGGCGGCTAAAGCTGGTCACTCTCAAGGCTCCGGAGTTTTGCATCCCGGTTTAACCCGGTTGCGTACTCGGTTCACGACTTCGATTCCCGATTCTGCTCCTGCACGTGCCACTCAGATCAGCTGCGAAGGAACCGCTCTTCCCGACTTTCCGCCTGCTCTCTCGACCATGCCACATGAGCTCAAGATCCTGTCCGCCATGGACTTTGCTCTTGGTTCGCGGAAGTCCCTTTACAGCTTGGATTATGCCAAGAATATGCGTGGATAAGCTGGGACGAAACGCCCTTGCATTAAAAAGTGAGTGGATAAGTGGTGCCTCATTTGATTCCCGGGGTGCCTCACGCATCACCGATTGTGCAAATTTCCTCTTCGCTTCCGAACCCAATTCCTACCCTTGCCACGCTGGCCGAAAGCCTGCTTCCCGTCAATTCCTTTGACCAGCAGGCAATTTAGCCAGTTTTCCGTTGACTCGGCGGTGTGATATTTTGGCCGGTCGAGTTTCTTTTGCAATCAACTCACAACTAACCAGTTCTGACGCAAGATTGGGCCATGAACGAACCCCTCGAGAGCACCGACGCCGAGCGCACACTTCGCGAGTTGGCGTGGTCGTTGCAGGAGTCCCAGCGCATCGCGGGTCTTGGCTCCTACGTCCTTGATCTCAAGACCATGCTCTGGACCTCGTCCGGTGTGCTCGATGAGATCTTCGGCATTGATGCTGCCTACAACCGAAGCCTCGAGGGCTGGCTTGGCATCGTTCATCCTGATGATCGGGAGATGATGAGCGCGCATTTTGCCGGCGCGCTCGAATGTCGTTCGAAGTTCGACAAGGAATATCGCATTGTTCGTCCCAGCGACCGCGTCCAGCGCTGGGTCCACGGCTTAGGCCGCTTCGATCTTGACGACTCCGGTCGGCCCGTCTTCATGCGGGGAACCATCCAGGACATCACCGACAGAAAACGCGTGGAGGCTGACCTGCGTCAGAATGAGGAACTGCTGGAGCTCTTTATCCAGCACGCACCCGCCGCCCTCGCCATGTTCGACCGCGATATGCGATACGTCGCGGCAAGCCGTCGCTGGATCGAGAACTTCAACCTGCAGGGTCGCGAAATTATCGGCCGGTCGCACTATGAGATCTTCCCTGAGATCCCACCCCGATGGGTTTCCGCTCATCGCCGTGTTCTCGGCGGAGAAACGCTGAAAAGCGAAGAGGACCGATTCGAGCGCGCTGACGGCTCCGTGCAGTGGGTTCGTTGGGAGGCGCGCCCCTGGCTCACGGGAACAGGCTTCATCGGCGGTATCGTCATTTTCAGTGAAGAAATCACGGCCCGTAAACAGGCCGAAGCCCGCCTCCAGCTCGCAGCAAGCGTCTTTACCCACGCCTCCGAAGGCATCGTCATCGCCGATCGCAACGGCATCATCCTCGACGTGAACGATGCTTTTACCCAGATCACCGGCTATCGGCGCGAAGAAGCCGTAGGCCGCAAAACCAGCCTCCTTCGATCCGGCCGTCACAACCGCGAGTTCTACGACAATATGTGGCGTGACCTCATCGAAACTGGCCACTGGTCGGGCGAGATCTGGAATCGCGCCAAGGACGGCCGCACCTTTGCCGAGATGCTCTCTATCAACGCCGTCCACGATAAGTCTGGCCACACCGAGCGTTACGTCGCGCTCTTCTCCGACATCACTCCGGTGAAAGAGCACGAGCAGACTCTCAAACGAATCGCTCAGTACGATCTCCTCACCGGCCTGCCCAACCGTGCGCTCCTTCGCGATCGTCTCCACCACGCCATGGTTCAAACTGTTCGCCGCGGCAATGTCCTCGCCGTCGTCTGCATCGATCTCGACGACTTTAAAGAAATAAATGACCGCCATGGACACGGCATTGGCGATCAGATCCTCACCACCCTGGCACATCGGATGAAGCTTGCTGCCCGTGAGAACAACACTGTCGCCCGCCTTGGCGGAGATGAATTTATCGCCGTCCTGCACGACCTCGATAATCCCGACCACAGCCTGTACACCGTCAAACGACTCCTCAACGCGGCCACTGATCCGATAACCGTCGGGGATGTCTCGGTAGTGCTCTCAGCCAGTGCTGGCGTCGCATTTTATCCCCAGGCCGAAGAGGTGGACCCTGATCAGCTCCTGCGGCAGGCAGGCCAGGCGCTTTATCAATCCAAGATTGAGGGCAAAGGCCGATACCACATCTTCGATTCGGGCCTCGACATCTCCGTGCGTGGACACCACGAGGATCTCGAACGCATCCGCCGCGCTCTCGCCCACAATGAGTTCCTTCTCCATTACCAACCCAAGATGAACATGGCTACCGGCGCTATCGAAGGCGCAGAGGCCCTCATCCGCTGGCAGCACCCGGAACGCGGCCTCCTGCTGCCTTCTCAATTCCTGCCCATCGTCGAAGGTCATCCTCTCGCCCTCGAAATCGGCGAATGGGTCATCACAACGGTGTTGCTCCAGATGGAAAAGTGGCTTCGTGCCGGGCTCAGCTTTCCCGTTAGCGTCAACATCTCCGTCCAGCAACTCCAGCATCCAGACTTCTCTGCGCACCTCAACGCCATTCTTGCCGCTCATCCCTCCATTGATCCTTCGCGCCTCGAGATCGAAGTTCTCGAAAGCACTGCGCTGCCCGATATGGCCCAGGTCTCGCAGGTCATTCACGCCTGCGGTAAATTCGGCGTCTCCTTCGCGCTCGACGACTTCGGAACCGGATACTCCTCCCTCGCTCACCTCAAGCGTCTTCCTGTCGACGTCCTCAAGATCGATCAGACGTTCGTCCGCGACATGCTCGATGATCCGGAGGATCTGACCATCGTGGAAGGCATGCTCGGTCTCGCCTCTGCCTTTCGCCGCCAGGCCGTAGCCGAAGGTGTCGAAACCGTCCAGCAGGGCCTCGCCCTGCTTCGCCTCGGATGCCGCATCGCACAGGGCTTCGGAATCGCCCGGCCCATGCCCCCTGAAGATCTCCCCGCGTGGCTCAACTCGTGGACTCCCGATCCTCAATGGTCCCGCGTCTCCGCTCTCGATCCTGCCGACCGCCCGCTCCTTTACGCCGGAGCCGAACACAGTGCCTGGGTCAGCGCCATAGAAGCATTTCTCCACGACATGCGCCGTGTCGCTCCTTCGCTCGATTCTGCCCAATGTCGCCTCGGCGCATGGATGCACGCCGAGACTCCATCCTCCGTCAGCCGCGGCCCTCTCCTCGATCGACTGAGTGGGTTACACCATGACCTCCATGCTTGTGGAACCCGGATTCTCGCCCTCAAGGCTGAGAGTCGTGACTCTGAAGCCACGCAGCTTCTCTCACGCCTCCATGAACTTTGCGATCAGCTCAACGCAGAAATCGAGGCCCTGCTCAGACAGGAAACGGCATAGTCCTTCTCTGTCGTTTGCAACCCCTCCTTCGCAGCCACATGAGTCACCACAGCGGGACAATGGCCCCCTGTTCCAAAGTCACCTCTCTTCGGCCTCAACTCTATGCTTGTTCTACCTCTAAAGGAGTATGATTTTCTTCAAATTTCCGAACCGGTAAATTACGCCCTAAATCGCTTTTTCAGAGGCCGCACCACGTTTGCGGAATGTTATGAGCGTGCCGAAGGATCGGAGATCGGGAGAACTGAATGAAGAACTTGCAGTTAAACGCTGCACTTTGGGCGGCAGTGACTCTGGCGGCAACCCTGACGGCCTGCGGCGGAGGAGGCAGCAGTTCCAATACCACCCCACCCCCCACGACATACACGCTCACCGTGAACACAAGCAATCCCACCAGTGGCGTGGTCATCACCGTTACGCCGGCAGACGTAAACGGCTCGGCCAATGGAAGCTCATCTTTCACGCGCACCTATGACGCAGGAACCGCCGTTACGATCACTGCACCCACTACAGCCGGTACACACACATTCGCCTCCTGGAGCGGGTGCACCTCCGCCACAACCGAGACCTGCAAAGTCACGATGAGCGCGAACACGACCGTCGGTGCCACCTTCACCTCGCCCACCATCACCGTCACCCCCAGCACCGCGATCATCGGCACCCAGGTTCAGTTCAATGCCGTGCTGCCCAGCGGCGTAACCGGAAATGTCACCTGGTCCGTCGCCGCACCTTCCGGCAGTTCGTTGAGTCCCGGTACCATCAGCACAGCGGGCCTTTACAACACACCCTACCCCGCACCCTCCACCGTAACCGTCTCCGCGACCAGCGCAGCCGATACTACCGTCACCGGCAGCGTGACCGTTGCTCTCTCACAGCCCGCCGCGTCAAACGGGCCCTTCCTCGCTGTCGATGCAGGAACCATTACCCATCCCATCAATCCCTACATCTATGGCATGAATGCCTATACGCTCAGCGAAACCGCGGCCAAAGCTGCAGGGCTCAGCATCAATCGCTGGGGCGGCGATGCCACCTCACGCTACAACTACCAGCTCGACGTTACTAGTTCCGCCAGCGACTGGTATTTCGAAAATCAGTTCGGACTCGCCGGCGGCACCCAGAGCAACAGCTCCTTCAACGCGCAGGTCACTGCCGACGCCTCCATCGGCGCAAAGACCATCGGCACCGTTCCGGTAAACGGATGGGTCGCGAAAGACGGAACCTCGTGCAGCTTCCCCGTCGCAGCCTATCCCAATCAGGAAAAGATCGATTCCGGCCGCGGCTGCGGCAACGGGGTTTACGCGGATGGCGTAAACAACTGCAACAACTCCAATGGCTGCAACATCACCGGCAACAAAGCCACGGACACTAGCGTTGCTGTCGATTCCACGTGGACCGGCAACTGGGTCAGTTTTCTGGTAAGCAAATTCGGAACCGCCGCCAGCGGTGGTGTCGCCGTCTACGATCTCGACAACGAGCCGAGCTGGTGGGACGCTGTGCATCGCGACGTCCACCCCGCCCCTTTCACCTACGATGAAGTCACCAACAACGGCATCGCTCACGCAGCAGCCATCAAGGCCGCCGATCCTACCGCCGAAGTCAGCGGCCCTGTTCTGGACTATTGGTGGTCGTATTTCTATTCCAAAAAGGACATCGAGAACGGCTGGGGCGCAGGCTCTCCATGCTGGGAGCCCTGGAGCAATCCGGTCGACCGCCAGGCTCACGGAGGTGTCCCGCTGATCGAGTATTACCTTAAGCAATTCGCCGCCTATGAAAAAGCCCACGGCGTCAGGCTTCTTGACTACGTCGATCTGCACACCTATTTCGCGGCCGACAATCTCGCCTTCAGCACTGCGGGAGATACGCAGGCGCAGCAAGCCCGCCTCAATTCCACGCGCGTCTTCTGGGATCCTGCCTATACCGATCCCAACTTCCCGCAACCCAACTACATCAGCGATGCAAACTACACCTCGAACTGCAATACGCCGCTGCAGGCCCCGCAAGTCATTCCCATGATGAGGCAGTGGGTGGCCAACGACTATCCCGGCACCAAGCTCGCCATCACCGAATACAACTGGGGCGGCCAGGAGAGCATCAACGGCGCTCTGGCTCAGGCCGACATTCTGGGCATCTTCGGTCGCGAGGGGCTCGACATCGGCACGCTCTGGGGACCGCCCGACCCAGCCACGCAACTCCCCGGACTCATCGCCTTTGAAGTCTTTCGCAACTACGACGGTGCCGGTGCCGAGTTCGGTGATCAGGCCATCACCTCCACAAGCGCCGACCAGGGCAAGCTCTCGGTTTATGGCGCCATTCGCACCAAGGACAACGCGCTAACCATTGTCGTTATCAACAAGACCTACGGCGATCTCACCAGCACCTTCAGTCTCGACAACTTCACCGCCGCCGGCCCTGCGCAATCCTGGCTCTACAGCAACGCCAACCTCAAGGCCATCGTCTCGCAACCCAATGTCACAGTCACCCCTCCATCGTCTGGAAACACAACCAGCACACTCTCAACCACCTTCCCCGCGCAGTCCATCACGATTCTCATCGTGCCCAAATCCTGAGGTCGTTGGTCACTCGAAATGAAAAGGCCGGCTCAACGAGAGCAGGCCTTTCCTCCCATCGTCCCGGACGGACGACCTGAAAATAGCCCGGACGAAATCCGGGGAATGCCCGCACCTCAACATCCGGGCACCGGAGGGACGCCTGAAGTCGACACGTTGCCCGATGGCACTGGTCGTGGTGTCTAACCCTATAAGCAGATTCATGCGAATACAGCGGGATGGAGCCGACGATCGGACTTGAACCGATGACCTGCTGATTACGAATCAGCTGCTCTACCAACTGAGCTACGTCGGCCAATGGAGGGAAGCCTTCGAGGGGCACACTCCAAGTGCCGCACTTCGAGAATCCTCTTCGATTGTATCGTTGTGTGGTTGTTCGGTAAAGCCACGGAGGGAGGCAGCCAATCCAATGCGCGCGGCGTCCCTTCACTAGGACTTGGCGGGCACCGGGCCCGAAACTGCATGAATCTTCGACTGAGGCCCAGCGAGAGGAGCATTCTATCCGATGATGAACATCACTCTTCAGCTCTCATTCAGAATTGCCCTCGTCTGGGCAGCAGGTTTTCTGATTGCAGTGGCTGTACAAGCCCTCCTGCCCGATCAGGCGGGCATCAATCTCACCGGCAAACAAAATATCCTCTTCATTCCTTTCAGCCGCATGGGCTTCTGGACATGTGTCCTCGCCGCCCTCATCGTCACCGCCCTCGTCGTAGGCCGCGCCATGCTCGCCGATATCGGTTGGAACACGTTCAATTAGATTCCCGCTATACTTCTCCCCATGCCACAGGACCCGCTCGAAGAATGGCGCCAGCTCACGGCGCTTTACGGTGAAATGGGCGACATCGAAATCCAGGACCTCGCCGACCAGATCAACGACCTCACCCCCAACGCCCAGCAGATCCTCCGCGACGAGATGAAAAAGCGCGGCATCGGCAATACGCCAGCAGATTCGCCAGTACGGGCTGGTCCGCCCGAACGAGAGGCGAATGTGAATTGGGAACCGGCAAGCTACAGGTACAAGTTCGGCTCAGCGCCCAATGAGAATGACGGTCCGCACGAATTTACGTGGAAGGTTCCACTCTGCGACTGCGAGACATCGAGGGACGCATGGCGTATTGCGCAGATGCTCAAGAGGGCAGGCATTGACAGCTGGATTGAAGCACCTGAATACAATCGCGCCATCACCCCGCGCATTTTGGTCGGAGCGGATCAGTTGGATCATGCGCAACTCATCGCCGCACAGCCAATCGCTCAGGACATTCTCGACGCAGAAAAAGAATTAGAAGAAGCACCGGAGTATGAACTCCCCATCTGCCCCAAGTGCAAATCCCCCGATCCCACCCTCGAATCTGTCGAGCCCTCCAACAACTGGCTCTGCGAATCCTGCAGCTACACCTGGTCCGACCCGATTCCCGACGTCACTCAGCAGGGAACCAAACCCGGCGACTGATCACCACCGTCAATTCGCACGGGCGCTTTCGGCCTTTCGCGCCGCCGACCACATTCCGTCCGCGCGTCCGTCTACGCGAATGCGTCCCTTCGCCCCGTCGCCATCAATCCAGCCGTCCATGAACACCGTCGTTGGCCCCGGTGCTCCATCCGTCATGCCCTCAGGCCACTCAAACGGAAACGACAACTCCACGTAGCCATCCCGCCACGTCCCCGTGACAGGAACAGTCTTCCCAGGTTCGGTCTCCATGGTTCCACTCAATTTGCTTCCGTCCCGGGTGAGACGCAACGATGTTTCAAAGCCGATCGCGTCTGTCCCCACCTTCGCATCCCAAATGCCGCTCGCATCCGATCCGTTCTTGATCGGTCTCGCCGCTGCAGGCGTTATCCGCAAGTTCGAGAAGTAGGATTCCTCTCTGGCGTAACCCCACAGCCCGACCGCTCCATGCAAATTCTCGCCCTTCAGCCCATCCACCACCAGTGTCGGCTTCGCTGCGCCGTTCAGATACACCCGCGCCACTCTGCCTGCCACCTCGATCTTCAGGTGCGTCCACATCTCGGGTTCGATCTCCGCATAGCTCTCGTACACAAACGGCCACTCCCGTCGAAGCTTGTACCATCCATATCCGGGTTCCGAGCAATACTGCACCGCGTGATTGCGCATCGACTGGTTCTCTGACAGCGCATTCTTCGGCCGCAGATAAAAGACCTCGTACTGGGAGCCATCCGGCTTCGCGCGAAATACCACTCCGGTAAAGCCCGGCATCCGGGTGCCCGGCGGAGTCAGCACCTTCACCGCAAGATCTACCTCGATCGTCCCATCCTCGAAGTCCATCCCTGGCAACAGCGCGAACCCCGCATCATCTCCCTGCGTCACCGTCATCATGCGGACGGCCCTGCGTCCCAGGTATGTCACCGGTTCAAACTTCACGTTGTGCGCAACCAGCCCCGATGCATCCGTGAGCGAAAACGTCTGTACCTCTGCCGGGCACGCGCTCGCCACCGTCATCGAGAGCAATGCAGCCCCGAAACACAACCACCCGCGTCGCCCAAAGCAATTCGACATTCTCGACCTCCTCGCGATCCGCAGAGACCAGCTAGGTCCCCATTCCGCCTGAGCGAATCGAGGCTCCCACACCGCTTCCTCTACAAGAAAGTGAATTGTCGTGAATGACGCGCAGGCAGTGACGAGTCCGATCGGACCGGGTACATCGCCAGCTCGTCTTCGATCGGAAGGAGATAGCCGCAGAGACGGAAAGAGCCGCCCGGCAACAGGGCAGCTCCTTCCTCAGGGAGAATAGTTCCAACGGAGGCAAAACCATCAGAACTTTCTGGCTGCATAGTAGGTGCGGGGAAACCGGGTGTCAAGAATAAATCCAGAGCGTTTTAAATCTTTTATTTTAAACAATTTACTGCATGCACCATCCGCGCGGCACTTCTTTTCTATTTCGCCCTATCTTCGCCTTTTGAACTCCGCCTACTGTCGCTTTTTTTAGGTGTTTTCTAGGGTTTACGTTCTTTTTTCCACAGACGAAACGTGCCATTTACAGTTCGGAATGCACAGCGTGACCGTTCTCACTCGTCGGTCTTAATCCTCAAGATGCAATCGGATGAACTCAGCCTCATACACGGAGGACACGGGCTTGCCCCGCGCCATCCGATAGAGCGCCCGCCCTCCGCCAAGGAAGAACCCAAGCAGAATCGCCGCGCTCGACCCGATGATGACCAGGGTCGCCACTCCCATCAGGAACTGGCTTGTCTTTGCCACCTCCGACTCCTGCGACTGCGGCATATTCGTCAGCTCCGCCGAATAGTGAACCTGCGCCAGCAGCTTGTGGCTCTCGTCGGGAATCGCATCTCCGCTCACCAGCGCCACAATGGGCCCGCTCCTCGTCACTTCCAGGGACACCTGGTCGGAATCCTCGAGCGGTTTCGGGAACGCAGGCTGAGCCTTGCTTCCCTCTTTGATGTAATCCCGAATCTGCTTCATCTGCGCTTCCGCCATCTGCGGTGTCGGATAATCGATCAGCGTCAGCGTCGCAGGCCCGGAAGACAGCGAGTAATTCGCCGTTACAGCTTCTGCGTCCTCATCGAACCTCAGCAGTTGCGCTGGCAGCACTCCACCCGCTCCCACATATCCGGCGGGTCCTTCGGCATAGTGCATCGTCTGCTTGTCCATCGAGCCCTGCGGCAAGATCGCAAGAATCGGTGGCTGCAGCGCCCGGTTCCCCTGAGGCGTCGGAAGATCCTTCGCCAGCTCCCGCATCTCTGCCGCCGACATCGGCCCGACATGCGAGAAGCTCGCATCGACTACCGTGTTCCCCTTCCAGAAAAGCACACGATTCCCGTTCGATGTCGCCCCGGTCCCGATATCCGCCTTGGGCCATCCGTTCTGCCGGTAGAACGAGTACGCCCCGTAGGCGCCGCTCACATCAGGAAAGGTCAATGCCTTCACGCTCAGCGTCTCATCCGACCGCTTGTAGTTGGCGATCATCCCGCCAGTGCATCCGTACTCCTTCAATGCGGCAACGCCGGCGCTGTCCAGCTCCGCCGGATCGGTAACCGCCTTGGGCTTATCCGTCGCCGTCCATCCCGCAAAGGCATCCGGCAGCAGCGGTTTCTCCTTCGGTGCGGTGGGCGACCCTGTCGTCACCATCATCGGAGTAGCCTTCTTCGCTGGCGCCTGGCTGAACCCAGTGCCCACCAAAGCTGCTACACAGACTGCATAACCCATCCACCGCATTACGCAAACTCCCACTCTCAGGCTACCATCCGCTCGTCTGCAGCTCTTTGCTCCGTTTTATCGTTCATCATTCTCCATGGAGGGAGAAAGAATTAGACCGAGATGAAATCCTGGGTCTGCAACCGGACGGTCGCAGCGTCACAAAAGAACGCACGAACCCTACTCCTCTTTGACACCGCGACCTGCAGAAAAGTTCGTTGAATCAGGAATGCCAGCCCCGCAATCGCGGCATCCATCTTCTTACGTTGCGCAGATAGCTCGCGTATTCCTCGCCAAATGTGCGCGTCAGCGTTGGTTCTTCATAGAACCGTACAAACAACTCGGCTCCAACCCATACGGCCACCAACTCGGTCAGCAGCTCACTGCTCCTGAACAGCACCGCCTCCGCGGCAATCACTGTGAGCACTCCCAGGTACATCGGGTTGCGAACATACTTGTAGAGCCCGCTCACCACCAGGTGCTCGGTCGGCACACCCGGAACCAGCGACCCCCGCCCGACCACTACGAATCGCCACACCGACTCCAGCAGCGGAACCAACCCGCCCACGATCACCACCGCGCATCCCGCTGCTTGCCACCACGGCTCTCCCCGTGGCAGACGAAAGCCGGTAATCAGCCTTGGCACCAGCACCAGCAGAATCCCCGGTCCGCCAAAGATAACGAAGATCACAGACACAATCGCGCTGCGACTCAAACTGGCCATCGTCCGTACCTGCACACGAAGAATACGTCCCTGGTCCGGCGGCGGTTACGTACGCCAAACGCAGCAACTCATCGGCATCTCAACCCTGCATCTCCCTCCGCAGCAACTGCATCCAAGTTGAGCAATACGGAGGAAAAACCAGGATGTTCCGCATTTCGCTTTACGTTCTCGGAATCTCTGCGTTTGTCGCCGCATGGGCCGTGTATCAGGATCAGAGAAAGAGACGGCCAATGCCGGTCAAGAAAGCAGCAGTCATGCTGCAGCAGGCATGGGCCGATCACCGCACCCGCGTCTGACCATGTACGCAACGAGTGATCATCGTTGGCCTTCAGTCAGCCGGTGCACCCGTCAGCAATCCCGGCTGTAGGGGAGGAGCCGGCGGAAATATCACCTCTCCCAGCTTCTGGTACCGGCTGCCATAAAACATCAGCGCATACTCGCGAACCGCCGTGCTGATCGGCCCACCGATGCTTATCCCGATCACAATGGCAAAGCCCAGTGCGAGCACACCAATGAATATCTCCAGCAGAATCCCAATTGCCGACACCGCTCCCGAAGCGCTCGCGAATGCCGTACGGATCGCATACTCGGCTGCCCCCACGCTGCCAAGCAGGACCAGGCTGGGAATCAACAGAATCAGAAACAGACCGATGAAGGCGATGATTGGCAGAACGATGCGCAGCACGACATACGCCACAAACGACGCCTTCTCAACCGTCACTCTCTCCCACACCGCCGCCCACGCCTGACCAGCCGTGGCATCATCCAGCGCGTAGTGCGGCAGCATCCAATCGCGCAACACAATATCCAGCCCGATTCCCACAACAACGATCAGCAGAAAGATCGGAATCAGCGGCAGCGCCAAAGAGAGCAATAGTCCGACATCCGGTCGGCCGCTGGCCTGGATCCCTTGGAAAAACCGCACAAATCCGGGAATGAACGGCGACACCATTAATCCCACCATCAGCAGGAAGCAAAGCCCTACGACGATATTCATCTGGAAAAAGCGGTTCGCCTGCGGCCGGTAAAACTCCCATCCCGGTCTGATCAATCTCGTGTTCGTAACCAGGCAGTGAAAATAAGCGAAACGCAGTCGCGTCACGAGATAAGCAATCACAAGTACCACGAAGATCACCAGCAGAGACGTCGCCACGATCGCCGCAATCATCACCGGCGTGAAGTGGAAGATCACATCGCCCGGAGTGCCCGCCGAATGGGGCTGGTTAGCCTGAGAGCGCAGATTCGTCCCGATCCCTTCCGTGATCGCCGCCACCAGGCACAGCTTCAGAAACGTCGGCCATCGGAACGGCGGCGCAAATAGAAACTCCCGTGTGCGATTGATGGCAGGAGAAATGGCATCTGCGGCAGACAAGGCACGCATACAAACCCTTTCGTGGGGAAGGCCCAATGTACCACGAGATACGCAGAATCTCTCTGCGCAGTTCCAGGGCTGCCGGGTAGATCTCCTTGCGGCGCAGCTTCCTGGCTCCGCTAAGGTTGGAATCCATGCACGTCTATTCTCTCCGAGTATTGTCAACCGCGGCTCCCGACCTGCCTGGCAACGCCGACACGCTCAACCAGCTCGAGAAAGCGAGGATCATCGCGCTCCCCGTCGTACATGGGATCGATATTCAGCCATAGCAGCCACTCGGCGCGATCGTCATAGGCCTTCCCGTACCAGGCAAACTCATTCTGCTTGTCACCAAGGACCTGGTAAACCAGCGCCACATACGCCGGCGAAACATAAACGTCATGGCTCATGGTTTTGAGCTTGTCGATGGAGCGAAACGCCTCCGCCCTCTCTCCGGAGCGCGCGAGGCTCATGGCCTCGCCGGCGACAGAGAACGTGCTCTCCGGATTCATGCTCAACGCCTTCTGATATTCCTTGATCGACTCGGGAAACTTCGAAAGCTGATAGTAGCACATGCCGGCCGTCATGTGCGGCAGCCAGAATTCGGGAAACATCTGGATGGCTTTGAGGGCGGACGACAGGCATTTCTCCTTGTCTCGCATCAGGTAATAGTCCCATGCGAGAAATGAGTTGATTTCGGGTGAGAGCGGATCGATGGTCAGCGCCTTTTGCAGGTTCGACACTGCCTGATCGGGCCGTCCGATCGAAGCCAGGTACTCGCCATACTCGTAGTAGGTGGAGACGCTTTGCGGGTTGAGCGTGAGGGCACGATGAAACTCCTGCTCGGACTCTGCGAGACGCCACTCATGCAAGAGTGCGTGCGCCAATGCGCCGTGTGCCTCAGCGAGATTTTCGTCGAAAGCAAGCGCCTTGCGCGCCGCAGCTTCAGCTTTGGGCAGAGCCTCGCGCGGTGGTAGCAGCCAATCGGACTCTGTCGTGTAGGCATCGGCCAGTCCGGCGTAGGCGAGAGCGTAAGACGGGTCGTCGGCAATCGCGTGATCGAAGTACACAATAGCTTTGTTCATGCCATCGCGGGTGAACGTGAACTCGGAGTAGCGGCCTTCGAGATAGTTTCGGTAGGCATCGATGTTGTCGGTATAGTGCCGCTGCAACCTGAGCTTTTCCTGGCTCGCGAGATTGACTGAGAGTTCCTCGACGATCCGCTCGGATATGGAATCCTCCAGTGCGAAAATCCCCGTCATCTTCTCGTCGAATACCTGCGCCCACAAGGCTCGCCCATCACGCACGCGAATCATCTGAACTGTCACCCGCACGCGGTCACCGGACTTCTGGATCTTGCCGATGACAACAGAATCAACGCCCATCTCTTGCGCCGCATGCAGAGGATCTGTTTTCGGGTCGTTGTAGCGGACCACAACATCGGTCGGGCGAACGGGCAGTTCCCGGATGTTACTGAGCTTGGTAATTACGGCATCTGCCACACCGAGGCCGAGATGATCGTCGTCAGCCGAACGATCGAGTGGCTGGAAGGGCAAAACGGCCAGTGATCCCGGAGATGTTGAGTCTGCCCCCGTGTCGCCAGAGCGCCTGAGGTAGACCACACCCAGAACGAGCAGGCAGATGAAACCAGCACTGATCCCGACGAAGGTCCATGATTTGAAGAACGGTTTCCGGGGAGCCGTCAAGGCCCGACTCTCTCGCGGAGCGATGCAGCCTGCCTCGGCCTCCTCATCCCGTTCCTCCACGACAACCATCTCAGCTCGGGTGTGGCGCGAAACTAGCAACTCCTCATTTTCCGAGACAGGTTCTCGGACTTCGCACACAAAGCGGTAGCCTTTCCCGGGAACGGTGGCGATAAAGCGGTTCTGGCCCGGAGTCTCCCCGAGGGCCTTGCGCAGCGCGGAAACATTCTGGGCGAGATTCACCTCCTCCACATAGCTATCGGGCCAGAGGGTGGCCATCAACTCGTCCTTGGAGAGCACCCGATCACGGTTTCGGACAAGAACGAGCAGGCTTTCAAAGACCTTCGACGTCATCGCGACGGGCTGATCCGCACGGGTAACAACCCGCCTCATGGCGTCGATGCGATAGTCCTCGAATTCATAGATCTCTTTGATTTGTTTAGACATAGAGATCAATTGCGCTGCGAAGGGAAGGAAAGATAGGAAATCCTAACAAATCCTAACTGCCCTCTCAAGACATTTCAGGGTCGCCCGGGTGATGCTCTGCGCCGTCGGGTGAGAACACGCTGTGGGTTCTCTCCGGCGAATCGAGACACCTGGCCTGAGGCCGATCTGTGAAAAGAACGAGGGGCGCGGTGACAGTCAGACGAATCACCAGGATCACGTTTGAGGCGGAGGAAACTATTGCGATCCGGCGCGGACGGGTTGGCGCCGACGCCATCTGCTGCCTCTGCGGTTCGCAACTGGGCGCGGTGACACCCGAAGAGGCCGCTTGGCTCCTGCAAATGGAGATCGCGCAGCTCTACAGAGAGGTTGAAGTTGGTCACTTGCACGCTCGGCCTGTCCGTATCGGAAACCCCCAGGTCTGTCTCGGTTCGGTGGAGAAAGCGGCCCAGCGGCTTTCACCCGGCACAAGAATTCAAATCAAGCACACCGAGGAGAACTCATGATGAATAGCCTTCGCGCACATAACGTCTACAACCTCTGCTCTGCCAACGGCCTCAAGTGGTTTGCCGTCGCAGCGTTTTGTTCCCTGGGTCTGACCGCACCCTTAGCCGTGGCCGACTGCTCCAACAAGTCGCTGGGCCGCTACGTCACGGTTCCCCGCGCGACAAGTGCAGTCCAAAGCTCGGCGGCGGAACGTGCCCCGATAGCGGCCCTCAAGAATCCCCCATCGATCGTCGGCCTCTGGAACGTTACCTTCTCATCGGGCGGCGAGGTCGTCGATGTGGCCTTCGACGCCTGGCACAGCGACGGCACCGAGATTCTCAATGACTTCACCGACCCGATCGAAGGCAACGTGTGCCTCGGCGTCTGGGAGCAGAGCGGTCCCCTGACTTACAAGCTCAAGCATCCCTCATGGTCATTCGACATGAATGGCACGCTGCTCGGGACCGTCGTCATCCACGAAGTAGTGAGGCTGAGCCCCGATGGCAACAGCTACACGGGAAACTACAAGTACGACATCTACGACACGTCGGGTGCCTTTCAGGAAGAATTCACCGGCACCATTTATGCAACGCGAATCAAGCCCGATTGAGATCCAACCAGGGGAAGCGGGAGAGAAAGGCCCGATCTCTCCTGCATCTCCGCCTGGCTAGCCTATTCGGCTCGGTTGCCGCACAAAGCCTGTCCAGCCCACCACGCATCAAACTCCGCAAGAGCTCGCTCGCACTGCATCCGGTGCCGTTCCTTTTTGTCGCGCACCCTTCGACGCACTTCCTCATCAACGGGCACCAACAGATCGAATGTGATATTTGCGGGCTGAAAATCGCTCGCCTCCGCATGCGTGATGTAATGCACCAGTGACCCCAGCGCCGTCCCGCGCGGCACAGCAGCAGGCAGTTCTCCCTGTGCAAGCTTCGCGCCATACACCCCGGCCAGCATCCCCGTTGCAATTGATTCCGTGTACCCCTCCACACCGGAAATCTGCCCCGCAAAGAGAATTCGAGGTTCGCTCTTCAATCGCAGCAACTCATCCAGCAAAGCCGGCGCGCAGATATACGTATTGCGATGAATCTGCCCATAGCGGAGAAACTTCGCATTCTCGAGCCCCGGAATCATCCGCAGCACCCGCGCCTGCTCGCCCCACTTCAGGTGATTCTGAAACCCAACCAGGTTGTAACTGTCCGCGCGCAAATTTTCCTTGCGAAGTTGCACCACCGCCCACGGCGTCTTACCCGTTCGAGGATCCCTCAGCCCCACAGGCTTCATCGGCCCAAAGCGCAGCGTGTCCCGCCCTCGTCTTCCCAACTCCTCAATCGGCAGGCAGCCCTCAAAATAGTCGCACTTCTCCCATCCCTTGCTCTCCGCCGCCTCCGCCGTCAACAGCGCATCGTAGAAGCGGTCGTACTCCTCGCGAGTCATCGGGCAATTGATGTAGTCTGCTGTCCCCTTGTCCCATCGCGCCGCAAAGTAGACGCGCGCCATGTCAATCGACTCCGCATCCACGATCGGCGAAATCGAATCGTAGAACGCGAGATGCTCCGACCCCGTGATGCTCTGAATCTCCCCGCTCAGCACGTCTGAGGTCAGCGGCCCCGTCGCTACAATCGTTATCGCGTACTCATCAGCATCGAGCCTCGTGACTTCCTCGCGAATCACACGGATCAGCGGCTCGTTCGCAATCGCCTCTGTAATCCGCCGCGAAAACTCCACCCTATCTACTGCCAGCGCATGACCCGCTGGAACCGCCGTCTCGTCCGCAATCCGTAGCAGCACAGAACCGCACCGCCGCATCTCCTGCTTCAGCAACCACGGAGCCGTATTCGGCGACTCGCTCTTCAGTGAATTCGAGCAGACCAGTTCGCCGAAGTCAGTCGTCTGGTGCGCCGGCGTAAGTCGCGCCTTACCCTCCACCACCGCCCGCATCTCGTAGAGATCCACCCCGCATCCTAGCCGCGCCGCAGTCAGCGCCGCTTCCGGACCCGCCAATCCCCCGCCAATCACCCGGATCTTCACCGCACCTGCCCCGCTTCTTTGCCACGAGTACCATCATCGGGTGCCCCATCCATTTGCCCGACTTTTGGCGAATGGGTGGGAGTGCACAATGTATCCCCTCTGCTGCCCAACCTCTTCAGCACCTCGCCGCTCACCCGCACATTTCGCCACGTATCCAGAAACTCCGCGCCCATTGCTCGATAAAACTCGATTGCCGGCGTGTTCCAGTCCAGCACTTCCCAACCCAGCCGCGGGCAATCTTTTTCCACAGCAATCTCCGCCACTCGTTGCAAAAGCGCCTTTCCGATCCCCAGCCCGCGAAACTTCGGCAATACGAACAAGTCCTCGAGATACACTCCCGGACGCCCCAGCCACGTCGAGTAACTGTAAAAGCACAACGCAAATCCCGCCGGGCTCCCATCCTCCTCGGCCATCAGGCACCAGTAGTAGGGGTTCGGCCCGAATCCGTCGCGCAGAAGGTCCGCCTCAGTCGCGGTCACGGCATCCGGCTCCCGTTCATACTCCGCCAACGCACGAATAAAGTGAAGAATCTGCGGAACATCCTCGGCTACCGCCGGTCGAATGGTCATCGCCATGCCGATATTGTAGGGTGTGATGCAGGCCACATGCGTGATTCCTGAGGGCAAACTACCATCGAAAAGCACGCACTTCTAAGGCACACCGCAACGCTTCCGATTCGAGCCGGCAGAATTCCCGGTCTTGTGCTCAAGCGTCCGTTGGATTTACCTTGGGTCGTGCCGAGGAATGATCCGCCTGCCGCAGCAAATTCGCCGCAGCGCGGCCTCGCGTCATGCAGTTGTCCGGTTATCGATGTGTTAGCCAGCCTTGAGAGCTTTCGCTTTCCCGCGCTGGCAGGCCAATCGCCCGAGCGCATCTAACCCGATGAGTGGATTCTGATTTGTCGATGTCGGAGAGAGACACAATTTTCGATCGAGCACGCGGGCGCATCAGCTCGCACGAGCTCCCAAGGAGAAGAACATGAAACGCACGATTTCGCTCTGGATTGGATTGCTGGCACTTGCCGCGATGCCCGTGCTCGCCCAGAACCAGACGCCTGCCCCTGCCAATGTGCAGGCGGAAGGCAAAATTCACGGCCACGTGACCAATCCCACCGGTGCTCCTCAGTCCGGCGGCACCATGAGCCTTAACCAGGGTTCAAAAGAGGTCGCCTCCTTCGAGGTCGACACCAGTGGCGACTACAAGGGCTCCGCAGCTCCGGGTACCTACAGCTTGATCTATCGCACACCCGGCATGGAGAAAGACAAGGACGCCGACAAAATCGACAACATCAAGATTATCGTCGGTCAGGATACGCAGGCTGACGACGACATGTCCCGCGAGGAATACATCAAAACGCTTCCTGCAGAGACGCAGAAGCAGCTCGCCGATATGAAGGCGCATAATGCCGAGGCACTCAAAGCCAACGCTGTCATCAAGAACCTCAACGCCGATCTGAAAACTGTTTCGTCCGATATCCACGACGCCGACACGGCGCGCAATGCGGCCGCCCAGCAGCTCGGAGCCTCTGCCTCCAAGGCCGATATCGCCACCAAGGAAAACGAAATCAAGGACGCCAAGTACAACGACGTCGTGACCCTCATGACCAAGGACACTGAACTCCGTCCTCAGGAGTCTGTCCTCTGGGCCTACCTCGGTCAAGGTCAGATGGGGCTCAAAAAATACGACGACGCTGAAGCCTCCTTCAAAAAGGCTCTCGACCTCGATGCTGCCTCGAAAAAGCCTCGTCCCGATATTCAGGGATTGGTCAACGCCGGACTCGGTGAAATCTATGCCCGCACCAACAAAGTCGATCAGGCTTCCGCAGCCTATGACGCAGCCGTAAAGGCCGATCCGACCAAGGCCGGCTTCTACTACAAAAATGAAGCCGTAATCTACTCGCAGATCGGCAACACCGATGCCCAGGGAGCGGCCGCCGATAAGGCCATCGCCGCCAACCCCCAAGACCCGATCCCGTACTACCTCAAGGGCCAGTCGCTCATCGCCAAGGCCACCGTCGATCCCAAGACGCAACGCATCGTGCTCCCTCCAGGCTGCGGCGAGGCTTACCAGAAATACCTCGAGCTCGATCCCACTGGCCCCTACTCCGCCGACGTCAAGGGCATCCTCGACTCCGCTGGGCAAAAGGTCTCCTCCAGCTACAAGGCCACCAAGAAGTAGTCGCCTACCATCTACAAACCTCGGGCGCGCCCCATCCGGCGCGCCCTTTCATTTGAACTGAAGGGCTCCCCTTCCTCCGCCTGCTCCGCATCCCACTACAATTGCGCCATGGGCTCCGACCTCCCGAGCTACGAGCAGGCCGCCGCGATCGTTACACAACACGCGCGCACCCTGGCCCAGCTCATTCGCCCGCGCGTGGAACGAGTCGAGCTCGCAGCCGCCTCGAATCGCATCTTCGCGACCTCTCTTCGCGCCCATGAAGATCAGCCCCCGTTCACCCGTTCCACGCGTGATGGCTACGCTTGCCGCGCCGCCGAAACCTCGGCGCACGCCCCCCTTCCCGTCGCCGGCTCTACCCATGCCGGCGAAGCTCCCGGAGCTCCGCTTCCTGCCGCTGCTGCCTGGGAGATCATGACCGGAGCGCCCGTTCCCGCCGGAGCTGACTGCGTTGTCATGCTCGAACACGTCGAGAAATCCGCGAACGCCATTACGCTGCCTTCTCCGCGAACCATCGCTCCCGGCGATAACGTCGTCGCCCAGGGCGCGCAGGCTCGTCGCGGCGACGAACTCCTCGGCCCCGGCGTATCGCTCGGCCCGGCACAAATCGCTCTGGCCGCATCCTGCGGCTATGCGAATCTCGAGGTCTTCGCTCGCCCTCGCGTCGCCATTCTCACCACGGGCGACGAACTTGTTCCCATTGACGCCGCGCCCGGACTCGGCAAAATCCGCAACTCCAACGCGCCCATGCTTGCTTCGCTCGTTAGCCGCACCGGTGGTGAACCAATCATCCTCCCCACGGCCGTCGATACGGCGGCAAGCCTCGATGCCGCGCTTGCTCTGGCCTCCCACGCCGATATGCTTCTAATCTCCGGCGGTGTCTCCGCCGGAAAGTACGACCTCGTCGAACCCGCCCTCGCCCGCCTCGGCGCACAATTCCACTTCACCGGCGTCAGGATCCAGCCCGGAAAACCCCTCGTCTTCGGCGAATTCGCGCGAACCGCGGGCTCGCCGACCGCGCAGGTCTTTTTCGGCCTACCCGGCAACCCCATCTCTTCTGCCGCCACATTCCTGCTCTTCGCCGCGCCCATCCTCGCCGCGCTCGCAGGCAGTCGCGACACCCACCCACGCTTCGTCCTTGCTCACCTCGCTCGCGACACCGACCGCAGCGCCAAACCCGGCCTCACGCGTTTCCTGCCCGCGCGCTGCGCTTTCAATCCCTCTGTCAACCAACTCCCGCAGGTCGCCACCGTCCCATGGCATGGCTCCGGCGATCTCACGGCCTTCGCACATTCCAACTGCTTTCTCGTCATTCCCGAAGATGCAAATCACCTCGAAGCCGGCTCAACCGTCCGCATCCTGCTACATTGAAGGCGTAGTCAAACTATGCTGGGTGCCCCCAGTCCCTCGCATTTGGGGACCGGGGATCGCTCAAAAAGCCTCACCAATGCCCGCCAAATCAAGATCCGCGCAAAGGCTCTCTCACTACGACGCCTCTGGCCAGGCGCGCATGGTCGACGTCAGCGCCAAGCACCCCACACGCCGCACCGCGACCGCGTCTGCTTTCATCGAACTCAGTCTGGCAGTTGTAGAGGCGTTCCCCGTCAACCCCAAAGGCAATCCGCTTGAAGTCGCCCGCTTTGCCGGAATCCAGGCCGCCAAGCGCACCTCGGAACTCATCCCCATGTGCCACCCCATCCCACTCACGCACGTCGACGTCCAGGCAAAAATTGTCGACGGAGGTGTCAGGATCAGCGCCACGGCCGCGACGACGGCGCAAACCGGAGTGGAGATGGAGGCGCTCACCGCCGCTTCTGTCGCCGCCCTCACCGTCTATGACATGACCAAGGCGCTCGACAAATCGATCGTCATCCGCTCCATTCAGCTGGAACAGAAATCTGGCGGCAAATCCGGCGATTATCTCCGCAGGAAGCAGCCGCCCGGATTGCCACGCGGGTAGCCTTCACGGCACTCGTATCATGCACGACCCTGCAGCTGCCGGAAAACTCCCTCGAACCGCGTCCCTGTGGCCATGAGTTCACAGCAGATGTCAACCCCCGGCCTGATATGGACCGGAGCTAAGTGGTTGAAATCAGATGCCAAACAAATTAGCACGCTCTTGCAGATAATTTACCGCTGCAGGCGCACAATGAACCAGCACTGAGATTCAGTAAGGCTTCCGATTTACTCGCCACGTCAGATCGGATCCCGCTATCCGCCATGACAGTAAGTCTTTTATTAAGAGTAATTTGCATGTAAAACTTTTGATTGGAGTAATTTGCGACCATCCGGACCATGCAACTCTCCCAGAATCAGTAATTTCCAAAAAAGCGGGGGGGAGGGGCCTATGGCTCTAGACTTGGCTCCGATCTAGTCCCTGGCAACGCCGCAACCCTTTATTGAGCG
>Ga0335080_10001556_pt1 | contig 22495 bp, 14 predicted proteins | sample Lox_Sample_34_FD_206720 | JGI IMG/M metagenome (GOLD analysis project Ga0335080, IMG submission 206720) | Soil microbial communities from Loxahatchee National Wildlife Refuge, Florida, United States - Lox_Sample_3.4 | ecosystem: Environmental > Terrestrial > Soil > Wetlands | place: USA...
GTTACCACATCTCCGACACCTGCTGCCATTACAAATTTGATCAGCTCGGCGCAGACCTTGAACTCCAGCTCCACCGACTTCGTTCCACTGTCCAACCTGAAGGCGTGGCGGTCTCACTACGCTATGCCTCTCATCAACGTCAACAACCAAGCCAACGGTCCGAACATCGCTGGCGGCAACGACCTTTGCAACCCCGCTGTGGGCGCTCTGCCCGAGCAGGGCGGCGATGCGGGCGGCGCGATCATCCTGAAGCAGGCCAACGCGGACTTCTGCGCCGACTATAACAACAACACCGGTCTCGTTAACAAGACCGAATAGTCCACTAAAGCCCGGGGTAAACCTCCGGTCTTAACCAGCGAGGGCGCGCCGATCTGGTCCGCCCTCGTTTTTATTTCTGCAACAATGCCGTGCTATCCAGTTGGGGAGCGGACGCTCGACGGAATTCCCTTAATGAACGAAACACGCCACAAAAATGCGGCGATGAAATACCGCCCTGACATTGACGGCCTCCGCGCCGTTGCCATCTTGAGTGTTTTGGCATTTCACATCTGGCCCTGGAGAGTCTCGGGTGGGTTCGTCGGCGTGGATGTTTTTTTCGTCATTTCAGGTTATCTAATCAGCTCCATTTTATTCCTGGAAATCGCTTCCAACCGCTTCTCCGTTCTGTCGTTTTATGAACGTCGGATTCGGCGCATCTTCCCCGCCCTTTTCGCCATGCTGGTTGTCTTTAGTGCGGTGATCAGCTTCTTCTTGTTACCGAATGAGTTGATCGACTACGCCAAGTCTGTAATCGCAGCCACGACTTCGACTTCTAATTTCTATTTCTGGCGCCATTCGGGCTATTTTGAAGCCCCGATGTCCAAGCCGCTGCTGCACACCTGGTCGCTCGCCGTCGAGGAACAGTTTTACCTGACTTTTCCGATGTTTCTTTTGTTCACGCGCCGCTTCTTCCGGCGATTCCTGAAGCATGCCGTAGTCTTGCTGTTCTTCACGTCGCTGGTGGCCAGCATCGCCACGGTGCACTACAACCCGAACACCGCGTTCTACATGCCCTACACCCGGGCCTGGGAGTTGCTGCTGGGAACGATGTTATCTCTGCGGTTCTTTCCGCGGCTCCCAAATGGCTGGCTGCGGAATGCCGTAACTCTCGGCGGAATCGGAATGATCGCATTAGCGGCGCTGCGGTATCGACCAGATACGCCCTTTCCGGGCCTCGCAGCCCTGCTGCCCTGTGTGGGATCAGCTTTGATTATTGGAGCGGGTGAGTCCGGCAAGACCCTCGTTGGCAGAGCGCTGTCCTGGAGGCCCGTGGTTTTCATCGGTTTGATCTCTTACTCCCTCTACCTCTGGCATTGGCCAGTGGTCGTTCTGAATGACCTGGGACTTTCCGTGAGCCTGAATGAATTGCTCCCTGGCCATCCGCACGCGTTGTGGCTGCAGAGAAGCACACTGCTGCTGAAGTTTCTGATCAGTATGATCCTGGCGATCCTGTCCTGGAGATTTGTGGAGCGGCCATTTCGCAGCAGTTCATCCAGACGAATTCAGCGCCAGCCTCTCTTTGCACTCTCGGCTGCCGTCATGGCCGTCTTGGTTGCCGTGTCCGTGATAGTTATATCGGGCGACGGCTTTCCCAGCAGATTCCCCAGTCGTGCCGTCCAGGTGGCCTCGTTTCGATTGCCGCCCGATTCGATGATCGGGCAATTCGGAGATTGCCCCATCACCGACAAGAACCAATCGACGATTTTTGAAGATGGCCACTGTCTCGACATCGACCCAAACAAAAAAACATATCTACTTCTTGGGGACAGCCATGCGTATTCGTTGTGGAACGGCCTGAAGAACTCGCTGCCGAACTCGAACGTTCTACTGGCTTCCGCCTGGGGTTGTACAACGTCGATTCGCCGGGACGATTATCGGGAACATTTGGGCGAAGTGAGCCGCGTCTGCGGCGAGATGACGGATTTCATCTTTCAGAAATACATTCCCGCTCATACCATTCACGCACTTCTCGTCAGCTACAGGTGGAAATCGACAGACTTGGACGGACTGGCCAATGTTGTGACCTGGGCTAAGGCACGCAGCATTCCGGTGGTTCTCTTCGGCCCTGTTGCAGAGTATGACGCGCCATTGCCGCGGCTCTTGGCTTATTCGATTGCTTGGAACAAACCGAAACTGGCCCAGCAACATCTCGCCCCTTATCCGGCGGTCATGGACTCCCAACTGCGAGACCTGGCAAAGAACACCTGGCATGTTGAGTATATTTCGATCTTTCAGGCTACATGTCAGGGCGACCGCTGCTTGGAATATGCCGATGATCGAAACGAGACTCCGATGCTCAAAGACCAGGACCACTTGACGGAAGAAGGATCCAAATTCCTCGTGCGCCGCCTTTCTGGATTTGGCGAGTTGAATTGGTCTCAATGAAGTTCTCTGGCAGTGCAGGCAAAGTCCAAATTTTGTTTTTAATTCTGAAACATCCCTTTGCTATGACTTTACGTAGAAACACAACATTCAAATCCATAGGGAAACAACCGGAGATCGTATGCGCGTTTTAGTTTCTTGCTTGTTCTCGTTAGCCCTGTCTAGCACCTCGACCGCCGCCCACCCACAACAGGAACCGGCGCCCACGGTTACCAAGAAGGCAGATTCAGTCGTCGACCCGAAAGCAACCGCCGCTCAGTCTGAGCAGGAGGAGAAGGAAAATTGGACTTCTCTCACCGACTTGAAGACCGGCTTGACGCCGGCTTCCCCGGAGGTCATGCAGAGTGGCGAGCAAGCCGGGGGATTTATTCGCGAATTGGTCATCCTGCAGTGGCGGCCAGGCGACAGAATTGAGTTATGGATCTCACGCCCCAAAGGCGTCCAGAAGGCGCCGGTGATCCTTTACCTTTACGGTCACGCCGATAGCACCGAACGCTTCCACGATGACGGTTGGTGCAAACGGGCCACGGCCGATGGTTTTGCCGCCGTGGGATTTGTTCCGGCTCTGACGGACCAGCGGTACACTAGCCGGCCCATGAAGCAATGGTTTGTCAGTGAATTGCCTCAGACTTTGGGCAGCACTGTCCATGATGTCCAGTTGATTCTGAACTACCTGGCTCAACGTGGAGATATGGATACCGACCATGTCGGAATGTTCGGACAGGGTGCTGGCGGCGCGATTGCGATTTTGGCCGCGCAGGCTGATCCCCGAATCAAAACGCTCGATGTGCTCGACCCTTGGGGCGATTGGCCGGACTGGCTCAAGTTGAGCCCGGTGGTGCCCGATAGCGAGCGGCCAAAGTACATCACGCCGGAGTTCTTGAAGTCGGTCGCTCCCCTTGACCCTGTCGCGTACCTCCATACTCTAAAGACTCCGAATTTCCGGTTTCAACAGATGGCGACCGATTTAGCCACTCCAAAGTTGGTCAAGGAGCGCCTGGCTGCCGCCGTGCCGGAACAAGCTCAGGTTGTGAAGTACGACGGCCCCGAGGATTTGATGAAAGCCTGGAAGGTCTCTGGGCTTTCCGGTTGGATCAAGCAGCAACTTCGTCCGGAGAAGGCCAAGGAAGTTGCCACCAGCGGCTCAGATCATCAGGCAACAAACTGATTTGTACCATTACCAATGTGAACGGTAAGGGACAGACGTACAGGTGCGCGCTCATCGAGACTGCTGAATCGCCAGCGCCGCCTGGCACAGGAGATTTGTAAACACACCGTTACCGATTATTGTTTGGCGGTTTACAGAAGCTCTCTAGTATTCACGTTAGTTCCACCCAGCGAGTTCGGCGGCGTACCTTCGTCCTTGTCAGGGCCACACTCTGTCTTGCAGGGCCTCAACTCCGCCCGCGGCGCGTAGTGACTTCTTTTAGTGAAGGGGCACGAAGTGGTTATAGATGATCGGCATTGGGATTTCTTTGTGCAAACTCTGTCTATGTCGCGAGTTGAAATCGGCCGCCGCACTTCGCGCGTTTCGCCACTCGCCTATGCATCTCAGGTTCTCGCTTGCCTCGGCATTGTTCTGCTGACTTTCTTCGGGACTGCCGGTTGTTCGACAAGCCGGCCGCAGACTCCGCCGTCGCAGACACCCCTCATATCCATCGAATTGATGCAGCTACCCCCCGCTACACTGCCAGTAGGCACGCAGGCGCAGGTATCGGCGTCGGTGACCAGTGATCCTGCGAACGCCGGTGTCGATTGGATTGCCACCTGCGGCAGCATATCAAGCTGCGGAAGTTTCTTTCCCGCACACACCGACAACGGCGCCGCCACGACATTTACTGCGCCTACCGCTGTACCTGCCCACTCAACCATCTCCGTCACTGCGCTTTCGAGCACAGACCGCAGCAAAGCTGCAACGTCGACCGTAACCGTTTTTTCTTACGTAACCAGCGTCACCATAACGCAATTGCCCCCCATTAAGGCTCCGGCAGGGTCCACCATCACCTTGGCCGCCGCCGTAGTAGGAGATCCAGCAAATTTGGGCGTTGATTGGACCGCAACTTGTGCCGGCATCAACTGCACGAGCAGCTTCACGTCGACACATTCGATTGCGGGCAGCACCACCACCTTTCGAATCCCCGACCCGTCCCAATCCGGGTCCATTCCCATCGTGGGAGCAACCGTCGTCATCACCGCTTATGCGACGGCTGACCACACTTGCGCCAACCGCTTACCTCCTACCACGCCGCCACCTGTGCCTCCTTCTTGCAGTGCCACCACGAACTTCCAAGTATCGGCCCCGCCCCTGATTACCATCACTCAACCGCCTCCGGCATCGATGCTGACGAACGCCTCCGCCAACGTTGTTGCTGTGGTGCAAAATGACGCGACAAACGCCGGTGTCGACTGGCAAGTCAGTTGTGCCAATGCTCCTTGCGGTACCGTGGTTCCTTCGCATACCGCCAGCGGAGCTTCCGCGGTTTTTACCGCGCCGCCGGATGTGCCTTCAGCTACAAGCCCGCAGGTGACCATTGCAGCAATTGCGACTGCCTCTCCTACTGCCCACTATGAAGTCGTGGTCACCATCATTGTCCCGATCTCCGTCAAGATCACCCAAGTTGTGCCGAACGGCACAATCGTACAAGGCCGCAGCGCCCCGCTGATCGCCTCGGTTAGCAACGATCCAAGCAATGCAGGGATAGATTGGTCGTGCGCTCCCGCAGGAAGTTGTGGCGTTTTCTCGGCCACACATACCGCCAGCGGTAGTTCCACTACATACACCGCACCATCGAATCCCGCCAATGTCACAATTACAGCGACGTCGACTGCGGATCACACCACAAACGATTTTCAAGCCATCACCGTTATTGCGAGCTCGCCCCCGAGTAGTTTGCTGTCGGGAACATTCGTGATGCTGCTGAACTCCAAACATTCACAGAATGGCCCATATATGCTTGGCGGCCTGATCACCGGCCAGTCGAATGGTGGCACGGACCAGAATGGTGGCGGGATTAATAACGCTGCTTTCCATCTGGTCGATGCCTCAGGAAACTCTGGCAATAGCGTTGGTATCTTTCCCACCAGCACGTATTCGATCGGCCCCGACGGACGAGGTCTGATCCAGTTGCTGGTCAATACCGGCGGGCTGCCAGGCCGGCCTTTCGGCGTAACTGGCGCTACCTCCCCGTGCGGCAGCACTGCGAATTGCGGAAGTTTGACCTTAAGCGTAGTGTTTGTGACGCCTCAGCACGCGATTCTGAGCGAATCGGACAGCTTCGGAACTGCTTCCGGTACGCTGGACCTGCAAAATCTCCAAGGTTTCTCGGCCATCAGCCCGGGCGTCTACTCTTTGAGTTTGTCCGGCGCTGAAAAGGCGTCGCCCTATGCGGACTACTTCGTGGCGAGTGCAGTGACTATCCCCTCGTCAACCTCTTACTCATACATTTCTGATTCGTCAGACGCCGGCGTCATCCTTAGCGCGCCATTTGCCACCGTACCGCAAGGCTTTGCCAACGGTGGGTTCAACGGGCAAAACCTCACGCTATCTTTCGTTAATCTCGGTTTACCCACCCAGTTCAATTTGAATCTGTGGCCCATCGACGCTACGCATTTTGTCGTTACCGACATACTCGACAGTTTCTTTGGGACACCTCCCGTCATCCTCAGCGGCTATTTTACTCAGCAATCCTCTACCCCGACGGTCTCTGGAACCTACGCGTTTACTCAGATGGGCGCGTCTATCGCTGCCGCTCAACCGCAAGCCGCCGGAGGTATCCTGACGTGTAGCTCCTCCGGGACGCTCGACGTTGTCCCGCTGAACGGAACAGTCTTGACCAATCAGCCGATTACCGCGAACTGCGGAGCCGTAACCAACGGGCGGAGCCTGATCGGCCTAACTGGAGCGGCCTCAGCAGGCATCAATCAATTTGCTGCGTATCCTACTCTGGACCAGGGCCTCTACCTAATTGAACTCGACGGAGGCGCGAATGGCTCGTCCGGAGCCGGCGTGGCTCTGCAACAAACTCTCGCTCCTCCTATCGCCAGTACCGCGCTGACCGGAAACTACGCCACCCATTTCCATGCGAATACCGTTCTGGGTGCTCAAGGCTTTGTTGGACAGATCGTCGCTGACGGCGTTTCCACCCTGACCGGAACCGGGGACATCAACTCGTTTGACGCCACAGCAGCACCCGGCACCGGCACCCCTTCGCTGGGCGCTGCGTTCAATGGACTGTATTCGCCGTCGAACGATGGACGCTTCCCGATCACATTGACAATCACACCCGCAGGCGGACAGTCACCACCGCAAATCACGAACCAGAATCTGGCCTGTTATCTGGTTGACGCGAACACTTGCATGCTTTTGGGTTTGGACGCAACCGCTCCCGGCACGGGTGTGCTCCTGCTCCAAAATACCGGTCTGTGACCTGCGGAGACGCCCCGTGGCTAGACATTTTTTGCAATTTCGTCTTCTCCTGGGGTTCGCGTTCTGTTGCTCTTTTCTGCTCCCGCCAACCTGTCGCGCCCAGGAGACCAACGAGTGGAGCCAGGACATAACCGGCTGCCCGCGCCTGCCGGAGTTCCCAGTCCTGCCCATGACTGTGGCCGAATCGTGCCAGAGGGGCGAGTCGGTCGAAATGACTCTGCCGTTGAAACCGGATGCCAATGGCTTGGCGCAAGAAAAACGCGTGCGCGGCAAATACGAGTTTCGAGAATACAGCGTTCCGGAATCGGACCGGGACTCTGCATTCGACAATCTGGTAAACCTCCTTCCGATGATTGGTTTTGTCGTCAAGTATTCCAATAAACCGTCGTCCATCACCGCACGCAAGGGCGACACCTGGATGCTTATCAATTTCGGCGGCGAATCCTATTCCGTCGGCGTCGTCTTCCCGCCACAGGAATCTTGGACGCCGTTGAGAACTTCCGAAGAAATCGCGCGGGAAATGCATGTTCACGGCCGCGTTACTATCTATGGAATCGAATTCTCTCCACTGGACCAGTCGATCCAGCAGAAATCAATTCAGGACAAACAGCCGGACATCCTCTTCGAAATCTTGAAATATCTGAAAGCAAGTCCCGACGTATCCATTCTCATCGAGAGCCACAAGTTCAGTTCTTTGGGGATGCCGGAAGCCGATTCCGAAGTCACCAGGGAAAGGGCCAATGCCGTCATGGACTGGCTGATCGCGCACGGCATTGCGCGCTCCAGGCTGCAACCACGCCCCTGTGGCCGCGACTATCCGATTGCCGACAACGAGAGCCCTACTGGCGTTCAGCGGAACGAGCGGATTGTTCTGGTCAAGGCAAGTTCCTGACCGCCACCGCGATATGACTCCAGAGCTAGCCATCGCAACGAACGAGAGCGCAGTAGTTCGGAAGGCGAGGTTGCCCGAGCTCGATCGAGCAAAGGGGCTGGCGATCCTGCTTGTTGTCATCGGGCATATCGTTGCTAGAAACGGCCCTAAAGGCAATTCCTGGTATACGGACTTACAAGGGATCATCTACACATTCCATATGCCGTTCTTCATGTATCTGAGCGGTTTTGTCGCGTTCAGGTCGTCGTTGTTGCTGAGGGAGTCGACGGACACCTTCGACATTCTCAAGAAGAAAGCGAGCCGGCTGATCGTCCCGTTCTTTTTATTCGCAGCCGTGATGGTACTTGCAAAACATCTGGGGTCGTTGTTCTTATATGTCGATAATATACAGGGCAATCTTCTTCACAGTTTGATCAACATACTTTGGGACACCTCGAAAAGCGAAGCGATGTCCATCTGGTATCTCTACGTGCTATTCGCGTTTTGGATGATCACCGCACCAATCGTGCTGAGGAACAAGAAGCATCTGTTCCTGTTGCTGGCAATTGCAATTTGTATTTATTGGGTCGCGCTCCCTGAAAAGTTCTATCTGCCTAGGATCGGGAAATTCTATGTATTCTTCCTGTTGGGCGGTGTCGCGGCCTATTTCGAAGAAGCGTATTCCCAAGCACTGGATCGCTTCCTTTATCCGGCGGTATGTCTGTTCTTGATCAGCATTGGAATGTTCTATCTGCATCTCGACAGGAACGTGCAGATGTTGATATCGGGTGTGGCGTCCATTCCTGCGATTCATGGACTTATGAGAGGCCGGCCGGCGATGAGGATGCAATTTCTTTCAACGCTTGGAAAATATTGTATGTCCATCTACCTGTTGAATACGATCTTCATCGGTCTGACAAAGGGCATCATGTTTCATTTCTTTGACTGGGATGGCTCGCGGTTCCTCGTGTACTTTGTCGTGCTGGGCGCGGCTGGATTGCTTCTACCGATTTTTGTAAAGAAGTATGTGTTTTCTCGAGTGAGGTTTCTGGATTCCATTACCGATTAGTTCGCAAGCGACTGGATGTAAGTCTTTGGCTACGAAGGCGGCCGAACAGTCCGAAGACATTGGTGGCGTTGGGCCGCCGAGGCTTACCAATAAGAGATGCCGCTCCCACAGGTAGGTCGAGTAAATGCAAAAGCTGCGGAGCCGACCGATCTTTGGCATCGGCCGGCTCCGCACCATATGATTCGAGTGTCCGGCTGGGACTTAGCCATCGCCTAGTTGGTTTTGTTAACCAGACCCGTCGGATTTCTGTAGTCCACGCAGAAATCGAAGTTGGCTTGCCGGAGGATGTTCGCGCCGCCGGCATCTCCGCCGATTTCCGGAAGGGCGTTGCCGAGCGGAGCGCAAAGGTCCCCCGGCGTATTGATTGTGGTGCCGTTTGCTTGGTTGTTAGAAATCACGGCCGGCATCTGATAGTGCGAGTGCCACACGTTGAGGTTCGCCGGAGACACGAAGTTCCTCTGGGTGGCGTTGATAGCCTGCGCCGCTGTAACCAGCGCTGTCACGCCGATTGGAGTTGGGTTCATGCTTAGGATCCGCAACATCGACCAAATCGGATAATCCCCGGCATTCAGGCCACCGAAGGTCACGTTGCTGAGAGGATGGGCCACATCCACACCCGGTAAAACGCCGTCGGTGTATCCATTTTGGATGGGGTCCACGCCATTGACTGTCAGGTATTTCCCATTTAATGCGGTAAACGACGCTGCGTTCGCCGCGCTCCAATAAAAGTATCCCATGCGCTGGTCGCTCGGAGTGGCAGCTTGCAGAGCGGAGATCATCTCGTCGGTGCCGAGCGCTCGGACACGGTAGGCCGGAACCACGCCATCGCTAGCGAGCAGTCTCATACCGTTCGAATAAACTGCGCCACCCGGCTCACAATTCCAAATATCCTGCGAACTGTGAAATTGAGAGCTGTTCGTGATGCTGTACTCCATAACGTTGTAAGGTCCGGACAGTGGTTCACTGATAAAGGTCGTGATTGTCGCTGCTGGATCCGTTGGCCCAATCAAGTCCCGGGCCCGTCCGAGCGTACCGTCGGTGAAATTCGACAAAACGAAGCCCGGTATATCAGTGGCTGCACCGATGCCGGTTCCGCCCGCTGGGCTCACCACAATCAGGATCGGTTTTGCACCCAGGTTGGTGACGCTGTAAGGACGGACCGCGCGCGCCGAATTGATGGGATCATTGCCAGTAAAATTGAAATCAAGCAGATTCAGCAGGAAACTGCTGACCGCGCTCTTGATCGGAACACCGACGCCGGCGGCCGGTCCCTGGTATCCGAGCCCAAAGGTTTGGCGCAATATCTGATCATACGGTTGCCGGTAAATGGCCTGATTGCACGGAGTGAACATCCGCAGCACAGCATATCTAGCGTCTTCTGGCAAAATGTCCGTTCCCACGGCGGTCCAATGTTTTTTGTGCAACGCGTTGACCACCGCCGCCGGAATTGGCGTGTCTGGACCGTAAACGCACGGAGCCGTCGGGTTGCACAGCTTGTTCTCCCCAGCTGTGCCGGGCGGTACGGTCAGCGATTGAATACACCCGTGACCGTTATCGAGTGCATCGACCTCAAAGTAGCATTTCACACCGACGGCAGAGTCCAGCGACGTGTAGGCGTAAATATCGAAATTGCCCGCCGGTGCTGCGCACGTCCCCGTTCCGGGGTTCCATGTGACCCAAATATCGCCAACATCGGAAATCGGCAAGCTTCCTACGAGGGCCGGGCGGTTGTCTTGCACTAGCGCTTGCTGCGTTTGCGCCGCGGTGCTTATTGAATATGTCCAGACACAATTCGTCCCGGTGAAAGGCGACGACTGGGCAGCCTGGCCCAGCTCCCGGAACATCGCTGATGAACCACCGCCGAGAAACATGATGTTGGCAGCTCGGTTTTTGACGCCAAAGCGAATCGTTGAGCTCGACACTCCATTGTAGGACGCAGCAACATCGATTGTGCCGGCGAGAACCGTAGACGCAAGCCCAGTTGGGTCGAACGTCGCCACCGTAGCGTCAGAAGACGACCACGTCGACGAGGTTGTGAGGTCCTGAGTGCTGCCGTCGCTGTAGTTTCCGGTCGCGGCGAACTGCTGCGTGTCACCGGAAAAAACGATCGGGTAATTCGGCGTCACAGTGATCGATACCAGAGTCGGAGGAGCCTGCTGCGCGGCATTGGCGGGCAACCCTGTGGCTCCGTAAGTCATCGCTAGCGCGAGCGTGGACACAGCCAGGTACAAAACGACTTCACTGCGAATCCGAACCGACAATTCCCGGAAACGTGAAATACGGACGGAGAAAAAGGTCATTTTGCTATTCTCCCGCGGGCAAGATTAAAACGGGCTTGAGCATACGCTCACTCCCGCCGGGAAGATTGAAAGTACCTTGAACATCGCATTTAACTTCATGAGGCGTTGTGGTACTAGTCGACCAGTAATTCTCACGCGGCCTCCCGTTTGTCTGGTTTTTGCGCCGGAACCTTCTCTGGTAACTCGTCGGCGTGCGCACTTCTGCTGGTTTGTTGTGGTAGCGGTGGCGTCAAAGGAAACCAGGGCAGCAGCCACCGCACAGCCTCCCTTGCTCTCCAAGCCTAAGGCGACAGGAAAGACACCGGCGAACACACCAAGGAATCAATCTTGCGGCTTCTCAACCACTGATCGTTCGCGATATGTCACGAAAGAGTCAAATTGCGGTAACACCCGTGTTCTTTTCCCTCAGTACACTCCTGCCAGTTTCATTTACCAGTTATTTGGAGGGTGTTTTGTCCCCGTTTCTCTGGGCGCAGTTCTTCACGACCGTCCTTTTAGCAGGCGCGGCCGTAGCCTCGCTGCCGGGTCCCGAAACCGCAGACGTTGCTGAACTCAAGGCAACGATTCGCACGTGGGATGTGCCCACCAAGGGTGCCAGGCCCTATGCCACAGCGGTCAGCCTCGATGGCTCGATTTGGTTTACAGAGGAGGTGGCGAACAAGATAGGTTACCTGAAGCCTGAAACGGGCGAGTTCAAGGAATTCACTCTCGCGGAGGGGAAAAATGTAGCTCCCCACGGTCTCGTTGCGGATCAGAGTGGCAACATTTGGTTCGCCGCCAGTTCTGGAGGTTTCATAGGAAAGCTGGAGCCCAAGACCGGAAAAGTAGTTGTCTTCAAAATGCCCGATCCCAAAGCTACAGACCCTGAAAGTCTGGCCTTAGATTCGAAAGGCATTCTGTGGTTTACCGTTCAGAACGCCAACATGGTCGGCAAGCTCGACCCGGCCTCCGGTAACATCACCCTGAAATCGGTGCCTTCCCCGAACGCTCGGCCTACTGGAATTCTCGTTCTCCAACGTGGCACTCCGCTTTTTGCCGAACCTGGTGCAGGCAAGATCGGTTTCATAATGCCAGATACTTTTGAGGTTCATGAGTTCACGTTGCCCCCAGGAACACGCTCCCGCCGTATTGCTATCGCGCGCGACGAGAACACTCTTTACTTTACTGACTACACGGGTGGGAATCTCGGCAAGCTTGATATTTCCATCGGCGCGTTGATTATGTTTCCGACACCCGGTGGGGCTGACTCTTCCCCTTACGGCCTCACTATCGCGCCAGACGGCACGGTTTGGTATTGCGAGACGGGCATCCAGCCCAAAAATATTGTCCGCTTCAACCCAGGAACCTCTACCTTTTCTCGCGCCCCTATTCCTTTTGCCGCTGGCGCTGTGCACAGCTTGGCTTCTGCGCCCGATGGACGGGTCTACTTTGCTAGCAGCGACGTCGACAAGGTCGGCGCCGTGGAAGTCGCTAAATAACCTCGGCAATGCAAGCTGCGCTCTCGGGAGACCAGGGAATCTAAGTGAGCTTGAGGATGCCTTCAGATATCAAAATCCGCGCGACAACCAGCGGGCCAAACGCACGAGTCCATGCGGACTTGATGAATCCGCACTATCGGTCCTGGCTTCAATTTTTGCAGCGGAGCGAATCCTGGTCCGCAGCTCGGATCGCGATATACCAACTGGACCAGTTGAAGAGAGTCGTCCTGCACGCGTACGAGAACTGCCCAGCGTACAGAAAGCTCTTCGATCGGGAAGGCATCGCGCCGGAGGACATTCAATCACCGGACGACATTAAGAAACTGCCATTCGTCCGCAAAGAGGAATTGCGCGATCACCTCGAAGAATTCTCGTGCCCATGGCCCGACCGCAAATATGCCACCACCGGCGGCAGCACCGGCATACCGTTCGGTTTCTACCGCGACGATATCGCGTTTGGCCGGGAACTTGCCTCCAAGGCCCACCAGTATCACCGCATCGGCTGGAGCGAAGGGGATCGCCAGTTGGTGCTGCGGGGTCTGCCGATCGACACTCCGGACCACATGACCTACGTGCCGGAATTTGAAGAGCTTCGTTGCTCTTCCTATCACCTCACGCCGGACGCCATCGAGACGTTCTATCTTCGCGCCCTGGAGTACCAGCCAAAGTGGCTCCGTTGCTATCCCTCCTCGGGTTACGTTTTTGCGCGCTTCCTCGACGAGCGCGACTGGAAGATCCCCTCGATCGAAGGCGTCTTGTGTGCGTCGGAAAACCTCTACGAATTTCAGCGCAAACTGATGCAGAAAGTGTTTGGAGAAAACGTCTTCAGCCACTATGGCCACTACGAATTGGCGGTGTTGGCTGGCTATTGTGAGCACTCGCCCACCTATCACGTGCTTCCACAATATGGTTACGCGGAACTCTTGGACTCTCATGGCGAACGGGTCCGCACTCCAGGACAAATCGGAGAGGTCGTCGCAACTTCATTTCTCATGTATGCGACTCCAATGATTCGTTACCGCACCCGTGATTTTGCGGTGTTCAAGAGCTCCGGGTGTAGCGAGTGTGGCCGGCCGTATGAAGTGTGGGATCGCATTGAGGGCCGATTGCAGGAGTTTGTTGTCACGAGAACCGGCCGCTTGATCTCCATGACCGCAATCAACATGCACGACCGCACCTTCGACGGCGTTCGGCAATTCCAGTTTCATCAGCAGGAGCGAGGAAAACTTACCCTCAACTATGTGCCCCGCCCGGAATGCGACGATTCTGCGCTGTCGTTTTTGAGATCGCGACTGTTCGAGAAACTGGGCAAAGATATCTCTCTGCATTTACAGGCGGTAGAAGAGATCCCATTAACTGCGCGGGGCAAACATCGCTTCCTCATCCAGGAGCTCCCGGTGGAGTTTCATGATGAGTGAGGCAGTCCTACAATCCGCCCTGGCAACCGAAACAGAACGGACTAGCTCGACACGATCACGCGTCTGCATTGTCGATACGCGGAGCGCCACCTACTCTCGGACAGCTCCTTACCATCCCTCGCAAGCTTATCCAGAATACCCGTTCGGAGACGCACTGTCGTCGGAAGCCAATCCCGCTTACGACGCTGTACGCCGCGCTCTTGCGGAATTGGCTTACGATGCCGCGCATTTTGGATCGGCATCCTGGAATCCTCTGGGCCAACTCATTCGCCCGGGCATGACGGTTGTGCTGAAGCCGAACTTTGTTTTGAGCCGCCATGCCGACCGCAAAGATCTCTATTCCATCATTACTCACCCTTCTGTTTTGCGCGCAGTCGCGGACTATTGTTGGATCGCGCTCGAAGGCCGAGGCCAGATCCTGTTTGCAGATGCTCCTCAATACAATTGCGATTTCTCGGAACTCCTGCAACAAACCGGCTTGGATGTCATCTGCCGTTTCTTCCAGAGTTTTCCGGGGCCCAGAGTTTCTTACCGGGATCTCCGCAACTACTGGTCAAGTGGCCAGCATTTCCCCTCGATGAAGCAGGGCCTCGGAGGCGATCCCGACGGCAAAATTCGTGTCGACCTGGGCAGAACCAGTTTTCTCTACGGAAAACCTAACGTCGATCGGCTCTACGGTGCCGTCTACAATCGTGGCGAAACGATCAATAATCATCGCGGAGATACGCAGGCTTACGAAGTTTCAAAGACGATTCTCAGCGCTGACGTAGTCATTTCGGTTCCCAAACTTAAAGTCCACAAAAAGGTCGGCGTCACTCTGAATGCCAAAGGGCTCGTTGGAATTGCTACCAACAAGAACATGTTGGTGCATTACACCCTCGGTTCACCCAGCGAAGGTGGCGATCAGTATCCCGACAATCTTTTTAATCCCGTCGAGAGGGCGCTAATCAAGACTGAGCGATGGATGTACGACCACCTGCTCGCTGCGCATTCCAGGCCGCTCGAATTTCTCCATCGCTCGATCTATTGGCTGCATAACCACTCAACCCGACGCCTGGGATTGAAAGTCGCGGAGCACAAACGCTTATTGGACGCGGGAAATTGGCACGGCAACGATTCCGCCTGGCGCATGACTGTCGACCTGCTCCGTATCTTCTACTTCGCGGACCGCGAAGGCCACATCCGAGAAACGGTTCAACGGCGCCTGTTCTCCTTCATCGACGGCATTGTTGGCGGCGAAGGAAATGGCCCCCTTAACCCGGATCCAAAGCCATCCGCCGTCTTGATTGCTGGTGAGAACCCACTGGCTGTCGATCTCGTGGCCGCGCGCTTGATGGGCTTCGACCCCAAAAAACTGAAAATTTATTCGCACACCTTGGTTGACGGGCGCCACAACTTCGGCGTCCGCAGTTTCGATGACATAGAGGTTGTCACTCCTCGTGACGACTGGAAAAACTGCGTTTCCGATTCGTCTTCACGGTTTTTGAATTTCCGGCCCCATCCCGGCTGGCTCAATCACATTGAAGTCGATCACAGGCAAGGAGGACGAAACAAATGACACCCGCCGTCTCTATTGTGGGTCTCGGTAAGCTCGGATTGGGATTGGCCACTGTCTTTGCCGACTCCGGCTTCCAGACCCTCGGGGTTGATATCAATCCCGAGCTGGTCAACAAGATTAATTCCGCGGACGGTTCAGGATTCGAAAAAGACATCGATGAGCTGGTTTGCCGCTATGGCGGCACGTCTCTCGTCGCGACGGACTCGCACGCCAGAGCCATCCGCGAGACTGATGTCACCTACGTCCTCGTGGCAACGCCCAGTGGCGACGATGGCAATTTTTCAACGAAGTTCCTTGTGCCAGCATTTCGGAGCCTTGCGGAGAATTTGGCCCGAGATTGCAAGCCTTACCATCTTTTTGTCCTGGGCAGCACGGTCACCCCGCGAGCTGTCGAGGACGTCCTGATACCCCTTATTGAAAGCAGTTCCAGGCGCAAACTCAATGAGGGTTTTGGAATCTGCTATGTCCCGGAATTCGTCGCGCTCGGTGCGGTCGTAAAGGGATTCTCGCAGCCCGATCTCGTGATGATTGGCGAAAGCGATGAACGCGCAGGCCAACTTGCGGAAGCCATTTACCGCAAAATCTGCAGAAATTCACCGGCCATCAAGCATATTTCCATACGCAACGCCGAAATCGCCAAGGTAGCTCTCAATGTTTTTCTCACTCTGAAGATCAGTTTCGCGAACACGATTGCGAATCTCTGTGAACGGATCCCCGGTGCCGACCCCGATGCAATTGCGGACGCAATCGGGTGCGATCGCCGCATCTCTCCGCACTATCTACGTGGTGGCCTTTCTTACGGCGGCCCGTGCTTTCCCCGCGATACCCGCGCATTAACCGCATTGTCTCGCGACCACGGATACTTCCCTATCCTGGTGGAAGCTACGGACAAAGTGAATGCACTTCAAGATGACCATCTATTGGAAAAGGTCGTTCGGGCACATCGAGATGTTCCAGGTTTGCCCGTGGGTATCCTCGGGCTTTCGTTTAAGCCGGATACCTCCGCAATTTTTGACTCTGCGTCCGTCCGATTGGCCTGCGCGCTCGTCCAGCGAAAGATCCCTGTGGTCGTTTTTGATCCGCTGGCACTGCTTCAGGTGCAAAAGGTTCTCTCCGATCGCGTTCAGTATGCGAAATCGGCAGCCGACTGCGTTGCGCAGGCCGGCGTTTGCGTCATTGCTAATCCTGAGCGGACTTATAAGGACGTCGTAGAGCGGTTCGAGCCGTCCGAACCCAGAATCGTTTTAGATTGCTGGAGGCTCTTGGATCAATCCAAGCTCCACACAAACCTCTACTATCAGGCCTTAGGTCTGCGCGAAGCGCGGTCCGTTCCGCAGACCGTCCGTCAAGCCCACAACGCTCCAGCCAAACGGAAAATCGATCGCGTGAATATACTCGGTGTTGGGGTAAACGCCGTCAATATGCAGATGGCCTTGGATGAAATCGAGGGCTGGATTGAGGAACGCCGCCAGAACTTCGTGTTGAACGTGCCTGCGCACTGCATTGTGGAGTGCCTGAGGGACGACAAACTCCGAAAGATTTACAACCGCGCTGGACTGGTCAATCCCGACGGCATGCCGATTGCCTGGATCGCCCGTTGGATGGGCCATCGGCACGTCTCTCAGGTGTGCGGACCGGACCTGATGCTCACGCTATGTGAGCGCTCGGTCTCCAAAGGTTATCGCCACTTTCTTTATGGTGGATGGCCACCTCAGGTCGTTGAACAGCTTGCCGTCCAGTTGGAAAACAAGTTTCCCGGCATTCAAATCGTCGGGAAATTTGCGCCTCCCTTTAGACCGTTGACGGAAGCCGAAGATGCTGAGATCACCGCGATGATTAACCGAACCAATCCAGACATTGTTTGGGTCGGACTTGGAGCTGCCAAGGAAGAATTCTGGTCGGTTTCCCACATGGGCCGTGTCACTGCCCCAGCATTGATCGGGGTGGGAGCTGCATTCGACTTCCACGCCGGCATCAAGACCCGTGCACCACGCTGGATGTCTCAGGCTGGGCTGGAGTGGTTTTTCCGTGTTCTGACCGAACCGAAACGCCTTGCGCCACGCTACTTCAAGGACAATCCGGTCTTCGTCTGGAACATGTTGCTCCAAGCCCTAGGTCGCCAACCGCGTCCACTAACCACGGAGTGAGCATTGATCGTCCTTCTCGAGACGCAACTGCATTTCGCACGCCGCGCCAATGTTGGCGAATCTGGCCCCAAACTTGGCGCTCGCCAAACAACGTTTCCGGTGAGTCCATGCTAGTTACCTTTGTTTTGTGGCTGTTTGCCGGTCTCGCCGCGTGGGGTTATGCCCTCATTTTCTTCCGGTCTCGATCGGATGAACACGATTTCCCCTCGTTGGCACCGGAGAGCGTGGCCGTGAGGCTGTACTTCGGATTTCTGCTGGTCAGCTTTGCACTTTTGGCAACGGCTTTGGTGACGAACGTTTCTTGGTGGCTAGGGCTGGCCATAGCGGTACCGGGAATAGCGTTTGCTGCCAGGAATCTCAGCAATGTGCGCTCTCGACCGGACACCGGTGATCCGATCTTTCCTCAATGGACATATCTTGCAGTTGGGCTGTTGATTCTGGCGTTTTTCGTGTCGACCGCCGAAGTGCGGTTCTTCGACACCGGTCTGTATCATCAGCAGATGGCCAAATGGCTCTCGGAGTATGGCCTCGTGCCGGGCATTACCTTGCTTCAGCGCCGTTTTGGCTGGACTTCGTCATGGTTCGCTGCCGCGGCTACTCTGAACCATGGCTTCCTAAGGGGCAGAGAGGCCGCCATCATTGGTGGTTTGCCGTTCGCGCTGATGATCGTGAGCAGTGCAGCCATCGCGTGGCGGTCCTTCAAGGTCGCAGGGGTTCTTCCCGGAATTCGCGGACTAACGTGGAGCCTTTTCTGCGGGCTATTGATCGTGATCTCCGTTGCGTGGAGTATCGAATCCTCGCTTAGTCCCGACGTCGTGATTTGGCTACTGCCCATCATGACCGCGTTGCTGCTTAGTGAGCCATCCGGAAATCAATCCGCTCTGGTTGGCCTTGCGCTTCTGCTCTCTTTGTTGGTCTTCACAGTAAAGCTGAGCGCCGCCCCTGTTGTTGCTTATTGTGGCCTGTTGTGGCTTTGGCAGTTTATTCGTGTCCGTCCTGGGCGAAAAACATTGCTGATCCACCTTGGATTGGCGGCCGCGGTAGTGCTCGCGCTCATGGCTGCAAACGTTCGCACCTCCGGCTGCCCCTTTTACCCATCTCCGATCGGTTGTGTTTCCGGAGAATCGTCGGTCGGAGCCGCTTTTGCTGCGGGTGTTGGGAAAGAGGTTCGAGAGTTCGCAGCATACGCAGCAAAGGAAAACAGCCACATGGTCTTACTCGTGACCGCGGCTCTTGCAGGTACGCTTCTCGGTTTACTGCGACTGTGGAACCATCCGTTTGTGCGTCACGGTCTGGCTGTCTCTTGGTGTGGCATTTTCTTTATCTTGGTCAGCGCCCCGAATCCAAGGTTTGGTTTGGGCTACTTGCTATTACCAACCACAATTTCTCTGGCCATTCTTCTTCAATGGATGCTTCGCAGATGGCCAACTTTGCTCTCCATTTCGCGCAGATCGCTGCCCTGGGCTGCAGCGGCAGTTCCACTGCTATTCCTTGTTTTCTCGATTCATGCGATGAATTCACCTGTCTCTCTACTGTTACCGGCGCGCATGCCCAGCGCTGATGGTGATCCTATTCACATCGTGACGCAAAAATTCAACTTCAACATCCGAACCACACTCTCTCTGACCACAGCTAAAGACGGTAATGTTTTGGTCGTCGTTCCTCAGTGGCCTCATCAATGCTGGGATGCCGCTCTTCCCTGCACTGGAGAAGTGTGGCAGAGCATCGAGCTTAAGGATCCCACAAAAGGCTTACGGGGGGGATTTCGATGGTCTTCCGGTGCCCTGCAACCAGTGAATGCAGCCGTCGGCCATTGAGGTGCCCCCTGGCACGAAAGCGCACCATTTCTCTGGACCATCGCCGTCCTATTCTTAATAATGAACTTGCTTTAATGACGGACGCGCTTCTCGCGGAACGGGATTTGGTGAAATGCCTCTCGTCTCGATCGCATGTTGGCGCAAGCTCATACTCGCCCTGCCTTTCTTCGTTACACTCGCCATTCAATGCGGCGCTGCTCAAACTTCGCTTCCCGCCGTTACCATCCAACAAACTCGTAAGGTCATTCAGGAGCAAACCGGCGAGTTTCAAATAACGATCACGCCTGCCGAAGCGCCTCGGCCTGTCCTTCTAAGACTCGCGTGCGACTTGGGAACTGGCCGAGCCATCTTCGAAGATGGCTCGACAGAAAAAACTCTTACGGAAAGTGGAACAGTCTACGTTCGTGGCGTTACCAGCAGCGATTTGCCCGGCGCCTTAACCCTGACCGCGTGGCGTGAGGGCGCGCTCGCGCCAACCGCAACAGCTTTCTTTGATGTCCTCGCCTCCCATCTCTCACCCCGGATTTTCTTGGAAGGCTTCGATGTAACTGGCACGCATCAATCCGTTGTTGTAGGCCAACGTATTCAGCTTGCGGTCACTCTCCATCCCGGCTTCCAGGCGCAAAACCAGCAATGGTCGATCGGCGTTGCGGGTGATTATACCGGCGGATTCGTTCACACGCCTCTGCATGGCGGTCCCCAGCCCGTCGTGCGCGATGGATCCACCACTACCTTTTATTGGGTCACCTCGGGTGACAACCGCAGAGTCACTTATCGGATTCAACTCGCGGACGGCACCACCGCTACCGCCGACGTTACCTTTGATGTCGACGGCCCGGCCGCCGCGCACGTCCAAGTCGACTCCGAAAAAGTCGTCATCACCCCCGGTAGTGAGAACTCCTCTTTGTTAGGCATCCTGGGCTCGGGCATTTCCTTCCGTGCCGGATACGCACCTCCCGAGGGCATGTTGAAGAATTTTGTCTGGGTTCAGCTGATCCGTTCGGACGCGATCACCGTCAACCAAAACGGCATACGCCTTCATTGCGTCCCGAAATCGCAGCCTGTCGCCGGCGTTGGTGCCGGACTCGACACTGACTTCCCTTATGACACGCACAATCCGACGTTCGACAACCCCCGCATCGCGTTGCCCTCTGATGTTGATGCTTATTCCCGTGTGTTCCACGCACGCATGTTTTTGCTTTGGAGGCCGGGTCTGTCCAACTCGATAGCAGTCCCTCTCGGCTTCGTTGACTGGAGCTTCTCTGGCGAGGTCGTGCGAAAGGATGTCAGCGCGAACAGTTGGATTCTTAAATCAGGCCAAGGCGGCGCGAATAACCCGGCCGATCCCTTCACTCGCTCTCATTCCTACCCGCTCTGGAATAGCCTAGTACCCTACACGGAAGTTTTAACCTGCAATTAAACTTCGGTCGAACCGCGCTGTTCTACTATTGTGGGGCTAACGTTCTCACCCGGATCATCTTGCAAACTGGAATTGACACTTATGAGGCGTGAAAAACTCCTTCCATTCGGCCCGCCGCTCTTCTTGCTCGCCGCCGCTCTGATTTCGGCGCGCCCCGCCGAGGAAACACTCAACCTCACGATCGCCGCACCCGACTCGCCAGTCCACGAATCCAATGTCGCTCTCGAAGTCACCATGACCAATCGCACCAGCCTGCCGATGACGCTGTTTAAAACGAATCCGGGCTGTGACTTCACCGCAGAAGTAAAGGATACCGACGGGCGCACAGTGCCGCTCAGTCAAACTGGAGCTGAATTATCGCGCTGCCAGCAACGCCTCATCGTCGGTCGAAGAATTCTCGTTACTTTGAAGCCGGGCGAGTCCACGGAAGAGTCGTACCCAATCGATCTCTATTACTCGCTGCCTCGGGCGGGAACCTTTACCGTCCAACTGACTCGAGAAGTTCCTGCTCAACCCAAGCTGGTTGCCCGTTCGAACGAGATCGTGCTTAACCTCGCGCGGTAGATCGCCATCAGTTCTCCACGATCACAGGCATTTGATCCACCACGAGTTCCGCAGGGACTGGCGCAACATCGTTTCGCCAGTCCCGGTACTGCCTTAGATTTAGCGCGCTCGGGAGCGCCACCGAAAGATTCACGCCTTTTGAACTCCACAGCATCCAGCCTTCGTAGCCGCCACTTCGCACCAACTCACATGCCCATAACCCATCCTTGAAATAGTCGCAGTGTGTGAGTGCGGCGCCGTTCAGCCAGCCCTCCAGATTCGCGTAGGCCTGCCCCGGCAGGCGGAGTCCCTGCCAGCTATCCGGCGAATTCCCACAGGCTGAGCCCCATAGCGTTCCCCACTTGCAGTTATCGTAGGCGTACCAGATGAATCGCGAAACGCCGGCAGCGGACTGCACTACATGAAACCGCAAGAGCCAGGATGCTTCCTGTTGCTGGTCGTCATTGTCCGAAGTTCCCCAGTCTGCTTCCGTGTCCCACAACTGCAGTCCAGACATACCGTGGCTCGCGAGAACTTCTTCCAGTTGTGGCACCGTTTCGACGATGCCCTCGGGCTGTGCATAGCCGTAGCCATGGAACGCCACAATATCCGCATAAGGATAGGTTGAACCCGCTGCCGCGAAGTAATTGTCCAGCCAGGTTAGGACCGGTTGACTAAGGATGCTGACAGAAGGCGAGAGGACCGAATTGGGGTTGGTGCCGCCGCCAGGGGAGCACACTCCGTTGTTGCAGCCGCAGTTGGCCGGGTCTTTGGCAATCTGGTAAAGATCGCGGGCGATCGGAAGCAGTTGCTCGTTTGTACCGCGCCAGTAGGAGGCCAGGTTGGCTTCGTTCCAGGTTTCGTAATATCGAACAGTCCCGCAATAGCGTTGAACCAACCTAGTCGCAAACTCGTCGAACGCGTGCATGTCCGGCGGATCGCAGGCTCCCGGGAAATTTCCGTCGCACGGATCGGAGGGATTGGTGGACGCCCATTGCGGAACATCGCTGAGAGTAAAAACAAAATC
>Ga0335080_10001557_pt1 | contig 22491 bp, 20 predicted proteins | sample Lox_Sample_34_FD_206720 | JGI IMG/M metagenome (GOLD analysis project Ga0335080, IMG submission 206720) | Soil microbial communities from Loxahatchee National Wildlife Refuge, Florida, United States - Lox_Sample_3.4 | ecosystem: Environmental > Terrestrial > Soil > Wetlands | place: USA...
GTAAGGGGCGGCAGCTCTTCCGGCAAAGGCGCTTCCGCGGTGGAAACCGTGACCGCCACGCTCAGCTCGCTTTCGGCCTCGCCTTTATAGACGCCTCGGGTGGGCGGCACGTCGGCGTAGTCGCGGCCCAGGGCGACGCGAATGTGGCGTTCGCCGGCGAAGAGATTGTTGGTGGGGTCAAAGCCCAGCCAGCCGGGGCCGGGCAGGAAGGCCTCGATCCAGGCATGGGTGGCGCCTTCCGGCGAGCGGTCGTGCGCCTCCTTGCCGTGATAAAGATAGCCGCTGACGTAACGGCAGGGAATGCGCAGCTGGCGCAGCAGCGCGATCATGATGTGGGCAAAATCCTGGCACACGCCCTGCCGGCTCTGCAGCGCTTCATCAATCGGCGAATCCACCTGGGTGCTGTTGGGAACATAGGCGAAGGCATCGTACAGGGCGCTATTGGCCTTGAGCACCAGATCGAGCGGATTGCCGCTGCGCTCCAGATGGAGTTCGGCGGCCAGCTCGCTCAAAGCCGGCGTGGGCTGGGCGAAGCGGCTGGGCAGCAGCATCTCCCAGTAATCGGAAGATGCCGTCATGCCGTCGAGATCGGCAAAGCTGCCCACCTCGGAACTGGCGGGCAGGGGCGGGGCCTGCACCTCAACCAGCGCCTGCGCGATCACCTTGACCCGGGAATGGCGGCCGGGAATATCGAAGTGATGCACCGTGTTGCCCGGAAAATCGCGATAGACCATGATGTTGGCGTTGGGCAGCACGTCGAGCGAGAAGCTGAGGCAGCGCTGATGGCCTTCGCTGCGCGGCTGCATACGCACTTCCATCACGCTTTCGCGGATCGCCGGCTCATAGCCGAAATTCGTGATATGGCGGACGGAGTAGATCACCGGGATTTCCCCTTCTTCACCCGAGCATTCATCATGAGACCCTCATCATGAGACCATGGCCGGCTCGATGGCGTAATCGAAATAAATCTGCTGAATGGCGGCGTGGGCCTGGGCGCACTGATGGCGCACATTTTCCAGATAGGCCGAGGCCCCTTCCGACATGATCTCTTCAATGGGGGTGAAGTTGAGCAGGGCGCGCAAACGCCCGGTAAGGCGCACGGGCAACTCCGCCTTGCGGCCGGTGAGGGCGGCAATGGCGCGCAGCGCGGTGTGCACCATTTCTACCGCGAAGCGCAGGGAGTGGGGAAACTCGGGGTCGAGCAGCAGAAATTCGGCGACCCGCAAGGGGCGCAACTCGGCGGAGTAAGCCTTACAGTAGGCCTCAAAGGCGGCGCAGGACTTCAGCAGTCCCACCCACTCCAGATATTCGGCGCTCTCGACCGCCTGGTCGGGGGGCTGCGCCAGCCGGTTGAAATGGGCGCCGATGAGAGCGGCCAAATCGTCCACCCGCTCGACGTAGCGGCCGAGCTGAATGTACTGCCAACCTTCCCCCTGGCTCATGGTGGAATCGGTAATGCCCTGGAAAAGGTGCGCGCCTTCCAGCACCGAGCGGAAGAAAAGATGGGAATGGGCGGCGGAATTCCCGGCCGGGAGGCTGCTTCTCATTTGCAGATAGAGACGATTGAGCTGCTCCCACATTTCCGAGCTGCACTGCTCGCGCACGTGGCGCAGGTTTTCGCGGGCGGCGGCCACGCAGCACACAATGGAGGACTGGTTGGAGCGGTCAAAGGTGACCGCGTGAGTGAGGCTGGGAGCGTCGAAGGTCACGGCCAGAGATTGTGGAATCTGCAAGGCTTCGAACAGGCGCAGCCAGCGCTCGGTGCCGGATTCCGGGGACTGGTCGAGGCGCAGCTGCACATCCACGTCCACCAGGCGGGCGGTGTGCTCGGCCCGCTCCAGGTAGCGGCTCATCCAGTACAGACTTTCAGCCACGCGCGAAAGCATGCTCGTCCCCGTAAGTGTCAAAGCCGGCCGGTCTCCCTTGGCGGATCGGAATCTTCTTTTAGCATTTGCTCAGTCCCGTAGCACCCAGGTGTCTTTGCTGCCTCCGCCCTGCGACGAATTCACCACCAGCGACCCCTTGGGCAGGGCCACGCGGGTCAGGCCGCCGGGCACCAGCATGACGTTCTCCCCGAACAGAATGTAGGGCCGCAGATCAATGTGGCGGGCTTCGATGCCGCCCTCGAGAAAACAGGGAGCGCGCGAGAGGGCGAGCGTGGGCTGGGCGATGTAGTTGCGCGGATCGGCCAGAATGCGGCGGCGGAACTCCTCTCGTTCCGCGGCGGTGCTGTGCGCGCCGATCAGCATGCCGTAACCGCCTGATTCGCCCACCGCCTTCACCACCAGCTCCTCCAGATGGTCGAGCACGTAGCAGCGCTGCGATTCGTCAGACAAAAGATAAGTCTGCACGTTGGGCAGGATGGCATCTTCGCCCAGGTAGTAACGGATGATCGCCGGCACGTAGGCATACATGGCTTTATCATCGGCGACGCCGGTCCCGATGGCGTTGGCCAGAGTCACGTTGCCGGCGCGGTAGGCGTTGAACAGGCCGGGCACGCCCAGGCTGGAATCGGTGCGGAAGCAGAGCGGGTCAACGAAGTCATCATCCACGCGGCGGTAGATCACATCCACGCGGCGCAGGCCGGCGGTGGTGCGCATGTAGACCACGTTATCGTGCACCAGCAGGTCGCGGCCCTCGACCAGTTCGATGCCCATCTGCTGGGCCAGAAAGGTGTGCTCGAAGTAAGCCGAGTTGAAGACGCCGGGGGTCAGCAACACGGTTGCGGGCTCGTTGCGGGCGGAGCAATTGAGCGGCGCCAGCGAGCGCAGGGTGGAAAGCAGGCACTGCGCGTAGTGATCAATGGAGCAGACGCCATAGGCGTGAAACAGGGCGGGAAAAACGCGCTTGAGCACCTTGCGGTTGGCCAGCATGTAAGAGACGCCGCTGGGCACGCGCAGATTGTCTTCCAGCACGGCGAAGCTGCCATCCGGCAGGCGCACCAGGTCGGTGCCGCAGATGCTGACATAGATGCCGCGGGGCACATTCAGGCCGCGCATCTCGCGGCGGAAGTGGCGGCAGCTATACACCAGTTCGCGGGGCACGACGCCTTCGGCAAGAATGCGGCCGTCGTTGTAAATATCCTGCAGGAAGAGATTGAGCGCGCGGATGCGCTGGGAAAGGCCCTGCTCGATCTTGCGCCACTCCCGGCCGGGAATGATGCGGGGCAGCAGATCATTGGGAAAGATGCGCTCGGTGCCTTCCTGGTTTCCGTACACGGTGAAGGTGATGCCCTGATGAAGGAATGACAAGTCGGCCGCCTGCTGGCTCTTGCGCAGCTCTTCGGGAGGCGAGCTGAGCAGGGTGTGGTAAAGCTCGCGATAGTGCGGCCGGGGCACACCTGGAGCCTCGAACATCTCGTCGTAGGTGCGGTCAAACTGGTAGTTCAGGAAAGGAGGCATGAACCAGGGTCGCGCAGATGCGGGCATTGCCGGCATAGCTGTTTCCAAATTCCGTGAAGGTGCACACGCCTCCGTTACGGGCAGGCCAGCCCACAGTTTCCTCATCGGGCGGAGCGCTGGCCAAGGCGCCGGGGAGAAACTTTATGAGTAAACCCGGCCCAAGTCCAATTCAAATTGTTTATGGATTTTATGGCGTTTTTGCGGTGCCTGGCGGAGGGAGGAGGGTAGAGGCCTCAACCAGGGCGCGCCTTTGCCGATAGTCTGGGAAGCCGGGGCACGATGCGCTGTCCGATTTCTGTTTAGAATGGTTGGTTCCGGCAGTGCCGCGGCCGCACTCTGTAGAGAGGCAGGGGTTGTGGCTTGCAGGACCCGCGCGCAAGAGGGCGAAGGAGATCGGGAGCGAGACGTTGCCAGCAACGTCTCTACGAGGGGGAGGAGCGGTGATCGTTGGCGTTCCGAAGGAGAGCTATCCGGGCGAGCGGCGGGTCTCGCTGGTGCCCCTGGTGGTGCCGATTCTGGCAAAAGCGGGCCTGGAAGTAGTGATTGAGGCGGGCGCCGGCGAGCCGGCCGGCTATCCCGACCGGTTCTATAGCGAGAAGGGCGCCAAGGTGGCGCCGGAGCGGGCGGCGGTATTCGGCGCTGCCGATATTGTGGTGCAGGTGCTGTGCTACGGCTCGAACGACGTTACCGGCAAGAGCGATCTGCCGCTGCTGCGGCGGGGGCAAACGCTGATTGGTTTTCTGCGGCCGCTGGGCTCGGCAGAAGTGATCGAGGAGATCGCGGGCACCGGCGTCACCTCGTTCTCGGTGGAACTGGTGCCGCGCAGCACGCGGGCCCAGAGCATGGACGCGCTTTCTTCCATGGGAACCATCTGCGGCTACAAGGCAGTGCTGGCCGCCGCCGACCGCCTGCCAAAGATTTTTCCCATGCTCACGACCGCCGCCGGAACCATTACCCCGGCGCGGGTCTTCGTGATCGGCGCGGGGGTCGCCGGCCTGCAGGCGATTGCCACGGCAAGGCGGCTGGGGGCGGTGGCTTCGGCTTACGACATGAGGCCGGCGGCGAAAGAGCAGGTGCAAAGTTTGGGCGGGCGTTTTGTCGAGCTGCCGCTGGAAGCCAAGGATGCTCAGGATGAACGCGGCTACGGGCGGGCGCAGGATGAGTCGTTTTACGCACGGCAGCGCGAGCTGCTGGGGCGAGTGGTGGCGGAAAGCGATGTCGTGATTACGGCGGCGGTGGTCCCGGGCAAGAAATCGCCGGTGCTGATCACGAAAGAGATGGTGCACGGCATGGCGCCGGGCTCGGTGATCTTCGATCTCGCTTCCGAGCGCGGGGGAAACTGCGAGCTCACGCGGACGGGGGAAATTGTGGTCGAGCAGGGCGTGACCATCATGGGGACGATCAACCTGGCCAGCAGCGTGCCTTATCACGCCAGCCAGATGTATGCCAAGAACGTGACCGCTTTCCTGCAGAACCTGGTGAAGAACGGCGAGATGAAGCTCAATCTGGAGGACGAGATCCTGCGCGAGACGCTGGTCACGCGCGGCGGAGAAGTGGTGAACAAGCGAGTGCGGGAGTTTTTCAAAATGCCGGCGCTGGCAGCCAGCAGCCAATGACGGGCAGGCGGGTTTGCCGGCACAGGGTGCGGCGAAGCGAATACTGAGCGAGTAAAGGAACCATCATGCCAGCAGATTTCATTTCCAATCTTTATGTCTTCATCCTCGCGGGGTTCGTGGGGTTTGAAATCATCAAGCGGGTCTCACCGCTGCTGCACACGCCCCTGATGTCGCTGACCAACGCACTCGACGCCATCGTGGTGGTGGCGGCCATCATCATCGCCGGGCGGCATGAAACGCGGCTGACCACGGTGCTGGGCGCGATTGCGGTGGCGGCCTCGTTCAGCAACATGGTGGGCGGGTTCGTGATCACCGACCGCATGCTGCGCATGTTCAAATCGGGCAAGGCCAAGAAGCCATGATCGAGCTGGCGCTGCAGCAGCAGTATCTCGACTTCGCCTACATTGTCGCGGTCGTTCTCTTCATTCTTTCGCTGAAGCTGCTGAGTTCGCCGGCCAGCGCGCGCTGGGGCGTGCTGGCAGGAGAGATTGGGGCGGCGCTGGCGGTCGGGGTCACGCTGGTCAATCCTGAAGTCACCGCGTACAAGTGGGTCCTCATTCCGCTGGTCATCGGGGCCGGGGTGGGAGTGCCGCTCGGCATGGTGCACATGACGGCGGTGCCGCAACGGACCGCCCTGAGCCATGCTTTCGGCGCGCTTTCGGCGGCCATGATCGGCATCGCGGAATTTTACGCGGGCACCACGCCGGTCACACGCTTTGAGATGGGCGAGATCGCGCTGGAAGTCATCATCGGATCGCTTACCTTCACCGGCAGTCTGATTGCGGCGGGCAAGCTGCAGGAAATCCTGCCGCAGCGGCCCATCGTTTATCGCGGGCAGAATGTCGTCAGCCTTTCGGTTCTGGCCGGGGCGCTGGGGCTGGCCGTGGCGCTGGTGGTGAATCCGAGTCACGCCCTGCTCTTCCCGATTATGGTGATTGTGGCTTTGATTTTTGGCGTGCTGCTGGTGACCCCGATCGGCGGCGCGGATATGCCAACCGTGATTTCGCTGCTGAATTCCTATGCCGGGTTTTCGGCCGCGCTGCTGGGGTTTGTTTTGAACAGCAAGGTGCTGGTGGTGGCGGGGGCGCTCGATGGATCCTCGGGCTTCATTCTCTCCGTAATCATGTGCAAGGCCATGAACCGCTCTTTCACCAACGTGATGTTCGGGGCGTTCGGGCAGGTGCAGACTTCGGCCGCCGGGGTGAAAGAAGAGCGGGTGGTGCGCAGCGCCAGCGCGGAAGAAGCCGCCGGCATTCTGGCCGCGGCCAGCAAGGTGGTGATCGTTCCCGGCTACGGCATGGCGGTGGCGCAGGCCCAGCACAAAGTCCGCGAGCTATATGACTCGCTGACCAAGAAAGGCGTGGAGGTGCGCTTTGCCATTCACCCGGTGGCCGGGCGCATGCCGGGGCACATGAACGTGCTGCTGGCCGAGGCCGATATTCCCTATGACCGCCTGGTGGATATGGAAGATATCAACGGGGAATTTCCCCAGACTGACGTGGCGCTGGTGATAGGCGCGAACGATGTGACCAATCCGGCGGCGCGCACCGATGCCGGCAGCCCCATCTACGGCATGCCGATCCTTGACGTGGATAAAGCCCACACCGTGATGGTGATCAAGCGCAGCATGAGCCCGGGCTTTGCCGGCATAGACAATCCTCTCTATTACCTGGACCACACGCTCATGCTTTTTGGCGACGCCAAGGCGTTCGTAGGCAACATTGTGCGCGAGTTGGGCGCAGGGCAGGGGTAGGCGACCAGGCCGCTGGGAGCCGAGGCCTGCACGGCGGCTTCAACCGCAGAGATTTACCACAGACAAAATTCTCTCTCCACTCGTCGTACAACCTTCGTACCGTCTTTGGTACTTTGGTTATGTTTAGGGCTGAAATCAGAACCCCGCGAATAAACACCCCGTTTAGTAGGCCTGCCTGGAGTCTCTGCCACAATATATAGCAGCCTTACGCGACTGTTCCGAAAGTAATTTCCAAGAAACAGGTATAAAAGCCGAAGAAACACGGAGTTTTACCTTGACATCCGGTTTTTCCGGGTTGAGATATGCTCGGGACACCAAGATTCTCTCGAAAGGCTGTTGTGCGCGAGGAATCTTTTCTCCCAAGGTTTGCTCCTCTGGCCCCTCGAGATAAGAGCGGCTGCGCGGGAGCCTGATTCTTCTGTGGAAAGGGCTTGAACTATGGCCGACTCGCGGGAAGTGATGAACATTCGCCAGGCTTCGCAGTACCTGGGGGTGAGTCCGGACACGCTGTACAAGTACGTGGGCGAGCAACGCATACCCGCCTTCAAGCTGGGCAACCGCTGGCGCTTCAAGAAGTCGAAGCTGGACCAGTGGATGGAAGAGAAGTCGAGCCAGGTGGAGGCGAGGAGCAAGAAGAAGCCCAAGGCGGCGATCAAAGCCGCCGGGCAGCCGTAGCAACACTGTGGCTTAACAAAGGCGGGCACATGTTTGGATTCGGATCCAAAACCATTGTTGGTCTGGATGTGGGCTCCTCCAGCATTAAAGCGGTGGAGCTGAAGAAGGGGCGCAACGGGCTGGAGGTGGCGCACCTCGGTCTGGAGCCGCTGGCCCCGGATATCGTGGTGGATTCCATGATCGTGGATTCGGGCACGGTGTCGACCGCGATCGCCAAGCTTTTCACCGACAACGGCATCAAGACCAAGAACGTGGCCACGGCGGTGAGCGGGCACTCGGTCATCGTAAAGAAGATATCGCTGCCCTCGATGAGCGACCAGGAGCTGGCCGAAACCATCGAGAAAGAAGCGGCGCAGCACATCCCCTTCGATCTGGCCGATGTGAACCTCGATTACCAGATTCTTTCCGAAGAGGCCGGCAGCCCGCAGATGGACGTGCTGCTGGTGGCGGTAAAGAAAGACAAGATTCTCAATTACACCAACGTGCTCTCGATGGCGGGCAAAGCGCCCACCATCGTGGATATTGACGCGCTGGCCCTGCAGAACTGCTACGAGTACAACTACGAGCCCGCCCCGAACCAGGTGGTGGCGCTGCTGAACCTGGGCGCCAGCGTGATGAACATCAACATCGTGAAGGGCACCACGCCGCTGTTTCCGCGCGACGTGAGCGTGGGCGGCCACCAGTACACCGATTCCCTGCAGAAGGAGCTCGACCTGAGCTTCGAAGACGCCGAAGCGCTCAAGCTGGGGCACAAGGTGAGCACGGTCAGCGAAGACGCCAAGACGCCCATTCTGCAGCAGGTGACCGAGATCATCGTGCTGGAAATTCAGAAGACGTTTGACTTCTTCCGCGCCAGCGCCGCGGGCGAGCATATCGAAAAGATTTACCTGGCGGGCGGGTCTTCCAAAGTTCCCGGACTGGTGGAGGCGCTGCGCCAGGAGTTCTCTTTGCCGGTGGAGATATTCAATCCCTTCCAGCGGATTGCGCCGCCGCTGGCTGAGGGAGCCGATCTGATCGAGAAGAACGCCGGGCAGCTGGCCGTGGCGGTGGGCTTGGCCCTAAGGAGTTTTGAAGACCTATGATCCGAATCAACCTGGTGGCAAGCGCGAAAGGTAAGAGCAAGCGTGGCTCGACGCCGGCGGCAGCGGCAGGGGTCATGGATATGGGCGAGGCGGGCTCGCCCAAGCTGAAGGTGCTGATCGTACTGCTGCTGGCGGTACTGCTCAACCTGGGAGAGTGGTACCGGCTGGACAAGCAACAGCAGCAGATTGCCAGCGACATGCAGAAGGCGGAGGAGATGAACCGCCAGCTGGCCGACGTCAAGGCGCACTATCTGGAGCGGCAGCGCGAGGCCGAGAACTACAAGCGGCGGGTGGATGTGATTGACCAGCTGCGCGCCAGCCAGTCCGGGCCGGTGGACCTGCTCAATATGATCGGCAGCACGGTAAACAAGACCGAAGCGGTGTGGCTGAATTCCATGAAAGACCAGGGCAGCAGCGTGGATATCCAGGGCATGGCGTTGAGCCCGGATGCCGTAGCCAACCTGATCAGCAATCTGCAGAAGACCGGCTACTTCAAGAACATCGAGATCAAGGAAACCTATCAGGACGACAGCGTGAAGGACATGCAGGCGTTCCAGTTCACGCTCAACTGCGAAAAGGGCGGGGAGCCGGCGAAGGAGAAGTCAGCCAAGTCCTAGGGCGGGGAAAAGCTATGGAGAAATTCAGCGAACTTTCGGGCATCAAGCAGTGGGGAATGTTGCTGGCCGGGGCGCTCCTGCTGACCGGCGTGGCGTACTTCTTCGAATTCAAGAGCATGCAGGATGCGAACACCGCGGCGCAGCAGGCGTTGGAGGCCAAGCGGCAGGAAAATCGCGAGCTCGAATCCTACAAGCCCAAACTGGCGGAGATGGACCGCCAGGTGGCGAGCCTGAAGCAGCAGCTCGAGATCGAGCAGACCATTGTGCCCGACGAGAAAGAAGTGGACGGGTTCATGCGCATGCTGGATGGGGAAGCCGACAAGGCGGGCATCGAAATCCGCCGCTACACGGCGCAACCCACGACCTCGAAGGAGTTTTACTCCGAAGTTCCCTTCGAGCTGGAGCTGGACGGGCCGTATTACTCGGTGCTCAATTTCTTCGACCGGGTGAGCAAGCTGCAGCGCATCGTCAACGTCTCGGACCTGCTGGTGGCGAGCACTCGCCATCCTACCGAGGCCAAGACCAAGCATACCTACAACTACGCGCCCAATGAGAGCGTTGTGGCCACCTGCGTGGCAACCACATTCTTCAGCCATGACATGCAGGCGACCGCTCCGGCGGTGAAAAGGTAAAGGACGCATATGAAGCTGATGACGGCAATTCTGGTACTGGGGATGGCAGCAGCGCCTGCCTGGGGGCAGAACCTGGATGCCATTCAGAACACGCGAGACACGATGAAGGCGGTGCAGCAGAAGAAGGCGATCGATTCGAACGCCGCGCTGGATGCCGCCGGAGTCAAGCGCTCAGGCCAAGCGGCGAAGCCTGCCATGAGAGGCGAGAGAAGGGCGGCCGCGAGCAAGCCCTCGCCCGGGCACAACAGCCGGAGCGCCCGCGGCAGCGCCAGCGCCGGGGTCAAGCGCCACGAGAAGGTGGAGCACGTTTCGGTCGAAGACAACAAGCAGGCCAAAGAGACGGGCACGGAAAAGCACCGGGAAATCAACCTGACCGGGCTGCGCGATCCCTTTCTCAGCCCGGTGGTCCTGCAGAGCGCGGAAGGCTCGGGCTGCAGCACGGGCAAGAAGTGCCTGGATATCGGCCAGATCGTGCTCAAGGGCGTCGTGAAATCGGACGCGGGCATGATCGCGGTGGTGGTGAATGCGCTGGATAAGGCGTATTTCCTGCACGAGAACGACCCGGTGTTCAACGGCTACGTGCTGAGAATCACCGGGGACTCAGTGGTGTTCAGGGAGACCTATCAGGACAAGCTGGGCAAGCCGGAGACCCGGGAAGTGACCAAACGAATCATTACGCCGGCGGTGTAAGCAGCAAACGGCGGCCGCGGGACGGGCCGGCGAGGGACCTGAAGAACAAAGATCGTGGTTCAGAAGTCATGGGGCGAGCCGAAGCGAAGCCCTCATGGGGAGAAGGGAAATGCGAAAGCAATTGCTGAAGGTTTTTCTGCCGCTGCTGGTTCTGGCCGTGGCAGCCGCGGCACATGCGCAGAGCACGGAAGCGCCGGCAAGCCGGCATGCCGCCTTGGTGCAGGTGAAGGCGCTGCCCAACGCCACGGGCGTGGACCTGGAACTGGTGACCCGGGGAGCGGTCGAGCCGCGGGTAAGCCAGCTGGATTCGCCGGCCCGCGTGGTGGTGGACCTTCCGGATACCGTGGCATGGAGCGCGCGCAGCATCCTCATGGATGAGGAAGGCGTGAAGGGTATCCGCGTGGGCATGGATGGGCAGAACCCGCCAACCACCCGGGTGGTAGTGGACCTGGAAAAGATGTGCCGCTACGAATTGGTCCCCGGCAAGCCGGGGGAGATGACGATCAAGCTGCACACCAAGGCCCAGGCCGCGGTCGAGCATGCGGCGAAAGCCCCGGTGACGGCCGCGCCCAAAGCCGTGGCCCCGGCGCAGACTGCCCAAGCCGGGCCGGCGCCCAAGGCGCCAGCTTCAGCCCAGGATTTTGTGTTTGTGGAGCCTTCCTATAAACCAAAGCAGGCCACACAGCCGGCTGCCAGCGTAAGTGGGCCTCCGGCCCGCGTGGTCGAAGCCGCGGCCAAGTTTTCCACCAAGCCTGAGGATGAAGATCTGCTGCCGACGCCCAGCGCGTCCATGCAGCCGGAAGCGGCCGCGCAATCGGGATCCAGTGCTCCGCAACCGGCCGAGAATCTGGCGGCCGAGCAGAAGGCGCAGATGCAGCATCCCGCGCCGGCCGCCGGCCCCAAGTACACGGGCGAGCCCATCTCGGTCAACTTGAAAGATGTGGACCTGAAGGATTTCTTCCGGCTGATCCACGAGATCAGCGGGTTGAACGTGGTGCTCGATCCCAACGTCAAAGGCACGCTGACCATCGTGCTGGATGACGTGCCCTGGGACCAGGCGCTCGACATCGTGCTGAAGAATAACGACCTGGCGCGCCAGCTGGATGGCAACGTGTTGCGCATCGCCACCGTGGATACACTGCGCAAGGAAGCCGAAGCGCACCGCGCCCAGCAGGAAGCCGAAGCTTTGGCCGTGGATAAAGTCACGGTGACGCGTTTCCTGAGTTACGCCCGCGCCAAAGACGTTGTGCCCACGGTGAAGCAGTTCCTCAGCCAGCGCGGCGATGTGATTGCCGACGAGCGCACCAATGCCTTGATCATCCAGGACATTCCTTCGGTGATTCCGGCGGTGGACCGCTTGATCTCGCAGCTCGACCGCAAGACGCAGGAAGTGGAAATCGAAGCGCGCGTGGTTGCGGCCACCCGCAGCTTCGCCCGCGACATCGGAACCCAGCTCGGCTTCGGATGGGGCAACGGCCACACCGCGGTGGGCGGCGCCCAGGGCGTGGGCTCTACACCAACGTTCGTGAGCGGGCTGAACCCGCAATGGATCACGGTGGGCCAGGGCGGTTCAACCAGCACCAGCAACACTGGAGTCCAGATCCCGTTGTTCTCCAACCTGGGCGTCACCAGCCCGACCAGCGGCCTGCAGTTCGTCAACGCCAGCAACAACGTGCGCATTGACGCCATCCTGAGCATGGCCGAATCGCGCGGCCTGCTCAAGATTCTCTCCCGTCCGCGGGTGGTCACTCAGAACAACATTCAGGCCCTGGTTCGCCAGGGCGTGCGCGTGCCCATCGTCACCCAGGCGCAGTTGGGCGGTCCTCCGACTGTGACCTACGTGGATGCCTTCCTGCGGCTGACGGTGGTTCCGCAGATCACCTCAGAGAACACCATCTTCCTGAACGTGGACGTGGAGAACACCACGCCTGACTTCGGCCGGGAAGTGCAGGGCAACCCGACTCTGATTACCCAGCAGGCCACCACCCAGGTGCTGGTCACTGATGGCGGCACGGTGGTGATCGGCGGCGTCATCCAGACGCAGAACTCGGTGAGCATTGACCAGGTTCCCTTGCTGGGGAACATTCCCTGGCTGGGCAACCTGTTCAAGCACACCCAGGTCAGCACCTCCAACCAGGAGCTGATTTTCTTCATCACGCCGCGCATCATTCAGACCTAGTTTCCGGTTCGCTTCCGCAAACCCGCCGCCGGCTCGCAAAGGGCCGGCGGTTTTATTTTTCGGAGCACTCGGCCGGTTGAGGCCAGAGGAGAGATGCGTCTAGAATGACTGCTCAAACTGAAATTCTTTTGGGGGGCGCGCTATGAAGATCGGATTTGCTCTTCCCAACATCGGGCCGATCGGTACGGCAGAGGCAATCACCAAGGTGGCACAGCGCGCGGAAGCGCTGGGCTACAGCAGCCTGTGGACGATTGAGCGGCTGCTCTACCCGGTCAAGCCGCAAACGCCCTATCCGGGCACGCCCGATGGTTCTCTACCTGAGATCTACAAGCACGCGCTTGATCCGCTGGATGCGCTGACCTACGCGGCTGCGGTGACGAAGAGAATTCACCTGGGCACGAGCGTGCTCGATATTCCTTATTACAACCCGGTGATGCTGGCCCGCCGGCTGAGCACGATTGATTTTCTCTCTAACGGCCGGCTGCGGGTGGGCCTGGGGCTGGGCTGGTCGAAAGATGAGATGGAAGCTTCCGGCGGAGATATGAAGCAGCGCGGCGCGATGGCGGATGAGTTTATCCAGGTGCTCAAGGCCATTTGGACGACGAATCCGGCGGAGTTCAGCGGCAAGTTCTACACCCTGCCCAAGTCTTATATCAACGTGAAGCCGGTGCAGAAGCCGCATCCTCCGATTTACCTGGCGGCCTTCGCGCCGCCCGCATTGCAACGCCTGGCCCGGATGGCCGATGGCTGGAACCCGGTCTTCCTCCCCGTGCCGGTCATGCAACAGATGTTTGACACCGTGAAGCAGATGGCCAAGCAGGCGGGGCGCGATCCCGCTTCCATTGTCATGATCGTTCGCGCCAACCTGGAGTTGATGGATAAGCCTGCCGGCGCGGAGCGGGCGGCGTTCTCCGGGACATTCGACCAAATCGAAGGGGACGTGGAGGCCTGCGCCAAAATCGGAGCGAGCGAAGTTTTTCTCGACCCCGCGTTTTCTCCCGGCGGCCAGTCTCTCGATCATTGGATGCAATTGCTGGAGAAATTGCAGGGCCTGATGAAGTAGGGAGTTACATTTTTCCCCAGACCGTGATGCGCTGCGGAGTGATCCGCAGGAGGAGCGCGTCTTCGGGCAGCATCCCGCGGGCATATTGCCGGTACTTTTTCTGCAACCGGCGCAGGGCCTGCTCCCGCTCGCCGGCGCCGGAAACCAGCTCCGCCTTCCCCCGCACCAGCACATACCAGAGGCGAGTCCAATCTTCCCGGTACTCGTCTATGAGCAGCGCCACCTGCGGATTTCTCTTGATGTTCTTCAGGCGGCCCAGGCGATGGGCCGCCACCCGCTTGGGCTTGCGATCTATGGCGGTGTAGAAAAAGGAGCCATCGTAAGCGAAGCAGATGGGAACCAGATGTGGCCCGGTCCGGCTTATCGTGGCCAGGCGCGCCACCCGCGCGGCCGACAGCTTTCGCCGCGCGGCAGGGGAGATCCCAGGCTTTTTGCGCCGGGGCATTGTGCACGGACCTCCGAAAAAGCTCCTACTCCAGCCGATTCTAAAGCGTCCCGATGGCCGGGCTTCCATCCTATTGTTAAACTCCTAAACATGGACCACAAGGGCCGGCAGCGCCGTCTGCGGGAAGCTCTGGCCGCGCACCGCCTGGATCTCCTGCTGGTGAGCTATCCGCCCAACCTCCGCTACCTATGCGGCTTTACCGGCAGCGCCGGCGTGCTGCTGCTGGGAGAAAAGGGCAGCGTTTTCTTCACCGACGGCCGCTATACCGCCCAGGCCCGCGCCGAAGTGCAGGGGGCGCGGCGGGTGATTGCGCGCAAGGCGCCGCTGGCTGCCGCCGCGGAGTGGCTGAAGGGGCATAAGAGCTTCGCGGGCCGGGGAACCGTGAAGGTAGGAATTGAGGCCGAGCACCTCATGGTGGCCGATCACCAGCGGCTGCAAGCCGCGATGGGAGCAGATTTTCGCCTGCGGCGGGCGCCGGCGCTGGTGGAGCAGGCCCGGATGGTCAAAGATGCATCTGAGATCGAGCGCCTGCGGGCGGCCGCCAGGCTGGGAGACCAGCTCTTCGTGCGCGCTGCCGAAGTCCTGAAAGCTGGAGTCGCAGAGTGCGAAGTCGCCGCTGAAATGGAGTTTACCGCCCGAAAGCTGGGCGCCGAAAGCATGTCGTTCCCAACCATCATTGCTTCCGGGGCACGATCGGCGCTGCCGCACGGCCGGGCGTCCCAGGCTGAAATCCCGGCTAAGGGGTTCGTAGTCTGCGACTTCGGTGTTATACTCACGGGCTATTGTTCGGATATGACCCGCACGGTTTACGTGGGTTCGCCCGAGCCGGAAGCCCAAAGACTGTACTCGGCGGTTCAGGAGGCACAGCAGGCCGCCCTGGATGCAATAAAGCCGGGGCAGACCACGAGCGAGGTTGATTCCGCCGCCCGTAAGCGGTTGCGGAGAGCCGGTTTAGGCCGGTATTTTTCTCATTCCACCGGCCACGGCGTGGGGCTGGAGATTCACGAAGCGCCGCGGGTGGCAGCCGGTCAAACCGAGGTTCTGCGGCCGGGGATGGTGATTACCGTAGAACCGGGCGTTTACTTGCCCGGAAGGTGGGGAGTCCGCATCGAAGATACGGTTGTGGTTACGGAACAGGGATGCGAGATCCTGACCCACACGAGCAAAGAGCTGATAACGATCTGAAGTTGCACTCATGCCGGGAGCTTCCCGGCAGCATCCCTCCCGATTGGCGCGGGAGAGGCAAACATCGGTCCCACCGCTGACCATGAATCAAAAAGAGCTTAAGGAACTCATTGAGTTCTTAATTGAAAAAGACATTACCGAGTTCGAACTCGAGCGCGGGGACGTCAAGGTTCGGGTCAAGCGGGGGACGGGCCACGAGGCGCCGCTACCGGACACTCGCTATTTCGCCGTGCACTCGGCTGCGCCGGCGGAAGCGGCCACGTTCTCTGCTCCTGCCGCGCCGGCTTCGGCTCCGCCCCCCAAAGAAGCTGCGCCGCCGCGCGAGGAAGGGCTGCACATGGTGCGTTCGCCCATCGTGGGCACCTACTATGAATCGCCTTCGCCGGGCTCGCCGCCCTTCGTGAAAGCAGGAGACGCGGTGGAAGCGGGGCAGGTGCTCTGTATTGTCGAAGCCATGAAGCTGATGAACGAGATCGAGTCTGACGCGGCCGGCGAGCTGGTGAAGATTCTGGTCACGAACGGCCAGCCAGTCGAATACGGGCAGGAATTGTTTGCCCTGCGGCCGAAGAAGTGAGGGATTGGCAGTGCCTGGATTCATGAACCACGAAGCACACGAAGGTACACGAAGACTCCAGGCGCCAAAGGGTTTCCTTTGTGCTCCTTCGTGTCCTTCGTGGTTGACTTAAGGCTCACCGCGGCAGCAGCCCGAAAGCATGTTCAAAAAGATCCTCATTGCCAATCGCGGCGAAATTGCCCTGCGCGTGATCTGCGCCTGCAAGGAGCTGGGCATCCGCACGGTGGCGATCTACAGCGAGGCCGACCGCAACTCACTGCCGGTTCGGTTTGCCGATGAGGCCATCTGCATCGGGCCGCCGCCGCTGGCGCAAAGTTACCTGAACATTCCGGCGGTGATCAGCGCGGCGGAGATCGCCAATGTGGATGCCATTCATCCCGGCTATGGCCTGCTCTCGGAAAATGCCAACTTTGCCGAAGTGTGCGAGACCAGCAATCTGAAATTCATCGGCCCGCCGCCGGAAGTCACGCGGCTGATGGGCGAGAAGGAAAAAGCCCGGGCGGCGATGAAAAAAGCGGGAGTGCCCATTCTGCCAGGCTCAGAAGGCATTTTGGAGAGCGAGGGACAGGCGCTGGAGTGGGCGCGGCAAGTGGGCTTTCCGGTGATCATCAAGGCCTCTGCGGGCGGTGGAGGCCGGGGCATGCGCATCGTGCGCAGCGAAGAGGAAGTGCCGGTGCTGTTCAAGGCGGCGCAGTCGGAGGCGGCGGCCGCCTTCGGCAACGGCGACCTGTACATGGAGAAGTTCATTGAGCGCCCACGGCACATCGAATTCCAGGTTCTGGCCGATCAATACGGCAACGTGGTGAGCCTGGGCGAGCGCGAATGTTCCATTCAGAGGCGGCACCAAAAGTTGCTCGAGGAATCGCCTTCCACCCAGGTGACGCCCGAGTTGCGGCAACAGATCGGCGACATGCTGGCGCGCACGCTCTCTGAGATCGGCTACGTGAACGCCGGAACCATCGAGTTCCTCATGGATGAAGACCGCAAGCTCTATTTCATCGAGATGAACACGCGCATTCAGGTGGAGCATCCGGTAACCGAGATGGTGACGGACGTGGACCTGGTGAAGAGCCAGATTCTGCTGGCCTCCGGGGGAAGATTGAATGAAGTTCTGCAGGGGCCGGTGGTGCATCGCGGACACGCCATTGAATGCCGCATCAACGCCGAGCATCCGGAGAAATTCACGCCCTCGGCCGGCAAGATTACGACCTTTCACCCGCCGGGCGGCACGGGCGTGCGGCTTGACACCGCGGCTTACGCCGAAGGGGTGATTCCGCCATACTATGACTCGCTGATTGCCAAGCTGGTGGTCCGCGGCAAGGACCGTGGCGAGGCCATTTCACGCATGGCGCGGGCGCTGGAGATGTTCATTATCGAGGGGATCTTTACTACCATTCCGCTGCACCGCAAGATTCTGGCCGACCCCGACTTCCGCGCGGGCAAGCTGGATACGACGTTTATCGAGCGCTTCCTGGCCAAGAACGGGATTGGAAAGCCTGCGGCGTGAGAAGCGAACTGCGAGTTACGGCCGGGTGCCCCAGGTCTCTCCGCCTTTGCGAGACCTGGGGATCGGCATTTCAGTGCACGGACCCAATTCCGACGAACCAGGGTTCCCACGTCTTGCAAACCCAGACGTGAGGCAGCCGCCGGAAAAACAGGCCACTAAAGCCAGCCTCGCTCCTGCCGATAGAACCAACATGGACCTTTCTGCGATTGCTCTTCAGGGCTTGCAGCAGGCGGATTTGCAACTGGAGCAGGCTGCCGCCAGGATCGCGTCAAACGGAGCATCTTCTCCCGCCGGCACCAGCCTGGACGTTGCCGATCTCAGCGCCGAGATGGTTGCACTGATCTCCGCGCAGGACCAATTCTCCGTCAATGTCAGCACGCTAAAGACCGCTGGCGAACTCCAGAAAAACCTGATTGATCTGATGGCCTAGTCACCGGAGTACCCGACCCCAAAAGCTCAACCTGACCAACATGATCTTGCCCGGCGCGCATTTCCCCGAGTGCGTTGGTTTTGCTACGCGGGTGAACAGCATCCGTGCCTCCCACCCTTGCAAAAGGCGCAAGGGTGGGGCACCCTCGTTTGTGCCTGGGATCATCCCGAACGGAGCAAAGCGAGCGCGATCTGCCGACGAGTTCGAGATGCAAGCAGTTCTCAGAGGATGTTTTCCAGTTCCCGGTGGGCTTCGCTCATGATTATGCTTCCCCGGCTGTACGCCGTTGTTGACGCTTCCTGCTTTTCCAGTGACGGAGAGCTTGCGGCCTTCGCTAGGGAACTGGCGGCCGGCGGAGTTACTCTTTTGCAATACCGCAACAAGAGCGGCCACGCCCGGCAGATGCTCGAACAGGCTTTGCAGCTAAAGACGCATCTGGGCGACTCCGTCAAACTCATCATGAATGACCGGGCGGACCTGTGCCTGGCGGCGGGGTTTGACGGCGTACACGTCGGGCAGGAAGACCTTTCGCCGGAGGGCGCAAGGCAAGTGATCGGGCCGAATTTGATGCTCGGCGTCTCCACGCACAATCCTGCGCAGGTCGGCGCGGCCGAGCGCACCACCGCCGGCTACATTGCCATTGGCCCGGTCTTTGCGACTGCGAGCAAGAAGAATCCCGATCCCGTGATCGGCCTGGGGGGCGTGCGGCAGGCGCGCCTTCTTACCCGCAAGCCGCTTGTAGCCATTGGCGGCATTACGCGGGCCAACTGCGGCTCGGTGATCGAGGCGGGCGCCGATGCGGTGGCGGTGATATCCGACTTGTTACCCGATCCGCGAAAATCAGCAGAGGAGTTTTTGCGCATCTTGAGGTAAAGTCATGGCTGCCGGGCTCGCCTGGCGCGGACTGGCGAACTGCAGCAGGCTTGTCATTTCAAGCGCAGCGAGAAATCTGCTTTCTTGCCCGGTCTAACAGTGGTACCGTAGTCCGCTCCCTGACGAGAAGTCGCCGATTAGACAGGACCCATTTGGGCACCGAAATTAAGACTCCGAACTCCGTTAGCGCCTCCGGCAGCGACTGGGAGACCCACACTCATCAGGATAAAGAGCTGGTTAAAGGCCTGGGCCTGACCAGCGCCACCATGCTGGTGATGGGCTCGATGATCGGCTCGGGCATTTTTATTGTCTCGGCCGAAATCGCGCGAGAAGTAGATTCCCCGGCGCTGCTGATCGGCGCCTGGCTGGTCACCGGCTTCATGACCATTTCCGCGGCGCTCTGCTATGGCGAGTTGGCGGCCATGATGCCGAGGGCGGGTGGGCAATATGTTTTTCTGCGGGAAGCTTTAGGGCCGTTGTGGGGCTTCCTCTACGGCTGGACTTTGTTTCTGGTGATCCAGACCGGCACCATTGCCGCCGTGGGCGTGGCCTTTGGCAAGTTTCTGGGCGTCTTTTTTCCTTCGATTTCCTCGTCCCACTGGATTCTCCACTTCTGGAAGGTGCCGCCGATTCCGCTGGGACCCATGGTGCTGGGCAACATGGACGTTGGCATCAATACCCAGAACCTGATCGCCATTATTGTGGTGGTGCTGCTTTCGGTAGTGAACATCTTCGGACTCAAAACCGGGGCGCTGATTCAGAATGTCTTTACCGTGGCCAAAGCCTCGGCGCTTTTGGGCCTGGCGATTCTGGGCCTGATCATCGGGCGCAACCTGCAGGCGCTGGCGGCCAATTTTCACGGCAACTTCTGGCACAACGCCGGGCTGAGCGCGCAGCATGCGGTGCAGGTAGGCGTAGGCGGCCCGATGGTGTTCGTGGGGACGCTGACCATTCTGGCGGTGGCCCAGGTGGGGTCGCTTTTTTCGGCAGACGCCTGGAATAACGTGACTTTTACCGCCGGCGAGGTGAAGAACCCCAGCCGCAATTTGCCGCTCTCGCTGGCCCTGGGCACGGGCGCGGTGATTGCGCTCTACGTGGCTTGCAATTTCGTTTACCTGAGCGTGCTTCCGCTGGATGGATCAGCCACCGGGGCGACCATCCTGCAGCGTGGAATCAAATACGCGACCGAAGACCGCGTCGGAACGGCGGTCATGGCGCAGATGTTCGGCTCGACCGGCGGAAAATTGATGGCAGTGGCCATCATGCTCTCCACCTTCGGCTGCTGCAACGGGCTGATTCTGGCGGGGGCGCGGGTTTATTACGCCATGGCCAAAGACCGCTTGTTTTTCCGCAACGTGGCCCGGCTGCACCCTACGTACAAAACGCCGGCGATTTCGCTCATGGTTCAGATGGCCTGGACCTGCATCCTCTGTGTCTCAGGCAGCTACAACCAACTGCTCGACTACATTGTCTTCGCCGTTCTGGTGTTCTACATTCTGACCATTTCGGCGCTGTTTGTGCTGCGGCGAAGCCATCCCGATGCCGAAAGGCCCTACCGCGCCATTGGCTATCCGGTTCTGCCGGCGATGTATATTGTGATGGCATTGTTCATTGATGTCGTACTATTGCGCTACAAGCCGCAGTACACCTGGCCGGGACTGATCATCGTGCTGGTGGGAATTCCCGTGTACTACCTGTGGGCCGGGCGCGCCCGCAGAACTGCGGAAGGGTAAATCGCTAGAGGAGAACTGGATGTCGGACCTGCTAAAAGTCAAACCACTGGACGTGATCGCGGCAGAAGCCGCCGATACCGGCGAAAATACCCTTAAACGGGCGTTAGGTCCGCTGAATCTGATTGCCCTGGGTATCGGGGCCATCATTGGGGCTGGTATTTTCGTCCTGACCGGGCAAGCGGCAGCAGCGCACGCCGGGCCCTCCATCGTTCTGTCATTCTGCCTTGCCGGTGTCGCCTGCGCTTTCGCCGGGCTTTGCTACGCCGAGTTCGCCTCGCTCATTCCCATTGCCGGATCGGCTTACACCTACGGCTACGCCACGCTCGGCGAGATTTTCGCCTGGATTATCGGCTGGGATTTGGTCCTCGAATACGCCTTCGGGGCCGCTACCGTGGCCTCCGGCTGGGCTGGCTACTTTGTGAGCTTTTTGCAGGACTGGGGCATCCGCATTCCGCCGGAGTTCATCGGCGTGTACGGCCAGAAATTTGCCCTCTACCATGGCCGCTGGACCGATATTGCGACTCTGCCTCCCGGCGTGAACATCGCCGCCCTGCCTGTTCATCAGGCTTATTTCAACCTGGTCGCTTTCCTCGCCATTTGCGTGGTAACAACCGTTCTGGTCATCGGCATTAAGGAATCGGCCAATCTGAATACCGGCATTGTCATCGTGAAGGTTACTATCGTGCTGCTGTTCATCGTCATAGCCGCTGCTTATCTGATTAAGCATCCGGCGATTGCGGCCGCCAATTGGCACCCCTTCATCCCGCCGAATACCGGGAAGTACGGCGACTTCGGTCTCTCGGGCATTGCCACCGGGGCAGCGGTGGTGTTCTTCGCCTACATCGGTTTCGATGCCGTTTCCACCGCCGCGCAGGAGGCCAAGAATCCGCAGCGCGACATGCCTATCGGTATTCTGGGTTCGCTGGTGATTTGTACCCTGCTGTACATTCTGGTTTCCTGGCTGCTGACTGGCGTGGTTTCCTACACCCGGCTGATGGTGCCTGACCCGGTCGCGGTCGGCATTGACGCGACCGGAATAGGATGGGGAAGTTTTCTGGTCAAAGTCGGTGCGATTTTCGGACTTGGAACCGTCATGCTGGTCATGTTGCTCGGCCAGTCGCGGGTTTTCTACTCCATGTCGCGGGACGGCCTGCTGTGGAAGTGGGCCAGCGCCATTCATCCCAGGTTCCGCACACCCTGGATTTCCAATATTGTGATGGGCATTTTTGTCGCCATTTTCGGCGCCATGATTCCTATCAGCGATCTCGGTAACCTGGTCAACATCGGCACGCTGCTGGCCTTCGTGATCGTGTGCGCCGGGGTTTGGGTCCTGCGGGTTCGCCGCCCGGAGCTGCATCGGCCGTTCAAGACTCCACTGGTACCGCTGGTCCCAATCCTGGGAATGCTGTTCGCCTTCGGGCTCATGGCCAGCCTGCCGGCGACGACCTGGTATCGCCTGGTTGGCTGGCTGGTCATCGGCATGTTCGTGTACTTTTTCTACGGACGCAAGCACAGCAAGGTGCAAGCTTTGCCGGTGAAGGGTCCGAAGGGCGCACCCAGCATGGCAGATTGAAGGGCCGTCCGTTGGCCTTTGGCCGCTCGCCATTGGCGGCTGGAAGCCCTCTGATAAATGGTTTTGTAGGGCAGGCTTCAGCCGCGCCGCCGGACGCCACCAAGGATGGGTGCTTTAGTGCCAACGGCCAACGGCTACCTTCATGAAAGCCTTCCGCAATCTGCGCCTGATTGGAATTTCGCTGGCCGGATTGGTGGTGATCGGCAGCACGGGATTTCACTTCATCGAAGGCTGGCCCTGGTTTGACGGCTTCTACATGGTGGTGACCACCTTCACCACCATCGGATATCAGGAAGTCCATCCGCTCTCTCACGCCGGCCGGATGTTCAACGTGGCCTTGATTCTGGCGGGAGTTTCGCTGGTCTTTCTCGGCATCGGCTCGCTGACCCAGGCTTTGCTAGAATTCGAACTCGCGAGCTTTTTCGGCAGGCGCAAAATGGAGCGGGAAATCGGCCGGCTTTCC
>Ga0335080_10001558_pt1 | contig 22489 bp, 22 predicted proteins | sample Lox_Sample_34_FD_206720 | JGI IMG/M metagenome (GOLD analysis project Ga0335080, IMG submission 206720) | Soil microbial communities from Loxahatchee National Wildlife Refuge, Florida, United States - Lox_Sample_3.4 | ecosystem: Environmental > Terrestrial > Soil > Wetlands | place: USA...
CCAGAGTCAGACGGCTCCGCTCCAGGCTCTCGCGAATCCCAGCCAGCAAGATCTCGTTGCTGCAGGGCGTCAACAGAAAATCAACAGCTCCGGCCTTCATGGCCTGCACCGTGGTCCGAACATCTCCGTAGCTGGAAATGACAATAATAGGCACCTCGGCACGCTCGCGGTTGAGTTGTTTCTGTACTTCGAGACCATTCCAATCGGGCGCAGAGAGAGCAAGGATCAGACAGCTTGGGACAGCCGGCCGCTGCCGGGCGAGAAATTCCTGAGCCGACTCGAACACTTCAAGCTGCCAGCCCTGGCGGCTGATGAGCGATATCAGTGACTCTTGTTCGGAAATGTCGTCGCCGCCGATGAGAAAAACAATGGGTCTGCCGCTCGCCTTGGGTCGTGAATCAAACTGCCGGCCAAGGATGAACGGTACATTCGGAAGATTGCCACCGAAGATGGTTGTTGTTGCAGCCGTAGCCATGTCTCACCCCCTCAAAGTTTGGTCTTTAAGAACTATTGCGATGTGAGGTGAGTGTGAAGCAAGCGCCGCGCAGCCGCAACCCTCAATAGTCGAGTTTTGCGATCTACCGATGTCGGTACCGGAGGGTAACCTTTTAGTGGTATGAGAGGTGTATTTGTTTACAGGTCCAGTGTTCCGAAAAGGCGGGCATCGACCGCGGTGATACTTACGTACGACGCCTCATCTGGCGCCTGAAGCCTGGGAACGGTATCGCGCGTATTGCGGGTCCGTTTGTAACAACTCGGGAAGCGAGTCTATGTAACGTTTAAGCTGGGGACGAAACAGCCAGTCATAGTGGAAGCGATGCATCTCAGAGACGGCATCTGTGACGGGCTGGTGCTCGATAGAAACGCGGTAAGCGGCAATCATGAGCCCTGTACGATCTGCGCCGCGGCGGCAATGAACAAAGATCTTGGTACTCGGGTTCGCGCGAAGCAAATCGAGAAACTCGACAATTTGGTTGGTTGGGGGCTTGTGGTTTGCGCTGAATGGAATCCCGACGTACTTGATGCCGAGCGATTCAACCTGGCGCTTCTCAATCTCCGTCTCCGCCCTTTCGTCGCGGAAATTGACGACCATTCCCACTCCCATCGCGCGAAGCGAGCTGAATCCATCGAGAGTAGGCTGGCCGCCGCGATAGAGGTTATCGGTGACGCGGCCGAAGTTCGGCAGACCCCGGAGTTCCTTTTCCGTCTGGCACCACGAAACCTGCAGGCCAGGAATCAGCGACACCAGTGCCAGCAGCCCGGCAGCTATTAGTATCCGATAGTGGATCTGAGCCATGCGCACAACGAGGAGCGGGCCAGCCGATGGCAACGCAACCGGCCGCCGCTATATCAGAAGTCTCCCCAATGCGGCCACCATCTCTCACCGTGAAGGTATCGTTCCCCCACCGGAACAGAAGACTTCCGAATTAAGTATAGCATTCCGGCAGCGCCGAAGGCCCCGGGCTGTGTTATGTTGCCTTCGCGGTTCGCGAAATTCCGACGAGCTTCCAGTTGTCGCCTTCATTGCGGAAATAAATGGTGACCGATCTCTTGTCTGCGTGCTCGAGAGTGATCCTGCAACCTACATATGATCCTGCGGCGAGAGACTTGAACCCAGTGGGCAAAGCGTTGTCCGAGCTCGAGGTGTCTTCCTTCTGTTGGGTCTGGTTGTGCCACACGAACCAGTTGTACTGGTAGCGGCCGGGCGCCGAGAGGCCGTACTGGACAGCCAGATCGTCGAATGCCAGACGATCATCCGCGATTCGAAATCCTTCTAACGGAAGGACCTGGCTGAACCAGGCGCGACCGATGGCGTCGCGCCTCGACTCGAGCACCTTGGTCATGTAATCCACAACATTCCTATCCCGAAACCGTCCCTCCTCGACGATGGCGCGGATTTGCTCGTTGCGGAACGCCATCACACGTTTGGCGCCCCAATAGCCATCGAGGGACGTCATTTGCACAAACGCTGGATTGGGATAGTTCGCCTTCCACTCGAGTGGATCGAAAGCAGCGGCCGTGAAATTGCCGACTGCCTTCATTTCGTGCGGATAATGAACCGTCTCCCAATCCGGGGCAACCAAGCCGAGTGTGTACATTCGGCTCCACTTCACCGGACGTACCATGTATTCGCGGCCATGGCGCGGGTCTTTGGCGATATCGCTGTCGCTTCCGAAAGAGTCGCCAAAATCCAACAGGTGATGCACGAATCGGGCGTTGTCGCCCTCGCCTTCCACGGTGTCCAGGCTGTTTTCACCTTTGGCATCGGTGTGGTTGAGCCAGGAAAACAGAACTTCGAGCCCTCTCAGGTCGCGGCGGCGCTCGTGCGGCACAAGATCGTTCGGATCATCGGAGCGAACACCGGTGTAGCGGAACGGACCCACAATTTTCGGGGGTAGAGAGAGACTGGCCATGAGCCGAATATTGCCGTCTCCTTCGCGCGGGATCCGATCGAAAATGTGCCTCATTTCGGTTTCACTGAGGCGGTGGTCTTTGCCATAGGGCCCTTTTATTTTCGCGTCTTTGGCAAGGCGAAAATCCTCGCGGTGACCCACCAGAATGTAGTTCTCGGGGACGTTATATCCGGCGGCGTAAAGAAACAGGGCGCCCATTACATCCGCCGCTGTGGCCATTTCGGGGTTGGCGGGTGGATCGCCTTTCACGAAATAAAGCAGCCCACGCGCGTCGTGAATACGGAAACCAGTGCTCACACCCTCAGTCTTGGCCGCAACCACGGTGTATGGGGGCTCCGGCCCTCCGTGGACTCGCCCGCCTTTTTTCAGCGCGTCGATGCTCAAGCTACCGGTGTCACGGTTCGTGAACCAACTCGAATCCGGCACTTCGCCCAATGTGTTGACGGCCAGGGAGTCGGTCGCCAGCTGACTTTTGTAGTGCAAGGAATTCTTGGCGAAGTCATAGAGAGCGTTGATATTCTGGACGCCGGCTTTTTGCACCGCCGCCACTTCGGGCGTGTGCGTAAGCGGATCGTCCGCCAGGAACTGTTGCGCTAGACAAGGTGTCGCCGCGACTGCAAGTGCTAAAAGACGCGGGACAGTTTGCCGAAAGCATCGTTGAATACGAACCATACATTCACCCCATCTGGTGAAAAGCCAACGTCGAACCGCAAGACGCTGGCTTGTTTGTTCTTGATGCGAAAACCGAAGCCGCCATCTCCGCGAAGATCGCGGAGGCCGATCAGCCCCGGCCTTTGATAGACGTTGCCGCCATCGCCGAAGAGTGCCATCTCGAGAGTTTGCGAGATCGACCAACGATATTCCCCGCTGACAACCGATGTGCCGTTTCCATAAAAGCGATAGCGGTCATATCCGCGGAGATCGTCGGGGCCGCCGAGCGTCGGCTGCAGGTAGAAAGGCACCGCCTGAGGGTATTGGGCAAAGGCAGTCTCATTGCGAGCGCGAAAGACCAAGGTCCGCATACCGTTGGTCAGCGGAAGGTAATAGGTTGCCTGGGTTGCCAGCAGGTGAAAGTCCGCGTGATTCCCGCTCCGATCGAAGAATTGAGAATCGTCGGCTTCGAGCTGCAGACCTACCGGATTGCTGAACCCTAAGTGGCTAAGGTCCAGTCGAACGATCGTGGTACCGGTGATGAAATTGGATTGGTTGATGAGACCCGGGGTGTTGGCCTCGGTGAAGAATTGATCGGTGCTGGGGATATCCGTACGATCTCCCGGACCGACATTTACCAGTAACCCACCCACGGTGTAGCCCACGGTCAATTTCTGATCGAGGAAGTGGCCCAGCACGGAGAAGTGCACGGTGGTAAATTCCCGGCGGAAATCGGTCTTGTTACTCTTGCTGGAATTCGGGCCCTCGCCGAAATACCACACCGAGGCAGCATTCTGGTATCCCCCATCCGCGACGAATTCCAGGTGACCACTGAGCAGGTCATGGAAGTCGAGAGAAGCGGTTCCTCCGTACCACTTGCGAGTGGATCCGACGACGAAAACGTTGCTGGTTAAATGGTCGGCCAGCAGATCCTGGCGCGTAAATTGTGGCCCGAGCGAGAATCCGCCGCCCGTGGGCAGTCCGCCAAATTTGAGGCTCGGCCCGTTCCCGTTAAAGACGGGCTTGACGATTTCTTTCTGGATGTGGTCAAACTTCCGCTCGCCCCGGGGCGGCTCTTGCGGCGTCAAATGCTTGGCTTTTTCCTGCTCGGCGTCAGCCACCGACTGGGCCCGTGAGGTGGCGCCACTGATGGCTCCGCCATCCTGCGCGAGGCCGAGCGACCCCGCAAATCCGCTCGCCACCAGAAGCACTGCGAATTGTCTGATAAGTCGAACTCTCACGGACCCTCCTCGCGGATCAAACGATTCCCGCTCCCTCATGCACCATCCCTCCGTACCGGGTGCTTGCCGATACCCCCGAGTCCTGCGCCGCTCTGGCGCGCACGGCCTTGATCCTTCCCTCGAGGCTGCGAGTCATCCACCAAAACAAAAGCGAGCATAGCGCCAACACCACCAGGCCAAGTTTGACCGGAAGCTGAGAATTCACAAGCAAGAGAAGTGCCAAAATGCCGGAAGCGCAAAGATCTCCCAAGCGCTCGCCGATGACATCGATCAGAGGCCGGACGGTCGCTCGCTCCTGGTCGGGGAAACAGGCGTACGTCAGCTCCGAACCGAGGCGGAAAAGCGAGTTTCGCAGCGAATACTCTCCGCTGCGCAAACACGTGAATTGCCAAAATCCGGGGGCGAAGGCGAACAAGCAACTGGCGACCCCGACAATCGCGGGATGCAAGTGAACGAAGGCCAAGGCCAATTTCTTTTGGAAAAGACGGCCCACTGCGATCTGGGACAGGAAGGCGCAAATGTTGAGCGTGCTTTGAAACAGACCGAGAAAATGCAATCGGTCAGACTGATTGACGTAGTACTCGGCGACTCTGACGCGGAACATCAGGTCCAGCAAGGTCGACGTCATCGCGGCCACCACGACAAGCAATGCGAACCTCCTCAGTAATTTGTTGGGCAGGTAGGCTTGCTCCTGCAGGTCTTGCAGCCTGAAGCCGTGCCGGGGTCCACAACTTTCACTGCTATAAAACAAGAGCGCCACCGCAGGAACCGCGTTCATGGCTGCCAGAATCAAGGTTGCGCCGCGGAAGCTGGTAGCTGTGTGCAAGTGGGTTAAGCCAATCCCTGCGAAAATACTTGCGACCGTGCCGAATAGCATCACGAGCGGTATCAGCCGGCTGCGATCGGCGTGGCAGTTGCTCGCCCAGTCGCCGATCAGTATCCAAACCATCGAGAGGCCGACAAGGGTCGAGGCCGAAACATCGATGAAGAACAGGCTGTACAGCCACGGGAAGTGGTTATAGGCCAGGGCAAACGACACCTCGATGACGGCGTTGATGGCGAAGCCTGCGGATGCGACACGCTGGCGATGCCTCGACCGAAAAAGGTTTGAAACCATGAGGCTCACGGCGATCGAGACTATCGTGCTCCACACCGTGAGCGAAGGCAGCGATTGAATCGCGAGATTGCTTCCCAGAAGGGAGTCACGAAAAGCCCGTCCGAAGATGAAGTGTGCCATCAAGGCCGCGTAGGCCAAAAGCAGCAATGGCAAACCCTGGAGTGCCCCCGTTCCAGCGAATTGTTTAAGGATTCGCATCTCTTATGGTTTTCCTCGACCCAGGGACTGCCATCGGCCCGTCAACTGCCAAACGTCCGTCAAGTGCCAATTCCCGCGGTTCACGAATTCAGCACTCATGGGTCTTTGTGCAGTGCTCCCGGTACAAAGCAGTGGCAACCAGGGTCCAAAGCACGGTGAAGGCCAGCGTGATGGTGGCGAATCCTCCGATGGAGAGATGCAGCAGTCGAGTACCCAGGAAAATGATCCCAGCTTGTGACACGTCACCCAGCCTGACGCAAAAGGTCTCGATGGCCGCTTTGGCTTTGTATTTCGCTTCGCGCGAGGTTGGCAGCAGCAGCGCATTTCGTACAGTGTTCTGCAAGGAATAGTTGGTGCCGTTTTCCGCGATCTTCAGGTCGCGAACAACGCTTATGACGGGGAGGACAAGAATTGAGCCAAAGGTTGCAAAGGAGAGCGCCGGAAGAATAAACAGCGACCGCCGCACTCCGATGTACTTGAAGATTCGTGACACGAGAAATGCCTGAATGACGAAGGACACGAGATTCGTCCAGGCGTAGTAGTTAGCGTAGTACGCTCCGATGTAGGCGCTCCGGGCCGCCAGAAGCTCCTTAGCCGATCCCACCACCTCGTTGGCATGGTTCACAACCAGCTTGCCGAGAATGAAATCGCCGGAAAGGCTTACGATGTTGAGGAGAATGGTGAGCGCCGCAATCAGTCTGAGATAGGGATCGGAAATCAGGAGTTGAAAGCCGCCCTCACGGCCAAGCTTCTCAACATCCTTTTTCTTCTCCTGCTCTCCTTTGTGCTGGGTGATCACCCGGCTCGCCCAACGGGAGAGCGCAGCGCACAGGCAAAGCGCGGCCGCGGCGATCAGCATCACGTTGTAAGGGCCCATCGGCCTGATGATCTTGCCCGCAATCCACGCGCCGCCCACTGCCCCCAAGGAGGCACCGACGCCGAGGAGCGGGAAAAGCCGCTTGCCTTGTGCCTCGGTGTAGAGGTCAGTCGCAAAGGCCCAAAGCTGGGCCACAGTGAATACGTTGAAGATTCCAACCCATATGAAATACGGCACCGCTTCGTGAACCCCTCGGCTTCCCAGGAACGCAAACAGCAGGAGGTTGGAGGCAAAAAACAGGGCCGTCCAGCGAAGGAGTTGATTGCGATTCATGCGGGTGGCGATCCAGCCATAAACCGGAACCACGACAAAGAGCAGAACCGCCTGGGCAGCTGACGAGTATGCCTTGACCTCCGCTCCGCCCTGGGCAAGGATCAGGGACTCGCGGACTGTTTTGAGCAGATAGTAGCCGCCGAGCAGCACGGTGAGATCGGCCGTGAGCAATACTGCGCCCAGACCTTCACCGCCCCGGACATCTGTGAAGATGGAAAGAATTCGATCCAGCAGACTCTTGCGGGCCAGTTCAAACGGCGGGCTGGGACTGGCGGTCATTTCTGGCGTCGCTGGAGACAGGTTTGCCTTCATGAAGTTGGCTGACGATCCCTACACTTTCCCGATTCATTGCACTCAATGACGTGAGCGGCAGTCCAACATCCGTGCAGGAGCGCTGCCAAGGGCACGACTTGTCTTAGATCTTTTGAAACATGATGCAAAAAACCAGCGGCCGGAGTGTCAATTGACGGTCGCGACGCTGTCGGTGTCACTATGGGCGCGTTTCCGCGGAGCCCAGTCTGCGGCTAGCGAAATGGCCGTCGCTTCCTGATGACCGAAGCATAATACACGTAGAGATGCCGCGATGAGTTTCCGGTCGCAAATTTCAACCTTCACCACGCTTTGGCACATCAGTTGCTACCGGGTCCGCCCTTGTCATTAAGCCATTGTGTGCGGCAAGGGTCTATAGGACAAACGTATCGACGATACCAAAGTATGAGTCCGACATTGTACACGGAACGACACTTCAGGATCGATTGCCATGTCAGCCCGCTGGGGAAGCCGGCCGTACCTTGACGGGAAATTTCATGTCAATCCTCTGCCAGCAGGCGAAGACCGCAAGGCCAATCGCGATCCCGATCGAGACCTCGAAGAATCTGTGCAGCGCCACCATCCCGCCGCTGGTCGATCGTGGCACGAGCATTACGATCACAAGCGTGATACAGGCATATCGAAACGCGCTTCTGGCGATGCGAAGGGCAACGCACAGCAATCCGACGAGGGCAATCGCCACTCCGAGAGCCCAGATGCCTGGGTGGAGATAAGCGCCAACCATGGCCCCAAAGGCTGCGCCGAGCGCTGTTCCTACGACATATTGGACCGCGATGGGGAAGGCCGCGTCGAGCGTCAGCTTCATGACGATCAGGGTCGACATCGGCGCCCAGTAGGCTTCCGCCAGACGAAACCGGCTGGCGATCACGTAAGACAGCACGGCAGCAAGCGCGCTGAGCATCACGTAGGCGACGGAGGGTGGATTGTTCCGGGCAATCACCCATTCCCGGAGTTGCGCGCTCACGACACGATTGTCAACCATAGCCCTGGTTTGTCTAAATCCGTGCCAACACCATCATCGCCAATAACGCTGGAAGGTAAATGATAGATGCCGCGAGAAGGCGCCGGGCGGCGAAGTTGGATCTGCGAACCACGAACTGTGCTCCGTAATAAAGAAAGCCGGCCCCTAGAAGCAACGCTCCGATCAGATAGCCTTTCGCTTCACCGATCCACCCTGGCAAGAGGCTCAGTGGTACCAATGCCAGGAGTGGTAGCACGGTTTGCAGGTGAACCAAACGGGCTCGCGCGCCGGGAGCCGCGGGGAGCACCAGGTACCCGGCCCGGGCGTAATCTTCGCGGTACATCCAGGCGATGGCCATGAAGTGAGGGAACTGCCAGAGAAAGAGGATGGCGTACAGTGTCCATGCCTGGAAGTTCAACCTGCCGGAGGCTGCGGCCCAGCCGATCAAAGGAGGCATGGCTCCGGGAAACGCACCGGCCAGGGTGCACAGCGGCGTCTTTCGCTTGAGCGGAGTGTATAAAAACAAATAGGAGAGCAACGTCGCCATCGCGAGCAGGCTGGCAAGAATATTAACCACGACTGCGAGGTAGAGGGCGCCAGCCACCGACAGTGCGACACCGAACCAGAGGACGGAGGCAGGTGTGAGCCGCCCGGCGGCAAGGGGGCGCCGGGCAGTCCTGCGCATTTGCGCGTCGAAGTCGCGTTCGAGATACTGGTTCAGAGTCCCGGTTCCACTGGCGACCAACAAAGTACCCAGCAACGCGTTGATCGATAGCCAGACGGGAAAATCCCTCCATCCCACTCCGCGCGCCAGGTAGAAGCCGGCGAGAGTAGTGATCACGATCAAGAAATTGACTTCCGGCTTGGTGAGCGCCCAATAATCGGTCAGGACGGTCGAACGAGCGGAACGAGCCTGCGGCGCAACCGATAAACCGGCCGTCGCAAGCAAGGGTTCCGTCGCCACGTCAGAAGACCTCCAGGCCCGGCTGAACGTTTGCCGATGCCGCCTTGGCATGCAGAATCGCCGGCATCAATTTGGGATCCAGAGACCGCTGGGGAGAAAGCAACCGCATGGCCAGGATTGCTCCCGCCACAAAATACACAACAGTGACGCTGGTCCACATCAGTGCGGCGGCGCACTGCTGATCTCCGAGCGCAGTAAAGCCGAACAGGTGAGAAGAGGATAAGTAATCCGAGTAAACCACGCGGTCGCAAAAAACCAGAAGTCCGGAAAGGACGTCGCAGGGTAGCGTGGCGAGGAAGAGGTACAGGATCATCGACAAATCGGATTTCGGAGCGTTCGGCCAGGGCTGGACCACAGGCCACCAGAACATGAGTCCGGTCACGAGAAACGACACCTGCTCGACAAAATGCCATCCCGCCGAGTGCATCGCGAGCGTGAACACCGGGGGAATATGCCATCCAATCAGCGCGGCAGCCGCGGCCAGCCAGCAAACCTCGGGCACCGCGAGCCCTGTTCTTGTCCCCGGCCGCGGAAACGCTGTTGCCCGCCCTCGCAACAATCGCGGGGAGCCTTCCAACCATGCTCGCAGGGGTTCCCCAAGCCAGATGAGGGGAGGAGCGACCGTCATCAGCAGTAAATGCTTCAGCATGTGTGCGGTCAGCAGTTCGTGATCGAGTGCGGAAGGAGGAGAAGCCACGGCAACCCAGATGAGGAACAGGCCTGTGGCAAAACCGCAGGCGCGCCAAGTTGGAATGTGGCTCAAGGAATCGGCTCGAAGAGAAAGCCATCCGCGAAAATACACCAGGGCCGTCAAGACGATCGTTATGCTGACCAACACCGGTCCCAAAGATCCCAATGTGCTGTGATGAGAGATTGGCATCGAACCGTTCTCCTAGGGCTGCGGTCCGGGTTGCTTCCCATCGTTCATGGGCACATTGCCGAGAGCGAGGTCGCGTGAAGCATCGCGCGCGGGGGGTTGTCCCTTCGGATGCAGGGTCTCCAGAAAAGCTACAAGAGCAGTGGTTTCGGCGGGGCTCAGGTTCTTGCCGTAGGCCGGCATGTTGCCGCCTCCTTGAATAACCTGCCGGATAAGCTGGTCTTGCGTGAGCCGCGCGGCAACGCTGTCGAGAGAGGGTCCTCTCTGTCCGCCAGTCTCTCCCAGGGAATGGCAGTTACGGCATTGCTTCGCTTGAAACACCAACGCGCCCTGCCGCTCTAGCGCAGTAGTGCCATGCAAGAACTGATCCGGCACCGGGTCACCGCTCCACGCGTTCATGTGCGGGCTCCAGGGGGTGAACCCTGCGAGATGGGTGAAGGTCCCGAGCGTGATCGCGATCAACATCACGGTCAGGACCGCGATTGGCCGCCGCTTCCAACTCTTTTCGCCTTCGCCGGAAAGAAACGGAAGAAGAAGCAGTGCGGCGATTACAACTACCGGTCCGACCAGAAGCGCCGGCGTCTCGAGCGAGGGCGGCAGCAGCGAGAGCAAGGCATAGAGCCAGAGGAAAAAATAGTCAGGCTTGGGGACGGTCTGGATGATGGTCGGATCGGGCCGGCCGCTGGGCCCGAACGGACCGAAGTATAGGGCGCAGGCGGCAACCGCCACGATTATGAACGCCGCGAAGAACATATCTTTCCATGCGCCATAGGAAAAGAAAGGTGCGCCGTCCTTCTTGACTAGTTCGTCGTAGTCGCTGATGTAGGTGGCCCGCTTCACGATGCGGCCGGGCATGGGCCAATCGTTGATCCCGAGCTTCAGGACCATCAATAAATGGAGGCAGACGAAGCCAATCAGCAAACCTGGGATCACGAAAACATGCAGAGCGAAGAATCGCGACAGAGTCGCGCCCGCGATGATTGGGCCACCGAGCATCAACTTCACGACCCCGGGACCGAGAACAGGGACTCGGCTCGCGATTGACGCCCCGATTCCCAGGCCCCAGTAGGCGTCCTGATCGAAGCGCAGCACCTGTCCAGTGAAAGCCATGCCCAAGGTCACCAGCAACAGAAAGACGCCCACGATCCAGGTAAGTTCGCGGGGGAACTTGTACGCACCAAAGAGGAACACCTGGACCATGTGGATTAGCACCAGGGCGACCATGAAGTTCGAACCCCAGCCGTGCATGGCGCGGATGAACCAGCCCAGGATAACGTCGTGGTTCAGGGCTTGCAGGCTGCTCCATGCTTCCGCGCCCGAAGGCACATAAATGAACGCGAGCAGAATTCCCGTCACAATCTGCAGGATGAACACCGTGAGCGCCGCGCTGCCGAAAACGTACCACCAGCTGGAAGTGTTTCGCGGAATTCGATGTTCCGCGGCTTCGCGGACGGGCGCGGCCAGCTGCAAGCGCTGGTCAAACCATTGTCCGATTCTGCCGATCATCACGCGCATGGCGGTTTCTCTCCAGTAAGAGCCGCTATCGCCGCTCCGGGCGTGGGCAACTCACCCGCCTGAATGGTGATCAGGCCGTTCTCAACTTTGTAGGGATATTCGAAAAGTCCGCGCTCTGGCGGTCCGGAGGCCCGCGACCCGTCGCTGTAGTACGCCCCGCCGTGGCACGGGCACATGAATAGACCGGACTGCTGGAACCAGCGGACAGGACAGCCGAGATGCGCGCAGTTGACCGCGAAGACCTGAAATTGGTCTCCTGCGATGTGCCGCACCCAGCAGGCGGTATCGGCGGTTGCTCCGTCGGTCGGCATCACGTAAGGATTACGAAACGTCGCCAGCCGCGTCTCACCTTCCGGGAAGTCGGTGACCTTGCCCAGCCGCACCCAGGAGAGATATCCGTTGCCGCGGCCGCGCGTAATCGCAGAAAGAAGAAAGCCAACGACCGGAACCGCGACCAGGGCCGCCGCCAAACCGTTGAACAAAATTCCCAACTTCATGAGAAACCCACGCCGGGATACGGCAACTTCGCTCGACGGCACAAGTACAGGTTTAGTGGACATGGTTCAGCTCCTGCTGGGCATGATTGGAGGCCGAATACGGTTGGCCAGGAGTCTGCACCCGGTGCGAGGCCATCCACGCGACTACGTCGGTGATTTCCTCATCGGACATCGGTTTGCCGGGCGCGTTTCCACGCCAGTCAGGCGCGCCCAGTTCCGGACGGCCCGCGATAACAATCGTGCGCAGCCCCTGATCGCTCACCAGCGCCAAGAACGAATCGTTGGTGATTGCGCTGCCTTTGTGTCCACCCTGGCCCTGCGTGCCGTGGCACGATGCGCAATACGTTCCATACGCAACTTCGCCCTGCTGGGCATTGCCCGCAGACTTTGCCGCATAGGAAGGCGGATTCGTTCCGTCGAGAATCCCCGGTTTGCCCCAGCGGGAACGCATTTCTGTAATGAGGATGTCGATTTGCTTGTCGGTAAGCATGCCGCCGGCACTCTGGGCGAAGGACGGCATCGAGGTGCCCTTCACGCCATTGGCAATAACTTTGCGTATCGAGGCATCGTCGGCGATCGCCAGGTAAACGGGATCGGCCAACGCCATCGCGGCTCCTCCCCGGCCTTCCGCGCCGTGGCAACCTGCGCAGTTTTCCACGTACAAAGCGCGAAAGTCTGCAACCTCAGCCGGAGCGAGAACCTCAGGACTCGTGCCCGGCTGGCCCGGTGGAGAGCCGCAACCGGACAGAACAATCACGCTCAGCAGCGCGGCCAGGTGCGAATATCGGAGTGAGATCACGGCCGTTCTTCTCCATGTGGCGAAATGATTCCTGGAGCTTCCACTCCCGCACGCATGGCAAACGGCACGTTCTCGCGGGTCAACATGCGAGACTGGCGCACAACCACCATTCCTGCGACCAGGCCGAAGGCAACTTGCGAAGCCACAAACCAGTACCAGTCGATGCGGGCCGCGAGCATTGGATTCAGAAGGCCGAGTATGGTGTAGATCAGTCCGGACCAGAGCACCGGGCCGATCAATCCGCCCAGCACAATCGGCCGCCGCGCGAACATGGGGAGCATGGCACCGTAAAGCAGGCCGACAGCGGTGGACACCAAAAGGTGCAGGCCCAGGGCCAGCGCGAAGCTATCGGCATGAAATGCATAAAGCTGGCTCGGGCCCAGCTTCAGCGATTGGGCGTAAACGGTCGCGGCAAGCAGGTTGATGGGGTACCAGATGCTCCCGGCTTTCAGTACACCGTAGGCACACGCCAGCGCCGCCATGGCCACGCTTCCCGCCAATCCACCCTTCACACCCGCGGAAACGGGATAGGTATGAACGGGCAGCCATGCGCGTACCTGGTCGGTGACCGGAAACCGATCGACCAGGCGGCGCTCGGTCGATGGACGGAATTCATCCGGCCGCACCGCCACAGCGACTTCGTGCTCGCGCGGGAAAACTTCGCGGAACCACCCGACGCATCCCGCCAGGGCCAGCACAACCCCGAGCAGGGTGACGGTCATGTTCGTTACCAGCCCCGAAAACAGTAGAGTGAATCCAAACGCCAGAATAAAGGGCCAGGCAGTCGGCGCAGGTGATTCCACCTCCCGCGGAGTTCCGGTTCGTTGGCCGAGTCCTTCTGCCGCCAGCAACGTTGCCATGTCTTTGCCTCAGCGTCCCGCAACGTAAACCACGGTGAAAACCACGACCCACACGGCATCGACAAAATGCCAGTACAGGGCAAGCACATCGACGCGGCGGGACTGATCTCCGCCTACGCGTCCCGCCAAGCCAAAGATAAGAACGATAGTGAGCATGATCAGTCCTGCGCTGACGTGAAACGCGTGCAGCCCAACCAGCGAGTAATACGTGGTTCCAAACAGATTGGTAGAGATGGTCAAACCATGATCGTAAATAAGACGGTGCCACTCGCGGCCCGTTCCAAATAGAAAGAGGCCACCCAGAATGATCGTGAGCGACCACAAAGCAAGAAACGCCGAGCGCTGGTTGCGTTCAAGAGATCTACCGGCCAAATGGATGGTGATGCTGCTCGACAATAGGCAGATCGTGAAGAAGATCGGTGTTTCCAGCACTTCTCCCGGAGTCGGTCCCGTCAGGCTCTTGCCCAGATAGAACAGATAGGCCACCACAAAGATGGTGAAGATGGCGGATTCCGCGATTATCAGGCTTGCCATCGCGACCCTGCCCCGATAGGGAAGAGTCCAGGCCTGCGGGATTTCAACTACGGAGGTTACGGCTGCGCTCATCGTCTTCTTCGCCTTCTTCCTTCATTCATACTGGCTGTCCGGATCTTCAGGATGTTTCAGATCCCACAATGGACGGCGGCTGGAAACCACCGGAACAGTGGCAAAGTTGTATGGAGGCGGAGGAGAGCTGGTCGACCACTCCAGCGTCCAGGCATCCCAGGGATCGTTGCCCGCCTTGGCTCCTGCAAAATAGGAACTGATGAGATTCCATACAAAGATCAGGACGGCGATGGCTTGAATCAGGGCACCGATCGAGACGATCAGGTTCAGCGTGTCCCAACCCCGACCGGGCTCGTACGTGTAGATCCGGCGCGGCATCCCGAGCAGCCCCGGAACATGCATGACGTCGAAGGTCATGTGGAAACCGATCAGGAAAAGCCAGAAGTGCCACTTGCCGAGGCGCTCACTCAGCATGCGGCCGGTCATCTTGGGGTACCAATAATAGAACGCGCCGAAGGTTGCAAACAAAATTCCGCCCACGATTACGTAGTGAAAGTGCGCGACCACAAAGTAGGACAGACTGAGCTGCCAATCGACAGGCACGACCGCTTGTATGATTCCCGTGAGACCCGCGATCAAGAATTGGAATAGAAAGCCTATGCAGAACAGCATTGGCACCTTAAGTTGAATTCTTCCGCCCCACATCGTGCCGATCCAGTTGAAGATCTTGATCCCGGTAGGAATTCCAATCGCCATGGTGGTGATCGCGAAGAAGCTATTGGCGTAGGAATTCATTCCGACCGTGAACATATGGTGGGCCCAAACACTCGTGCTGACCAGACCGATGGCGATCGTCGCCGCGACCATGACGGGATATCCAAAAATAGGCTTGCGCGAAAAGACCGGAATGATTTCCGACAGGAAACCAAAAGCGGGAATGACCAATACGTAGACTTCTGGATGGCCAAATATCCAGAAGAAGTGCATCCATAGCACCGCTGAGCCTCCCGCCTGGGTATCAAAGAAATGCCCGCCCAAATACCGATCGATCAGGAGCATGATTTGCGCTGCTGAGAGCGGAGTGATGGCAATCAGAACCATTCCCCCCATTACAAAGTACAACCACACCTGTAGGGGCATGCGACCAAGTTTCATGCCCGGGCATCGCATGCAAAGAACGGTGGCGATGATGTTAATGGCCGTTCCGATGCTTCCAAACCCGGAGACCAGGAGCGAAAGTGTCCAATAATCGGAGCTATGTCCAGGCGAGAACGCTCGCGCGCCCAATGGCGCATAGGCCCACCATCCGACGTCCGGTGCGTTACCGGCGCCGTAGAGTCCGCTTCCTCCGAAGAAACTAAAGTAGAGCAAAAGGCCGCCAAACGCCGACAGCCAGAAGCTGAACGCGTTTAGCCGCGGAAACGCCATATCCCGTGCGCCAATCATCAACGGAACAAGGTAGTTGGCAAATCCGAACAGGACAGGCATCACCATGAAAAAGATCATGGTCGTGCCATGCATGGTGAACATACGGTTGAAGACCTGGGGAGACACAAAATCGTTATGGGAATGCATCAACTGGATGCGAATGATAAGTGCCTCAACCCCACCGACCACAAGAAACCCCAGTCCATACAGAATGTAGAGAATTCCCAGCCTCTTGTGATCAACCGTGGTGACCCATTCATGCAGAAGGTCGACCCAAGGCTTCTCTTGAATCTGCAGTGCGGGAATTGTGATCGCATCCGATGACATAAGCGGGTCTTCCGAATCCGTTAGCGAAGCGTCTCCATGTAGTCCACGACCGCGGTTAAATCCGCGTCGCTCAGTTTCATAGCCGGCATCAACGAACCCGGCTTGATAACGTCCGGGTTCTGGAGCCACTGCCGAAGACTGTCGGGAGTATTCTCCGCCGCGCCGGCAGCTAAGGTTGTACGGCTCATCAAGTGGGTCAGGTCGGGACCGAAGCGTCCGTTGGCCGGAGTTCCCGAAACCGTGTGGCAGTTGATGCAGGCCGTGTGCTCGAATACTTGTCTCCCCGCCATCATGCTCTGGTCCTGGACCGCGGGTTGCTGCTGGCTGCGGACCCAGGCAGCGAAATCTTGCGGGCTGTCGACCGAGACACGCAGGAGCATCTTCGCGTGCTGCGTTCCGCAATACTGTGCGCACTGGCCAAGAAAGATTCCGGTGCGGTGCGGGTCCATCCACATTCTGTTGGGGTGATTCGGAACCAGGTCAGTCTTGCCGGCCAGCTCCGGGATCCAGAAACTGTGGTCCGTGTCGGCCGAGAGCAGTTGCAGAAACGTGGGCGTGGGACGACTCGGATCGCTCACTGGAATGTGCAACTCGTTGGCGGTGACGATGCCGAACGCGGGATAGCGGAACTCCCACCAGTATTGATGTCCAATCGCGATCACATCCAAAGCCCCAGGCGGTTCCGGAGCATCCTGAATGGCGTGGATCGATCGCGCCGTGGCCAGAAACAGCACGACCACAATCAGCACCGGGATGATGGTCCAGGCTAGCTCGATTTGGGTACTGCCATACACCTGGGCCGGTTCCCGGTTCGCATCCGCCGATTTCGCATGGAACTTCGAGATCGAATAGACCAGCAAAGTAAAAACAACCACGAAGATGATTGCCGTGATGACCAGCACGAACACCGTGAGGTTGAGGATCGATTTGGCCGGCGTGGATTCGGGGGCAAAAATGTTGGTTTGGGAAGGTGCGGCAAGCGCCGGCGGAGCCAGCAAAAGGTATGACCAGGCTAACATTGCAAGTTGCCTGACCGCAGCTCGTATCATCGTCGAATTTGCTGTCTGTCGCATTTGCATTAACTCTACGAGTTAGTCACAGGACGTCTGGCGACAAAAATGACCTGCTAATTCGGCGACACGCCCATCCTGGAGCTGCTTGACGCGACCGCCGTGTCATGCGGTTTAGCGCTTTGCGAAAGCGGACATCGACGACGGCCCCGCCTGCGCCTTATTCCACGTCTCGGGCTAATTGATAGGTGGCGCCGTGACCCTGTAATAAGTGATGGCAACCTTCATCGCCATTCAACGACTCCCGTAGAACCTTATGCATTCGCAGTTCCGGCGGATGTCTACGGCGATGGATCGACCTAAATCACACACTTGCTGAGAGTTGGAAGCGGGAGTACGCACAATCCTCAGCCGTCGCGGGCGAGTGCGGTGACAGCAGTCTGGCAGGTGACAAAACGCTCGCTGAATTGCGGGCTTCTTTTTCAGTCTTGGCAGGCTACTTTCGTTTGGAGGAGCACGTGCATCTGCCAACTGCAGGCCATCCGCAGAGTGTCCGATGAATGGAGAGTGATGACTCTAGGCCGCGAAGTTGGTATTGCGGTTTTTCTGGTCACGGTGACGCTTTGGATCCAGTGCGCCGGGATTGCAGTGCTGATTCGCATGGCCCGAGCCAGCGTTGAGCGCGGCGTCTCGCGCCTGAGCCCACTGCACGCTGCCATCCTGATGATCCGATTTTCGATCCTTGTGATTCTCTTGCATTTCCTGCAGATTTCGTTCTGGTCGGTGTTCTACCGCTGGTCCTGTCTTACGTCGTGGGAGTCATCGTTTTATTTTTCCGCCACCAGTTTTTCGACGGTTGGCTATGGCGATATCGTCCTGCCTCGAGTGTGGCGCCTGCTCGGGCCGGTTGAGAGCGTCACCGGAGTGCTGATGTGTGGAATCTCAGTAAGCTGCCTGTTTGCGGTGGCGACCAGGATCATCGAGCGTGAGTCAGGCGCACCGCCGATGCAGTCTGAAATGAGCATCGACGCAGGCTCGAAAGCCGAGGTGAAAAAGGCCTCCTAAGAAGATGGCGCGTGACTCGCAGTCGCAGATGTGATTCCTGACGCTTGCCTGAAATCCTCATTCCGAGGGTTAACCGTACGTGAGGTCGGTGCTCTGTCCGACTTCGATGATATAGCCGTCAGGATCACGGACGTAGCAGCGTATCTCGCCGTACTTAGGCATCGGCTCCGTGATGAATTCGGCGCCTCTACTCTTCCACAATGCATAGCACGCTTGAATATCAGCAACGCGGACATTCATGAAGCTGTTAATGTGATTCGGGTCGGGGACGCTGAGCGTTACCGTCGGTTTATCCGGAGTCGGCCCGCCCCCAACGTTCAGAATCATCCAGATATTCGCAAGCTGAAGGTACCCCGGCGCGTTGCCGTCACCCAGGCTCAGAATGCGAGCGCCGAAGACCTTTTCGTAGTAGCGAGCCGATCTCTCGATGTCGGCGACCGTGAGAAAATGCGCGATGCTCATCCCCTCTCGCGGGGGCATCTCATAGCTCTTTTGTTCGATTTGTACGCTCGTCATTGATCGTTCCTTTCCGATACAGTGCTCATCTGCTAATTTCGAATTCATACCTTCTGCCGATTAACGCGGGTCATCGTCATTGCCTCCACGAGCGCCCGCGTCGTGCTCGCCGAAGATTAAGGTCGAGGTGATGTTGTACCGTCCATTTGAGGTTCCTTTTGCTGTCAGGGCGAGTGTTCTCGGTTCTGATTCGAGAAATCTATGGTTGCCTGGGCCGCTCGCGCCTCAGGATTATGTATCCATCCGTTCGACCCATTGAGCGCGCCATGCGGGGGCCACGAACGGATCCGCAAAGTACTGGGTTTCCCGTGCAACCTTGCCGTTCGTGAACTCCATGATGCTCACGGTGTAGGAGGGCTTGCCGTCATATGTCAGGATGAATTCGGTGATCCAAAGATTGCCGCCCCCAATGATTCGCCGGACGGCAAACCGCTTCTTGCTCGGCTGGCTGGCACGCTGATTCTGGATGTTGCGTCGACCGCGGGTTCGCTCGCCTGACTGCGGGTAGTCGAGCACGGCGTCCTCGTGATAGATGCGGTGCTCAGTCTCAAAGTCGTTGGCGTCGGACGCCGCCCAATGCTGATCCAGGGCCGCGCGAATCTCCTGATCCAGCACCCCGGAAGACTGCTCGTTCTCTTGCCGATGCTTCATTTCGAGCCTTCAATCCGACAAGCCCCCGAAATTGCTTGAGCCGAATCGGAGTGTGCCACTTGTTACGCTGCGCTGCTTCCCCGGTTCATCCGGATTGGTGCTGGCGCTACGACTACCTCAACCAGTGCGGTCGCGACGTCGTAGACGAGGCCGGAGACAAGCCAATCGCCGGGCAAAGCGGGGATCGCGCGGAGCAAGGCAACATCTGCGGCAACCGCCGCTCGGGGATCGGTGACGGCCTTTGACTTGAGTTCGCTCTCCTCCACTTGAAAATAGTGCGCAAGCATGGCGGGATCGCCGGCTAGGCGAGTGATGCCGCAATCGGTGTGCTGAAGTACAATCAGGTGCACCTCACCGCCGCCTCCCGTAACTTCTCCTGCAACCTGGCCGATTCGCCCAAGCAGACCCAACTGTTGCAATAACTGCGGCGTGATTCGACCGCCGATATTGCGCAACACGACGGCCTCGCCCGGCTTGATCCTGAGTATATGAGCCGGGTCGACCCGCATATCGGCGCAGCCGATGATAATTGCTCTTACGTTGGGCAGCGCCTGCGGAAGCGAGGGCATAAGCGTGCCTGCAGCAGACTGCTCGGCAGCAAAGGCTTTGTTACGTTCCAACATGGAGTCGAGATGGTTCATGATGATTCTCCTTGAGGGATGATACGCGGCCGGGGCCGGCGTATTTACTGTTTCGATGTCTTTTCCTTATTCTCCTTCTTGTTCCAGCCGTGGAAAAGCGAGAGGTCTCCGGCATTCCACGCCTTGCGCAGTCCAGGCGAACTCAGAGCCCAGTCCGGGCGGATTTCTCTCGACACGGTGCGCAGATCATGCCAAAGATCGACGACTGAGGGACGTCCCCAGAACCAGTAGCCGTTGTAGATGCTGTAGATCACCAGCCCCGGCTTGAGCACCAGGGTATGCGGAATCATTGGATCGTGCTCCGGATCCGTATACTCCTGGATGTCGAGATCCTTCTGAACCGTTCGCTCCGGGTCCGAAAGAAATGTCCACTGGGCGCCGACTGACGCACGGAACTCTTGCAGAGTATGGTGATCGTCAGTGGAAATTGTGACGACCTGCGTGTAAGCCACCGCGATCTTGGGGTAAAACGCGGCGAGTTCCAGATGTTGCTGGTGTTCCTTGGGACAATAGTTGCCACGCGCAAGCGTGAGAATCAACGGGTCATCGCCCTGCAAGTCGCTGAGCCTGCGGCGTGTGTCCGTTTGATCGGGCAATTGGTAGTCGGGAAAAATGCCTCCGGGCACTATATCTGAACGCATGCTTGCCCTCCTTTGATTGGTGACGTGTCGCGTGTCAACTTAGGTGGGTAGTTCCTGCCCAGACTGCTCCCGGAGTATGTATTCCGCGTACCAGGCCGGCCAGTTCTCATCGCGTCGCCCGATGCGGGCCTCGTGCTGGCCGTGCGCGAGGGAGGCGCGCTTTAGTGCGCTGGCAAGGTCGCTGGCCGAGGCGAATGAAGCAGGCCCAGGCTGGACGCGGCCGGGTAGCCGGCTGGTGATCTCTTGCAGCACCCAGCTATTGCCATCGGAATCTTTAAACTCGGCGCGCGAGCGGTAAGTGGCACGCTCAGGATCCAGCCCAGCCGCTGGACCGTTCTGACCGAGGTGAAAGAATTCGCCGACGTGCACGCCCGCGGCAATCAGCGCATCGCGGGCGGCCACGATATCGGACACGATGATGTATCCCTTGCCGGAACCAGGCGCGGCTGAGGTCATATCCTTGCCGAATTGCAGTGAGCACGCCGAGCCATGGGGCGTGACCTGGACCACCCGAAAACCGGGCAAGTTGAAGTCCGCGTCAAGCCGCCATCCTAGTCTCAAGTAGAATTCCTTCGCGCGATCCACGTCGGCGACCGGAAATACGGTGACCTCGATCTTTTGGTCGATTCTTGAGATCGTGGGGGTGTCGTTGCTCTGCATTGCCTGCGTCAGTGTAGCCACTTGTTTCTCCTTATGAATTCCTTGAGATGCGGAAGCTAGGTTGTCAGCTTCAAGGCAGCGAACTTATGCAGCGCCCGCCTGTTTGCCTTCGTTGCTCCGGGCTTCGATCGCTGTGACCGAGTTCTTGAACGCTTTTTCCAAAACCCCTTTGCCGATAGATCCAACCACGATACCCAGCAGCCAGCCTTTCAGATTCTTGCCGTCGCGAACGACGGTCACATCAATGTCGGTCAAACCGTCGGGGCGAGGGGTGAAGTCGTACGTGTGACCGGACGCGCCTCCCCAGGTGTTGGAGTCGGTCGTGGTGAGGACGACGTGGTTGGGATCGGACCAGTCGTAGTGCAGGCGCTCCCAGATGCCGTTCCCGCCTTCGGTGACGTCGGCCTCGGTCGGGCCACGGCTATGCACTTTGAGGTACTGGTCGGCGCTGTTGTCGAAGATCTTCGAACGCCCAGGCCCGAAGTCGGCGAGCCCGGCGATGTACTGCTCGGGTGTCAATCTGGTTGTCTGGTGCAGATGGATTGTGGCCACGAGTGGATCCTTTCGAACCTCGATTATTTCTACGGCTAGGCGGCGTGCACCTGCGCGGTTTCCAGTCCGATACTCGCGCTACCGCCGATCAACCACAACAGTTTGTCCGAGCAGTTCCGGTTGGCGTTGGATAGATGTCGATTCGTTTCCCATGCTTGCCTCTCCAGCGCCCTCCGACCTACGCGAGCGCTTCGCATCCTCGGTCAAATTCCGAAGCCACTCGAACGCTGAAGGCGAAAGCATTTCCTGAGAAACTCGCCAGCGCCAATTTCCTGCCGCGCGGCCGGGTACGTTCATCCGGCTCTCTGCGCCAAGGTTCAGGACGTCTTGCAAGGGAGCGATCGCCAATGCAGCTTTCGACGACCATGCAAGTTGCATCAGTGCAGGCGCTGCATCGGAATTTCCGCCTGGCCCTCGCTGCAGGTAATTCCAGAAGTTTTGGCGCTGATAGTCGGGCAATTCGTCGTACCACTCTCGAGTGGGTGCGTTGTCATGCGTGCCGGTGTAAACGACTGTGTTGCCGGCAAAGTTATGCGGCAAGTATGGATTGTCGCTGTGACCGTCGAAGGCAAACTGCAGAACGCGGGTTCCCGGAAGTTGAAACTGATCGCGCAACGATCGAACGTCCGGAGTAATGATTCCGAGATCCTCTACGATAAACGGCAAGCCGCCCAACTCTTTGGATACCGCTTCCAAGAAGTTCGCACCCGGACCCGGTACCCACTGGCCGGTCTGCGCCGTTGGGGCACCTGCAGGGACGTGCCAGGCGGCGGCAAATCCGCGGAAATGGTCCAGCCGAATCGCATCCACGTGAGCCAGCAGAGCACGTATCCGATCGATTGCCCATCGATAGCCGGTTGCTCGAAGGGCGTCCCAAT
>Ga0335080_10001560_pt1 | contig 22465 bp, 24 predicted proteins | sample Lox_Sample_34_FD_206720 | JGI IMG/M metagenome (GOLD analysis project Ga0335080, IMG submission 206720) | Soil microbial communities from Loxahatchee National Wildlife Refuge, Florida, United States - Lox_Sample_3.4 | ecosystem: Environmental > Terrestrial > Soil > Wetlands | place: USA...
CGAGGTGGACCAGGGATCCGAGGCCGGCGACGAGCCTCTGCTGGCCGAGGCGCTCGGCGTCGATCTGGTGGTGGATGGCGACGAGCCCGTTCCGGCGACGCTGGCATCTCCCACGCCGCAGCCCTCCGCGGCACTCCCCCGGGTGGTGGCCGTCCCCGCGCCGCCCACCGCCCTGGTGCCGCCCCCGCCTCCGGCACCCACGCCGGGACCGCTCCCCGTGCCTTCCGTCCGCGAGGTCGCCGAGTCCAAGCCCTGGGCGACCGAGCCGCGGCCCCCTCCGTTCCGCCGCGAGATCCCCACCCTCCATCCGCGTGCGACGCCGGTGGTCGCCGGACGGGCCGAGGCGCCGGCGGTCGCCGCCCGGGCCACGCTGCCGCCGCCGCCCACGGTCCCGCCGGTGCTCGCGCCCAACTCCCGCGTCTCGACGGCGGACGCACCCGCCTCTGGTGCCGCGCCCACCCCGCTCAGCATCGTCCCGGAGCCTTCGCCCACCCGGCAGGAGAAGGTGGTGGTGCCTCCCCCGCTCGAGCATGCGGGCCACCCCGCGACGCCCGGCGCGGGTCGGGGCGCAGGGACCTGGAGCCCGGCCGAGCTGCTCGCGCAGGTCATCTGGGAGATCCAGGCCGAGGAGCGGGGCGAGGGTCTGTCCCTGAGCACGTCCTGGGAGCCCGTCCCGCTCGACGCCACCCAGCCGATCTCGACCGAGGAGGTCGCGGCGCGCGTGGGTGCCGACGCCCGGCCGCCGGCGACCACCACCACCGGTTCCCTCGCGGCGGTGGACGAGGACCTGCCCGCCCTCCGTCACGAGGCGGGCCGGGCAGGGATGCGCATGGCGCTCCTGACCGCGGCGGCGCTCATCCTCGGGATGCTGGGCGGGTGGAGCGCGCGGAGGCTGTTCCCCGCGCCCGCACGTCCCCAGATCGAGCACATCTCCGAGGCGACGCCGGCGGTGCCGCTGCCGGCCCCGCGCAACTGACGCCGCCCACGCTGGCGCGGTCCGTCCCCCTCGGATAAGCCTCTCGGGGAGAGATGATTCCACGCTACTCACGCCCGGAGATGGTCGCGCTGTGGACGGCCCCGGCCCGCCTTCGCCGCTGGCGCGACGTCGAGCTGGCGGCGCTGGAGGGCATGGTGAAGGCCGGCATCGCCCCCGCCGAGGCCCTGTCCCAGTGCCGGACCCGGGCCGGCGACTTCGACGACGGTGACGCCGCGCGGATCGACGAGATCGAGCACACCACCAAGCACGACGTCATCGCCTTCCTCACCTTCCTGGAGGAGCGGATCGGCCCGGCGGCGCGCTGGCTGCACTTCGGGATGACCTCCTCGGACGTGCTCGACACCTCGCTGGGGATGATGCTCCGCGACGCGGCGGACCTCCTCCTCGCCGGGGTGGACCGGGCCATGGCCGCGGTGAAGGCCCGGGCCTTCGAGCACCGGCGCACGGTGATGATCGGCCGCAGCCACGGCATCCACGCCGAGCCGATGTCCTTCGGCCACAAGCTGGCCATCTGGTACGACGAGCTGCGCCGCGGCCGCGAGCGGCTGGTGCGGGCCCGGGCGACCATCGCGGTGGGGAAGATCTCCGGCGCGGTGGGCACCTTCGCGCACCTGCCCCCCGCGGTGGAGGAGCATGCCTGCCGGGTGCTCGGCCTCTCCCCCGCGCCGGCCTCGAGCCAGGTGGTCCAGCGCGATCGCCACGCCGAGTACTTCGGGGCGCTCGCGCTCGTGGGCACCAGCGTCGAGAAGTTCGCGGTGGAGATTCGCCACCTCCAGCGAACCGAGGTGCGCGAGGTCGAGGAGCCGTTCGGAGCCGGGCAGAAGGGGAGCTCGGCCATGCCGCACAAGCGCAACCCCATCCTCTCCGAGAACCTCACCGGGCTCGCCCGGCTGATGCGGGGCTACGCGCTGGCGGCGCTGGAGGACGTGCCGCTCTGGCACGAACGGGACATCTCCCACTCCAGCGTGGAGCGGGTCATCGGGCCGGACGCGACGGTCACGCTCGACTTCATGCTCCACCGCTTCGCCGGGCTGATGGAGCAGCTGCGGGTCGACCCCGAGCGGATGCGCAAGAACCTCGCTGCGCTCGGCGGCGTCGTCCACAGCCAGCGGGTGCTGCTCGAGCTCGCCCGCCGGGGAGTCGACCGGCAGGCGGCCTACGTCATCGTCCAGCGCAACGCGATGCGGGTCTACGAGGAGGGGGTGGACTTCCGGACCGCGCTCTCGCGGGACCCGGAGCTGGCGAAGCTGCTCACCCCCCAGGAGCTCGCGGCCCTGTTCTCGCTCGACGAGCACCTCCGCCACGTCGACGTCATCTTCGAGCGGGTGTTCGGGCCCGAGGCCCTGGGCTGAGGTCCAGCCGGCGCTACAGGCGCTGGGTCACCACGTCGAGGAAGGTGGTGGTGCGCCGGGTGGCGAGCACCCACAGGCAGCGGAACACGCAGCGGGTGCCGAACTCCCGGTAGATGAGCCCGAGGTTCCGGACCACGTCGCGATTGGTGATCACGCCGCGCATGGTGCTCGTTCAAAGCAATTCGCGGGCCAGAACTACCCGTCTGGAGTTCCGAGGGGTTACGTCGACGAACGGGCGACGCTGACGAGCCACGTCCGCCCGCCCGGGGTCCGTTTCACCCGACGGTGCTGTCGGATGACCCACGCCTCCCTGGGATCGGGGCGTCCCGGTGTTCAGAGGTAGCCGTGCGTCTGCAAGTTCTTCCGGATGCGGTCCTCGACGTCGCCCGCGACCGTCCGGAGCGGTGTCCCGGTAATCTCGCCGTAGGCTCTCAGGTACAGCTCGGCCGTCCGGATCCGGACGGACTCGGGGATGGTGGGGATGGGCCCGTGGCCGCTGAAGTTCTTCTCCCGGATGAGCCACTGCCGGACGGTCTCCTTGTCCAGCATCACCTGGTCGGCGCCGGAGGCGAATCGCTCGGCATAGCTCCCGGCACGCCAGAACCGCGAGCTGTCGGGGGTGTGCATCTCGTCGATGACGTACAGCGCATCGCCGACGGTGCCGAACTCGTACTTCGTGTCCACCAGGAGCAGCCCGCGGGTCCGGCACCACGCCTGCCCGGCGCGGAAGAGCGCCAGCGCCGCCTCGCGGATCCGCCCCCAGTCCCGCGCGCTGACGATGCCCCGGCGGACCACCTCGGCCTCGGAGAGCGGCTCGTCGTGCTCGCCCACCGGTGCCTTGGTGGAGGGGGTGAGGATGGGCTCGGGGAAGGCTGCGTCCTTCTTCGTGTCCGGCGCGATGTCGAGGCCGTAGGCGGTGTGTGCGCCCTTCTGCACGTCGCGCCAGAGGCTGCCCGTCAGGTAGCCGCGCACCACGACCTCGACCGGGTACGGCTTGGTGGCCCGGGCGACGGTGACGTTCGGGTCCGGGACGTCGAGGACGTGGTTGGGGACCAGCGCGGCGGTCTTGTCGAACCAGAACTGGGCGATCCGGTTCAGCACCTCGCCCTTGAAGGGGATGGTGGTGAGGACGCGGTCGAAGGCGCTGAGCCGGTCGGTGGCCACGAGGAACAGCCGGTCCCGCTGGCGGTAGACGTCGCGGACCTTGCCCCGGTATCGCTCGCCGAGCGCGTCGAGGCGCGTCTCGGCCAGGGTGTGTCCGAGCTGCTCGGAGAGAACCGGGTCCGCCAAGGAGCGTCTCAGCGCGCGTCCGCCGGGGCCGCGGCGAGGTAGAGGAGGGCGGGGTTCAGCCGGAGGATCCCCTCGGCGTAGGCGGCGGCGTACGGGGCACCCGCGGCCCGCTCGACCCGGAGCGCGGCGCGCGGGCGCAGGCCCCAGCGCATCGCCAGCGAGCGCGCGACGATCTCGGCGGCCTCGCGCTCGCTGAGTCCTTGCAGGGCCTCCCGGCGCTCGACCGGCCAGCTGTCCGCCAGGGCGCCATCCAGATTGAGGACCAGGGGCTCGCCGCCGTCGGTCAGGTCGAGCAGGTCGAGGCGCCCCTCGAGCGGGGGGGCAGCGCGCACCGCTCCGTCCTGGACGACGGGAAAGAGCGCGAGGAGGCCGTCCGGCGCCCCGGCTCCGCTTGCGCGCAGCAGGGTCCGGAAGAGCTCGGCCCGGTCCTGGACCGGGAGGGCCTCGACCTGCTCGGGCGGCTCGAGCAGCACCTGCCGGACCGAGGGCTGGCTCGGAGGTGGCGCACCCATTCCCACCTCGCCGCAGGCGGCGAGCATGAGCACGGGAAGAGCGAGAAAGAGACGTCTCATCGGCAGAAGCGGCAAACCACCTTACCAACGTGCCGATTGAGGGGGAAAGTCACGACCGGAGGGCGCCACCTGCATGTTGCTCCGCCGCCAGCTTCGCGTCGTGCTGCATCAGATCCAGTCCGCCGAGAATCTCGGCGCGGTGGCCCGTCTCCTGGCCAATTTCGACTTCCCAATCCTGAGGCTCTCCGATCCACGGCTGGAAGACGTCGAGGCGGCGCGCCGGACCGCGGTGCACGCCGGACAGGTCCTCGATGCGGCCGAGCGGAGTGCGCGGCTCGAGGAGGCGGTCGCCGACGCCGTCTACGTCCTCGGAACCAGCGGCCGCGATGCGTTGCGGGGGCGAGCGCCCGTCAGCCCGGAGGAGGGCATCGATCGGCTCCGGGCGGCGGCGGCGCGCGGTCCGGTGGCGCTTGTGCTCGGAGGCGAGCGGCGCGGGCTGTCCGACGAGGAGCTGGCGCTCTGCCAGGACGTGGCCTGCATCCCGGCGCCGGGAGCCCAGCCGTCGCTGAACCTGGCACAGGCGGCGGCGGTGCTCCTCTACCTCGCCTCGAGGGCCGACGAGGCCGCGGCGCCCGCGGTCACGCCCGACCCGGGGGCTCCCCAGGCGCTCCGGGAGGTGCTCCGGCGGCGGATGGAGCGTGCGCTGCGCGCGGCAGATGGTCTGAATCCCCAGTCGCCGCTGCCGGTCCTGGACGAGATGCTCCGGGCCCTGGATCGCGCGGGGCTGTCGCGCCGCGAGGCGGAGCTCTGGGCCGCCGCCTGGAAGCAGGTGGCGCGGGCGGCCGGAGCTCCGGGCGACTGACGCCCTCGTGGAGGCGCTGACACCCCGCGTCCGGTCATCCCGCGGTCATCCCGGTCCATCCGGGCGGATCGCTCGCGGGAAAGGACTCCCACGACGCCTGCTCGACCCAGGGTCGCGCATGGCTCGAGGAGGCCAGCGGAGGCCTCCGCCGGCGGGGCTTCCCGGCGGAGGCGACGGGCGTCCGGGACGGTCGTCCCCGCTTTCCCGTTGCGACGCGGCGCTTCCTGGTCCTGGTCATGGCCTGGCCCACCAGCGGCTCCGGCAGAGCGCCGCTCAGAGATGTCGGTCTCCCGCTGCCTCGGGTTGATACGCGACGGAGAGGACCCGGATCGTCCGGGTCCGGCCGCCGGGGACGGGCCAGGAGATGGGCTGGCCGGCCCGGAGGCCGAGAAGCGCCGTGCCGATGGGCGCGAGCACGGAGATCCACGAGCGCTGGAGGTCGGCCTCCTCGGGGTAGACGAGCACGGCCTCTCGACGCTCTGCCGTGTCGACGTCCTCGTAGATCACCCTGGAGCGCATGCTGACCAGGTCCGGTGGCAGCGCCTCCTGCGCCACCACCTGAGCGCGGTCCAGCTCGGCCTCCAGCATCTCGGCCGCGGGGCCCTGGACTCCCCAGGCATGGCGGTCGACGACCATGCGAAGCCGGTTCATGTCCTCGACGGTGACCTGGATCGGGGACTGGTGGAAGGGGCGGTGGGGGCGGGACTGCCCCGCTCCGTTGGTGAAGGACGGATCGTTCGAAGAGGCGTGCATGGAGAGCTCCGGGGTCGGAGTGCGAACAGGTGGACGGTGGAAGGGATGCCGGGGCGAGCTCGCGCGCGCCGGCGAGTGAGGGTCCGGTCCTACGCGCTGCAGCGACTACCGGTTCGCCGCAGCGCTCCCGCCGGAGAAGGCGCAGACCCGCTCCGTGCGCGCGCGCACACCCGTACCGCCGGCCTCGGGGGCCCTCGCGTCGAAATGTGGCTTCCGGATCACGCCCAGCGGCTCCTCGTCGACGGCGGAAGCCGGAACTAACGCCACGTCCGTCGGGTTGCAATCATCCGGGGCGCTTCAGACGCCTCGCCAGCAGGACCGCGAGCGTGCTCGCGCTCACCAGCGACCAGAAGATCGCGAAGGACAACGTTGCGCCACTCATCGACCCGACCTCCGACCCGCCGCCCCGCGGGTGAGGTGGCAACGAGCGGTGCCTCCGGCAACTCCTGCGTGGGTCGGGGCGCTTCGGAGCGTCAGCCGCGCGGGCCGCGCTCGAATTCCGGACGGAGCAAGCTGAAGAGAAGCAGGTCCTCGCGGCTCCCGTCGTCGTTGAGCGTCCGCTCCCGGAGCCGGGCCTCCTGGCGGAAGCCGAGGCGCTCGACCAGCCGGATGGACGCCGTGTTCCCGGGGTCGATGCGGGCCTCCATCCGGTGGAGCCCCAGCACGTCGAATCCGTGGCGGACCAGCGCCGGGAGCACCTCGCGCATCAGCCCTTGACCCCAGCGGTCGCGGACGAGCACGTAGCCCAGCTCGGCCGTCTGGTGGGGGGCGTCCCAGCGGAAGAAGCCGAGGTAGGCGAAGGCCCGGTCGCCGGCCGGATCGGTGAGGACCCAGAACGCCGCCTCGCCGCGCTCGATGTCGTCGCGCATGCGGGTGATGCGCGTCCGCACCTGCTCCAGGGTCTGCGGCGGCCGGCCCAGGTACCGGACCGACTGCGGGTCGGCATAGATGTCGAGCAGCGCGTCGGCGTCCTCGGAACGCACCTCACGGAGCCGCGCGCGGGTGGAGTACAGCTCGGGAAGTGGCATCGGGGCCCCAGGTCAGGCGGCGGACTCGGCCGGAACGGCCTTCCCGTAGGTCTCGGCCTCGTGCTTCTCGCAGAGGCCGTGCCGGACCGCCTTGCTGCGGCAGTCGGGCTTGCTGCACGTCCGGTAGCGGCCATGGGGAAGCTCACCCTGCCGCCACTTCTTGAAGTGGAAGTAGCAGTAGCCCTTCGCACGGTAGGGGCGCTTGCACCCCTCGATGCCGCAGGCCTTGTCCTCGCCACCCTTCGCTCGCCGGGCCCAGCCGGATGTCTTCGCCTTCTTCTCGGCGGGCGGCTTCGCGACGGGGGCCTTCGCGACGGGCGTCTTCTCCGCGGGCCTCTTCGCTGCGACCTTCTTCGGGGCGGTCTTCTTGTCGGCCATTCGCCGCTCCATAGCGGGCCGGCGGCCGGTGCTGCAAGCAAGACACGACGGAAGGAGTTGACAGTGCCGGGCGGGAGCGACACATCGCCCGCTCGCAGCGACGATGCCCGGAGCCGATCCACAGCTGGCCATCGCCGAGGAGGAGACCCTCCTGGAGCGCGTGCGGACCGCGCTCGGCTCGGCCCAGGCCCGGCGCTCCTGGGCGGGAGGCCCGAGCCGGGAGACGCTGCAGACGCTCCGCGAGGACGCCGCCAGCGCGCGCGAGGAGGATGCCGCGCCCCTCCTGCACGAGCTCGCGGTGCAGCACCAGCTGGGGGGCCGCGCGCCGCCGGTGCTCCCCGATCCGGCCTCGCCCTACGTCGCGCACCTGGCGGTCCGCGAGGGGGGGCGTCGCCGCGACTACCTCCTCGGCCATGCCACCTTCGTGGACGCCGAGGCGGACGTATGGGTCGTCGACTGGCGGGTGGCGCCGGTCGCGCAGCTCTTCTATCGCTACCGGGAGGGCGACCCCTTCGAGGAGTCGTTCCCCGGCCGGGAGGCGAGCGGCGTGGTCGAGGTCCGCCGGGTGGTCGTCGTCCACCGGGGCCGGCTGCGCCAGGTCATCGGGGAGGGATTCCAGGCCCGTCGCCGCCCGGACGGGAGCTGGGCCATCGGCGGCCGCGAGGCACTGGCCGGCGGCGGCGCCGGAACCGCTCCCCGGGCGGGGCACCTGGGGCTGGGCATCGGGACCGAGGAGCGCGGCTCGCGGGCGGATGTCACCGCGCTGCTCGACGCCGAGCAGTACGCCGCGGTGCGCGCGCCGGCGAACGAGCCGCTGGTGGTCCTGGGGAGCGCCGGGAGCGGGAAGACGACCGTGGCGCTCCACCGCCTGGCCCGCCTGGCCGCGGCCGAGCCCGAGCGGGTGCCGCTGGCGCGAGCCCGGGTGGTGGTTCCCGAGGAGGGGCTGGCCCGGCTCTCGGCCCGGCTGCTGGCCCCGCTGGGCGGCGGGGCGGCGCGGGTCCAGACGCTCGACGCCGCGTTCCTCGACCTGGGACGCCGGGTGTTCGGGGCGCTCCCGCGCATCGTCGACGATCCACCGGCCCTGGTGACCGCGATGAAGCGCCATCCCGCGCTGTTCGAGGCCCTGCGCGCCCGGCTCGGCAACCGCCGCGGGTCGGCTGCACCGAGCTGGCGACGGCTCCGGCGCGAGCTGTCCGTTCCGCTGACCGACCGCGTCTTCCTCCAGGGAGTGGTCGATCGCGCCACCGGGTCGCTGCCGCGGACCGCGGTGGAGGACACCGTGCGCCACACGATGCGCCAGCTCGCCGATCCATCGGCACGGCTGCTGGCCTCGATCACCGACGAGTCGCGCAAGGAGGCGGTGGACGGGCGGCCGATCGACGAGGGGACCGACGACGAGCTCGCCGGAACGCTCGACGTCGAGGACCTTCCGCTGCTCCTGGCCATCGCCGCCTGGCGGGGCCAGCTGTCGCTCCCCGAGGCCTCGCACCTGGTGCTCGACGAGGCCGAGGACTTCTCGCTCTTCGACCTCCAGGCGCTCGCCAGCCTCCTCCGCGGGACGCGCTCGGTGACGGTGGCGGGGGACGAGGCGCAGCAGACCTCCCCCAGCTTCGCCGGGTGGGACCGGGGGCTGGAGACGCTGGGAGCCTCGGGGGCGGCGCGGGTGCGGCTCCCGGTCTCGTACCGCTGCCCGCGGCCGATCGCCGACCTCGCCCGGGCCATCCTCGGCCCGCTGGCCCCGGTGCAGGCGGTCCGCGCGGCGCGCGACGGTGCGCCGGTGGGGCGGTTCGGCTTCCCCGGCGAGCCGCAGGCGCACCTCTTCCTCGCCGGAGCGCTGCGTGAGCTGCTCGAGTCCGAGCCGCACGCCGCGGTCGCCGTCATCTGTCACGACGCGGCGACGGCCCGGCGGGTGGCTGCGGTGACCGCGGAGCTGCCCGCGAGCAGGCTGGTGCTGGATGGCCGGTTCACCTTCGAGCCCGGGCTGGACGTCACCGACGTGGACAGCGTGAAGGGTCTGGAGTGGGACTACGTGGTGGTGCCGGACGCGGTCGAGTCGGCCTGGCCGCTCTCGGACGACGGGCGGCGGCGGCTGCACGTCGCCGTCACCCGCGCTTCCTGGCAGCTGTGGCTCGTCTCGCCGGGAACCCCGACGCGGCTGCTGCCCGCCGAGGCGAGCTGAGCCCCACGGGCGCGGCCGGCGTCGTCAGTGGCCCGCGCCGGCGACGCCGCTGCCGCCGGTGCCGGAGCTTCCCTCCGCGGAGTTCGCCTCCGGTCCGGTGGGCGGGAGCTGCCCGTGGGGCGAGGCCGCGAACATCGACGGCATCGTCTCGGGCGTGATGGCCACCCAGACGACCTGGCCGCCGCGCGCCAGGTGCACCCGGACCGAGCTCCCCGGCCCGGTCTGCGCCACCTTCCAGCGGAGGGCTTGCGCTCGCTGCACCGGGGTGTGGTCCACCTCGAGGATGATGTCCCCGGCGCGGACGCCGGCGCGCTGTGCCGGACCGCCGGTCACCACGTCGGAGACCATCACCCCGCTGTAGCTGGGGCGCCCCGCGGTCCGCGCCACGTCCGGTGTGAGGTCGACCACCGAGAGCCCGAGCCATCCGCGCCGCACCCGGCCGTGGGTCCGGAGCTCGTCGAGGACCGCCCGGGCCGCGTCCACCGGGATGGCGAAGCCGATGCCCTGTCCGGTGGTGTTCACCGCGTTGGCGATGCCCACCACCTTCCCGTCGAGCCCGAGCACCGGGCCGCCCGAGTTGCCGGGGTTGATGGCCGCATCGGTCTGCAGGAAGTCCACGAAGCTGGTCCGTGCGCCGGGGAGGATGTCCGTCCGGCCCTTGGCGCTGATGACGCCCACCGAGACCGAGCGGTCGAGGCCGTACGGGCTGCCGATGACCACCACCCAGTCGGCGACCTGCACGTCCTCGGCGCTGCCCAGGGCGAGGCTCGGGAGGCGGCGATCGGTCTGCAGCTTCAAGAGGGCACAGTCGGTCTGTGCATCGGCGCCCACCAGCGTGGCCGGAACTTCCTCGGGAAAGCCTCGCGGATCGAGCAGGGTGACGGTGAAGCGCACGGCATCGTCGACCACGTGCGCCGCGGTGAGGACGTAGCCGTCGTGCGAGATGATGAACCCGGACCCGATGCCCCGCTGGGCCTCGCCGGAGGGGTCGGGATGCTCCTGGGTGGTGATGGAGACGACGGCGGGAATCGCGGCCCGCGCCACCCGGACCAGGGAGGATCGCTCCGACCGCACCCGTCTCTGCTTCGCCTCGTGCCCCGCCGTCCGAGCCGGCGCCGGTGCCGCCACCAGCGCCACCGCGGTCACCCACGCCGCCCACGCCCATCCCATTCCCGCCACCGCCCGGGGCTCAACCTAGGGAGCGGCGGTGGAGCGTGGTAGCCCTGGGGGGGGGCTCAGTGTCCGCTGCGCTTGGCGATGATGCGGTCGAGCGCGGCGCGGTCGGCGTCGGTGTGCCGCTCGCGGGGCCTCGTCGGCTGGCCGAGGGCCTCGCGTGCGCGGTCGACCGCGTCGTCGGCCCGGTCGCGGAGCCAGTCGCTCGCCTCGGAGGTCCGCCAGGTGGCCCGCGCGCGGGCGAGCGGCGTCTTCCCCTCGACCTCCACCGTCGCCAGGGCGATGCCCAGGCCCACCGCGGCCCCGGTCCACACGCACGTCCGAACGAAGCCCATGGAACCTCCTCGGGATTCTGTCTTACAGCAACGTACCCACACACACAAAAAGCCGACACCGAAGGTGTCTGACACCCTCGGTCGACTCAGAACATCCCGGAAAGACAGTCCGTTGGCACGATGGGACGCTCGGGGTGGGGGGGCCCTCTTCCCCGGCGAGGGCGGATCGGGCAAGTCAGCGAGCCTTCGTGACCCCCGACCAGGCCTTCGCTGCCGCAGTGGAACGGGCCCGCGCGCTGGGGCCGCCGCCGCCCGGCACCGGGCCGGTGGACGCCTTCCGGACCGAGAGCACCGAGTGGCTCGGTCGCATCCCGGAGCCTCCGCTCTACCCGCGCGCCGACGATCCGGCCCGTGCCCGCGCGACCGAGCTGCTCCAGGAGGGCATCGGCCTGCTCGGGCGCGGCTGGGCGCTCCAGGAATCCGGACGCCTCGCCGACGCCGACCTTCCCCTCGTGCGCGCGGTCCACGCACACACCGAGGCGCTGGCCGCCACCACCGAGGGCCGGATCGCTCAGGCGGAGGAGGCCTGGGCGCGGGCCAGCCTCCTCGAGAAGGAGAGCCGCACCCGCCGCCGCGCCTGGTTTCGCGAGGACGAGCTCGAGCGGCCGGTCTGGGACGCGCAGGCCCGGGTCTCGCGCTACGACCCGCGCCCGGCTCCCACCGTCCGCGCCCGCATCGCCTGTGCCCATCCGGGTTGCCGGACCGAGCAGGAGGTCACCTTCCCGCCGACCTATGCGCTCCACGCCTTCCGCTGCGTCCGCTGCCACCAGCCCTTCTCGGCGTACCTGGCCGAGTCGCGCGACGTCCGGTCCACCGCGGCCCCCTTCGGGCGCCGGCTCTCCTTCCGGCTGGAGCCGCTGGGCGGAGGCGCCTCTCGCGTGGAGTTCGACGACGCCTCGCCGGACCCATTCCTCGCCGCGCGGGGTGACCTCCTCGCCTTCCTCTACACGGACGGACCCGTTCTCCGGGGAGTCACCAACCTGTCCTCGGGGAGGACCCTCTGGCGCCGCCGGACCGGCCCGTGCTGGATCGCGACCCAGGCCTACGGCGCGGGCGCTCCCGAGCTGACCGTCCTCCGCACGTTCCGGGACGAGCGTCTGCTCCCGACCAGGATGGGACGGGCGGCCGTCGCGTGTTACGACCGGTGCTCACCGTGGATGGTGCGGTGGCTCGAGCACCGACCTCGTGCCCGGGCCTGGGTCCGGCGCAGGCTCGATGCGCTGGTGCGGAGGATGGCGTGACGACGGACGGAGGAACGGACGAGGCCGCGGGCCAGGCGGCGGTGGCTCCCCCGCGCCGGTTCCCGGTGCTCCCGGTGGGGCTGCTCGCGGTGGGGATCGCCGGCCTGCTCTGGTCCGGCATCCAGGAGGCGCGCAGCAACCGCCCGGAGCCCCAGCCGCAGCGCCCGGCGCCGCCGTTCCGCCTCGAGAAGTTCGGCGGGGGCTCGGTCAGCTCGTCGGAGCTCCGGGGGAAGGTGGTGATGCTCGACTTCTGGGCCACCTGGTGCGGCCCCTGCGTCGCCGAGATGCCCACCCTGCTCAAGCTCGCGAGCGAGTACGAGCCGCGCGGCGTGGTGTTCCTCGCCGCGAGCCGTGACGACCCCAGCGTCGCCAAGGTCCAGGTCGGCGTGTTCATCGACCGCCTCGCTCCGGGTCTGGCTCCCTACGCCGCCTTCGCCGACGACGGGACGGCCGACGCGTACGCGGTCCAGGCGATTCCGACCATGGCGTTCATCGATCGGAAGGGGCAGCTGCAGGCCACCTACCGGGGCGCGGCGAGCGAGCGCACCTGGCGGGCGCGCATCGAGGCCGTGCTGGCGCAGGACTGAGGCACCCGGCGGTCACTTCTTCGGCGGCTTCTTCGTGGCCTCCTCCTCGAGGAGGCGGAACTCGACGCGGCGGTTCTTCGCCCGGCCGAGCGCCGTGGCGTTGTCGGCGATGGGCCGCTCGAAGCCGTAGCCGGCACTGACCAGGCGCTTGCGGTCGATGCCGTGCTGGACCAGGTACTCGACCACCGCGGCGGCGCGACGACGCGAGAGGTCGAGGTTGTAAGCGGCGGTGCCGCGGTTGTCGGTGTGTCCCTCGACGCGCACGTGCTTCAGCTGGGGGTTCTTGACCAGCACCCCCTGCACCTCGTCGAGGAGCGGGAACGAGTCGGGCTTGATGATCGCCCTGTCGTAGTCGAAGTGAACGCTGCCGTTGAGCCGCACCCGGTCGGACTCGAGCGTGACCAGCGGACCGGTGACCGGACACCCGTCGTTCTCGGCCGGGCCGGGCTCGTCCGGGCACTTGTCCTCGGGGTCGGGGATGCCGTCGCCGTCCCGGTCCGGGCAGCCGTCGAGCTCGCGGGTGCCGGGCTCGCGCGGGCAGCGGTCGTCCACGTTCGGGATGCCGTCCTTGTCCCAGTCGAGGTCTGGGCACCCATCGGGCCCGTCGCCGGGCTCGTCGGGACACTTGTCGATCTCGTCCGGCACGCCGTCGTGGTCGCGATCGTGGATGGGAGCCGGAGGGGGCTCGGGCTCGAACTCGTAGCGGAGCGAGGCGAGCATCCGGAAGGCCTCACGTCCGTAGCCGGCGGTGGTGGAGATGCCGCGGCCCAGTGCGATCTCGGCGCCCCAGTGCTTCCCGAACAGCGTGCGCGCGCCGAGCAGGAACTCCCAGGGCGTCGTCGCCGAGGCGCTGCTGGTCCCCACGTTTCCGGCGAACGGCTGGGAGAGCGGCGTGGAGAAGGTGGTCTCGGCGATGAGCTCGGGCCGGTGGAACACCTTGCCGGTGGGGAGGGTCCAGACGACGGCGCCTCCGCCGGTGAGCTCGTTCTCGACGATGAGCTGGAGGAAGCGGCCCGTGTTCCGGTACCGGAGGCCGAGGTTCAGGAGCAGCCGTACCGGACCGAACGCACGCTCGACGTTCGCTCGCGGGGCGAAGATGAAGCCGTTCCCGCCGAGGAAGCTCTGAGAGCTGCCGGTGGGGAAGCGCAGCTCGGGGACGATGGCCACGTCCACGGGCCACTTCCAGCTCGTGGGAGTGAAGAGGCGCGAGACGAAGCGGAGGTCGCCCAGGCCGCCCGACACGCCGGTGTTGTACGGAGGAAAGTCGCCGGCGATCGCCTGGAAGTTGTCGCCCTGGGCGAAGGTGACGGGAAGGTCCCCGGCGAGCTCGAGGAAGGGAAGCAGCGTCCAGGCGCCGAGCAGGTGCCCGTCCACGCGCCAGGGGATGAAGTTGCCGGTCTTCTGGTCGCCGTTCCGGGCGGCGAGGATCTGCACGTTCCAGTCGAGCAGGAGCTCGCCGTGCCAGCTGCCGGGCGGGGCGGCGCGCGCGCCCTCGACGACGAACGCGGAGGAGGAGAGGGGAGTCGCCTTCTGCGGGACGGCGTCGAACCCACGGGTGTTCGGATCGAGGGGCTGGGCACCGGCCGGAGCCGCGGCGAGCGCGGCGATGACTCCGGCCGTGAGCGCGGCACGCCTCATCCGGAACAGGGTTACCCCAACTCGGGGCATTTCCGGAGAAATCGGCCCCTTGCGAGGTGGGCCTCGCTCCCACCCGGTGTTGACCCCGCCGGTCGAGCGGTTAGTGTGAACGGTGCTGAAGGGGGCGCCCCGGTTTCGACGGGGGCACAGAAGCCCTTGGACGCGTGCCGAGTGGGCCTGACACTCGTAAATCACGAAGGCAACGACACAAAAGCCAACGACAACGTTGAGCTCGCGCTGGCTGCTTAAACAGTCCTAGTGCGCGGTCACCCGGGTCTCGGCCCGTGGGCTCGGGAATGACCGTCAGAATGCGGGCTGGCCGTCCGGGAGGGCCCGGACCCTGGACGGCGAGAGCATCCCGGGATGGGGTGGATGGAAGGGCGTCCGTGCCCGTCCTTCACCCGACTCCAAATCGCGGACTACGCACGTAGGGTCTCAGGGTGGAAGGCTTCCGGACGCGGGTTCGACTCCCGCCGCCTCCACTGCGCTACGGCCGTCGGTCCGCAGGGTTCGCGGACCGGGCCAGTAGCTCGGGTCCGACGTCTACTGGCCGAACCTCCGTCTCCGAAATGTGCTCGACTCTACTCGGTCGGCAACTGCTTGCACGGCTCCGAACGGAGAGGCTCATCTTGAGTGGTGTCCCGTGCCGCCTCTTCTTCTTCGGAGTCCTCGGGACGGCAGCTGTGGGCTGTGCCGCGCAGCGCGGCAGAGCGGACGACCTGAACTCCATCGCCTACGACGGAAGAGTCTATTGCGGGCACTACTCGACGGGAGCGATGTGCCTCGTTGGCGACAGCGTCGTCTACAAGGACTACTTGACCGACGCCGGCGTCCGCGTGCGGTCTTACGCCATTCCCGGCGTCGCGGAGTACATGAGGGTCATCGAATTCCCCGACGGAGGGAGTGTACAACTGGAGCGGTGTATGACTGACCGCTGGAGCGATCCGTCGAGCATTCCGCCAGAAGTGCTCGCGGAGAACCCAGCTCCGGAGGTCAAAGGCTGCTACCCGTAAGAGCGGTCGGCTGTGGGCTTCAGACTCTCTCCGGCGGCAATCGCTATGGATTCGCTACGCGCTCAACGGAACGTCGCGGGCCTGCGCGGGAGGCGCTTGGCCCGCTCTGAACGTTCGTTTAGGGCGGTAGCTGGTTAGTGCCGCGCCTTCCGGACTGCCCTTGAAGTTCATCGCGCCCCTCCGAAGCGGCGCAGTATTGGCCAGCAGGTGCAAACGATGACCGACAAGTCGTTGGGCTACATCATCCGTCGCGCAGCGCCCAACGACGTGCGGGCAATCGCCACGGTCCACGTCCAAAGCTGGCAGAGCAGCTACCAAGGAATCCTGCCCCAGGACTTCCTCGCCGACCTCAGCATCGACAGTCGGATGCGCGGCTGGACCGGCCATCTCTCTGTCCCACGACGTATCACCCTCGTGGGGACCACCCCTGACGACAGGGTCGTGGGCTTTTGTGATGCCGGATCCAACCGCGACGAACCAAGGGCCTTCGACGGTGAGGTCTACGCCCTCTACCTGTTGGAGGAGGCCAAGCGGAAGGGGTTGGGGCGCGCGCTCTTCAATGAGGCCACTGCCTGGCTCAAGCAGAACGACTGGTCTTCGTGGCTGGCTTGGGTGCTGACGGAGAATGCGCCGGCACGAAGATTCTATGAGACGCTCGGGGGGCAACTGCTTTCCGAGAAGCCAGTCACAATTGGCGGCGTCTCGTACACGGAGGTCGCTTACGGCTGGAGAGCCGGATGAAAATGAACGCTGGACAGGGCCTCGCCAGGTGCGCTCGGCGGAACGTCGCGCTTGGGCGGGACGACCGCTCGCGCAGGGGGACAACGGGCTAGGTGTCATTCTGACTACCTGAATCCGAGTCTCCTAACTGTGCCATCCTCCGGAGCGCGGGCCTTCGTGTCCTGCCTTCAGTCAGCGACCGTAAAGTTACGCGCGATGGACTGTAACTGGTGGAAGTTCGCTGTGGACCTGGCCGGTGTTGCGACCGGGGTGGGGACCATAGTGCTTGCGACGTTCACGGTGCTGCTCGTGCGCTCCACGATGCGGACAAACCGGGAGACGGCGGCCGCGCTCCAGGTCCAGACGGAGCTGAACCGGGCGGCGCTGGAGGACCTGCAGGCAAAGGCGAGGGAGCGCCAGGAGACGGAGGACTTCCACGCCTGGCTCCTCCGAGCGCGCCAGCAGCACCCGATCCACTTCCTTCCGGAGCAGTTTCCAGCGGAGGAGCAGCGGTTCATCGAGCGCGGCGTCCGAGAGGGGCAAATTCTTCCCGACCCCCGGGGTGCTCACACTTGGAAGCGTTAGTCGCTCGTGCCGCTAGCGCTCCGGGCACTCCCAGAGAGGTGCGGCGATGCAGAGCTGCGCGCCTGGCACGAACTCCTGAGCGGATCAGGTTCCGATTCCAGGACGGGAAGCTCATCCGCCTGTAGCATCGTGGCGGATGAGAATCGCCCTCCTGGCCTTGCTGCTCTCCGCCCCCGCACTGGCTATCGAGAAGGTCTGACGGCGCTCGGTTGCACAGGGGAGCAGGGCGATCCGAATGGACCCGCGGCCTGCGCGGCGGCGGGCGGGAGATGCATCTGCGGGCCGAGTGGCTGTGACGGTGGCGTGATCGGGCCGCAGGACTGCAACCCGGACCGGAACCCGTGCGGCGGCGTCTGCTGCCTCCCGGCGAACGCGGGACCCTGAGAGCGATGGGGACGCTCGGAGCGCTCGGGTTGCTCGTGCTCGGCTGTGCGAGGGACGAGCCGTACTGCGTGCGCGACCTGCCGGACGGCAGGTGCGCCCACTACCAGCTGTTCACCTGTCTCGGCGACCCATGTCTCGGCGGTACGACAGAGCACATGACGAGCGACACGGGCGGCTGCGTGCGCGTGCAGGAGTACTGTCAGTGAGCCCGGACTGTAGGGAGGGGGCAGGGAACGACGCGAGCAGCGGCAGGTTCATCCGCCGACTCGTTCCGCCGCGGCCCTCAAGTCGTTGGCGTAGCGCTCGAACACCGGCCCGAAGTCGGGCAGCGAGCCCTTGACGAGCGGCAGCATCAAACCCGAAAAGTGCTCCTCCATCGCGAAGTCGGTCGAGCCATCATTGCGCGACGTCAGCGCAAAGGTCCGCACGCCCTTGAAGATTGGGGCGAAGCCACCGGTCCAGGTCATGCGCTCGCACGGCACAACACCCGATACCCGCGGAGTCATGGTGCGGTCCGTGCCGGGGACGTGGAGCCGGAGTTGATTGCCCTCGCGAATCTCGCCCTCGATGCTGGCGACCGTGGAATTCCAGAGCGGGAAGCCCCTTGCATCGGTCAGGAGACCCCAGACGCGCTCTGCGCTTGCCCGGATGTTGACCGCGACGCCGCACGCCATCGAGAAGGCGCCGCGCGTTTGCGTGATTCTCGGTTCTTGCATCTTTACCTCCTAATCGCTGATCAAGGCGATGAGGAGTCCACCGAGCGCGACTGCTTGGAGTCCTGCGCGAAACCAGATCACCGAGTCCCATCGGCGTTGGAGAGCACGGGTATCCGCCGGGACCGTGTGGCTGAGGGCGGCGGCACGCAATTGCTTGTTCACCGGTGCGCTGATGCTCAGGTAGACCACCAGCCAGCCCCCTAGGGCGACAAGGGCCACGCCCGCAGCGGCACGGGTGGTACTGGACTGCGCGAAGCCCACGGTCGCGGCCGCCGCGAGGATTGCGGCAATGCCTGGTACAGGCAGGCGGCGGTCGCCGTATTCGTGGATTCGGCCCATCAGCTCAGCGACCGAGGCGTCGGTCGACCGAGAGGCCGCCGGGGAGAGGACGAGCGCCGAGAAGACGTCCGTCCCGCAAATGACGCTCGTTCCGGCGATGCCGAGTAGAGCTGCAGCGGTGACCAGGGGGCTCATTGCCGCCTCTCGTTCGAGGGCTCGTGGCCGTCAGCATGAGCTAAGGCGTGCGTTCGCCGTTGCCAAGCCCTCGCGTCGCTCGCATTTCGATTGCTGGCCTGCTACCCACGGTTGCACGTCCTTCTTCGACTCACGCTCGTCCGAGCCGCTCCGGCGAACCGGCCCTCGATCTCAGAACAGGTCGTAGTCGGGGTAGGCCGCGAGCTGGCCGTGGGCGGTCCAGAAGAGCTGATCGAGATCGTTGGCGTAGCTCGCCTGCGTGCTGCGCGAGTTGACGAGGATCACCCAGTTCCAGCCGATCGCCGCGCGGATGATCTCCGTCTCCGTCCCCGGCAGGCTGCCGATGTGCCACCAGTTGTTCGCCGAGTTCACCGCCCAGCCGCAGGCGTAGTTCGCGTTGGCGGACGAGGGCGTGGTCATGGTGGAGATCGACTGCGCGCTCAGAATGTCGGGCTTCGAGGGAAACCCGTCGACGTGCACGAGCAGCACGGCGAGGTCGCGGGCCGTCGCGATCCAGCCTCCGTTCGCGTCCATCCGGTGCAGGTTGAACGCGTAGGGATCTTCCCCGCTCTGCCCGAAGTACTGCACCTCGCCCGGCAGCCGGTCGGCCAGCGTGTTGCCACCGATGGTCATGTCGGTGATGCCGAGCGGCTGGAGCACGAGGGTCTTCACCGCCGTCTCGTAATCGAGGCCGGTGACCTGCTCGATGACCCGCCCCAGCACGAAGAAGCCGAAGTTCGAATACGCGTACGCCGTGCCCGGCACGTTGCCGAGCGGCCGGTTGTCGAGCGTCCACGAGATGAGCTGTGCCGCGGTCATCGACGGGTTGCTGAACATCGGATCGCTCGCGTCGTTCGGCCATCCGCCGCTCGTGTGGTGCAGCAGCTCATCGACGGTGATCTCCGTGATGTGTGGCCCGTAGGGCTGCGTTCCGTAGGTCGTGCCGAGGATCCCGGCAGCGCCGAAGACCGTGTCGGAGAGCTGCAGCTTGCCCTGCTCGACCAGCTCGAAGATGGCGATCGACGTGATGGTCTTCGAGACGCTCGCCAGCCGGAACAGGCTCGCCTGGCTGACCGGCTGCGTCTCGTCCTGCTTTCCGTACGTCTTGAGGTAGACGAGCTTCTCGGCGTGCGTCACGGCGATCGATGCGCCCGGCACGCCGTATTTCGTCATGAACGCGGTCACGGCGTCGTCGAACGCGGCGATGTCGGTCGTCACCACGACCGTGTAGGGCTGCGTGCTCCCATCCTCGGCCGTGACGGTGAATGTCACGGGCAGCGAGTAGTTCTCCGCCGATGCGCCCGAGGTCTGGGCCCGGCCGCCCACCGAGGCACTGGCCTTGGGCGAGATCGTGAAGGACGGGCTCAGCGCGCTGACGTCGGTCCCCGGGGGCAGGAACGCCTGGATCGACGTGCCGGAGATGGTCGCGACCGAGTCGACCGGGATGGGGTTGTTCGCCTCGAGGAAGGAGAACGAAAGGACTGCCTTCGCCGACGATCTTGCCGGCCCGGAGGCGCTGCTCCCGCACGCGAGAGCGCACACGGCGACCAGCGCACACCACGAGGCTCGCCTGATGACAGGCACGATCCACATTCTGGCTCCCGGATCGCACGCTGGAAAGCGGGGCGTCCATGCCCAGCGTGGAGCGAGTCCCCGGAGGCGACTCCCGTACCGCGAGTCATTGGTGTCGTTCGTGTGTGGCGAGCTCGAGCGCGCGCTCGACGGCATCTGCAGGGCTGCGTGCGCGCAGGATCTCCGTCACGGAGACGCCCCGCCTCGTCAGCTCCCAGGTGTCGATCCCGACCACCGGCTTTCCGGTCTTCAGGGCGAACGCGATCTCCGACAGCGTTCCGAACTCGCCGCCGATCGCGATGACCACGTCCGCCGCGCGGACCACGAGCACGTTCCGCGCCTCGCCGAGCCCGGTCGGGATCGCGACGTCCACCCACGCGTTCGCCTCACCGCGGTCGAGGCCCGGAAGGATCCCGATCGTGGTTCCCCCTGCCGACTTCGCGCCCCGGCAGGCGGCCTCCATCACGCCTCCCAGCCCGCCACACACCACCACCGCGCCGCGGCCGGCGAGCAGTCGCCCGACCTCCTCGGCGACCCTCACCGTCGCCGCGTTCGCGGCTCCTGCCCCGACGACCGCGACGTGGATCGCCCCGTCCATGGCCCCATGATGCCCGAGCCGCGAGCGAGCGCGCGCCGCGCCGCACGGGACCCCACGCCCCGAACTAGGCGGCCATGCCCGGCTGGGCAGGCCGCTCGAGCAGCCCGTGCTCCATCCGGTGCCGGTACTCCTCTGCCGGGCGGACGAACTCCGGGTCGCCCGCGTGCAACCGGGCAGCCTCCTTCGGTCCGCGGGGCCGGATCACCGCCTTCGGCTTGAACTTCCGGAAGGCGAATGCCTGCTGGACGACGATGTTCTGCGGCCACGCGACGTCCAGCCCGTAGCTCTCCGGCTTGCGGTCGGGCAGATAAGCCGTTCCCAGCAGCCAGTCCCAGAACGCGAACTTGGTGGCGAAGTTGACGTCGTGGACCTCACGGGCGTGGTGCCAGCGATGCATGTACGGCCCGTTGATCACGTACTTCAGCTTCCCCATGTCCCAGTCGATGTTGGAGTGGATCCACATCCCCCAGCAGGCGTCGATGACGGACTTGATGGCCGCCACCTCCGGGGACATGAACAGCACGATGGGCGCCAGCTCCGCCGTCCCGGTGATCAGGTTCTCGAGCACGTGACCGCGCGAGCCCCCCACCCAGTCCACCGCCGGTGTCGAGTGGTGGGCCTCGTGGAGGCGCCACAGGTACGGGTTCACGTGCATCGAGCGATGGAACAGGTAGATGAACAGGTCGTGGGTGAAGAGGGACACCGCGATCTGCAGCGCGAGCGGCCACTCGCGGATCCCCCGCGTCTGGCTCCATCCGGTGAGGTGGTCGATGCCGGGGATGACGAACCGCGCCGCCAGGTACCCCATGAGCACCGAGAAGACCGTGCTGAACCAGAGCAGGTCGGTCCAGAACTCGCGCCGCAGGAAGGGCTGCTGCTCGTACGGGAACCGGCGCTCCAGGGCGATCATCAGGAACGCCCAGAGAACGATGAGGAGGGTAGGGACCAAACTGCCTGGAGTTATCAGCGTGAGACGCGCTGCGCAGCAAATTTCGCACCCCCGGGAGGGCAAAGTGTGCGTCGACTTGACGCGAGGCTTCTTGCCGGTGAAAGGGGTGTCGTCTCGCTTCGATGATCGTCCCTTATCTCCTACTGGCAGCGATTGCCGGCGCGGTGGCCGTGGCGGCCTGGGTCCGTACCCCGGACTACGACCGCCCGCGGATCTACCCGCGCGAGCCAGAGCGCTGGGGAGGGATCACCGGCAAGCCGGCGTCGCTCCGGCACGGGCTGGGGACGCTCCTCTTCTGGGCGGTCGTCGCGCTCGGGCTCGGGGTGGGCGGGGCGGTGGTGTCGCTCCTCGCTCCGGGTCGTGCCTGGCTCGCGCCGGCGGTGGGAGCCCTCCTCGGAGCGGCCCTCGCGCTCAGGGTCGCGCGCCGCATGCTGCGGGTGGGCCCCGGAGCGATGCGGATGCTGCCACGGCGCCGGAGCACACCGGTGGGACGCGTCCCCCGGGTGCTCTTCATCTGTGGCTCTCCCAACCAGACGGGCCAGATGCTGCAGATCGCCAAGGCGCTCCCCGAGGTCGAGGCCTGGTTCACGCCGTACTACTCGGACTGGCCTCACCACGTGGTGCTGACCAAGATCGGCTGGCTCGAGCCGGCGATCAACGGGCACAAGCGCCGCGGCATCTGCGCGGACGAGCTGAACGCTCGCGGGCTACGCATCGACCTCGGTGCCGAGCGGAACGCCTACGACCTCTGGGTCTGTCCCAACGACGCCATCATCCCCGTCGCGCTCGCCCGCACCCCCTGGGTCCTCGTCCAGGAGGGCATCATGGAGCAGCCCAACTGGCGGACCTGGCTGTGGCGCCACACCCGCCTCATGCCCCGGCCTCTGGCCACCACGGCGACCTTCGGCCTCACCAAGCGCTACGACCGCTTCTGCATCGCCAGCGAGGGGTACCGGAAGCAGTTCCTCGCCGAGCACATCGCGCCGGAGAAGCTGGTGGTGACCGGCATCCCCAACTTCGATGACTTCGCCCGGTTCCGGGACAACGACTTCCCCCACCACGGCTACGTCCTGGTCTGCACCAGTGACGGCCGCGAGACGATGATGAAGGTGGACCGGCCGGCCTTGCT
>Ga0335080_10001561_pt1 | contig 22456 bp, 21 predicted proteins | sample Lox_Sample_34_FD_206720 | JGI IMG/M metagenome (GOLD analysis project Ga0335080, IMG submission 206720) | Soil microbial communities from Loxahatchee National Wildlife Refuge, Florida, United States - Lox_Sample_3.4 | ecosystem: Environmental > Terrestrial > Soil > Wetlands | place: USA...
TGGAGGTGGTCTCGGCGCTCAGGTCCATCGACCCGGGGACGGCGGTGGTGGTGCTCACCGGGTACGGGAGCATCGCCACCGCGCTCGAGGCGGTGCGCCGGGGCGCGCTCCACTACTTGCAGAAGCCAGTCGACGCCGACGAGCTGCTCGCCGCCTTCGCCCGGGGAGGGGTGTTGCCGGCCGACGAGCTGCCCCAGGAGCCCGCCGCGCCTTCGCTGGCCCGCGCCGAGTGGGAGCACATCCAGCGAGTGCTGACCGATGCGGGTGGAAACGTGTCGGAGGCCGCGCGCCGTCTCGGGCTCCACCGGAAGTCGCTGCAGCGGAAGCTCCAGAAGCACCCGCCGCGACGCTGAGGCGCGTCGCACGCAACCAAGAGGTTGCACGAAGGTGTCAAACACCTCCCGCAACCTGGCGGTTGCCTCAGTTCCCACTGGAGGCTGGCCGTGGCGGTCACTCCCACCGTCTGCTGCTCGAAGAGGCTGGTGGCGAACGGGATCTGCACCTGGGCGAGCAGCCAGATCGGCCCGGCCACGTTCCAGGCCAGCCCCGGAACCGCCGAGACGACCAGGCCGCCGGTGTTCTCCTGCGGCACGCCCTCGGACTGGTCGCGCCCGGCGTAGCGGCCGTCGATCCCCACCCGCAGGGCCAACGGCTCGACCACCCGGAAGCTCATCTGCGCGCTCCACAGCACCGCGTCCCCGAATCGGTATCCGTAGCTGTTCTCGGTACGGAATACGGGCTGTAGACCACCACCGGGCGCAGCGTCATCTGGGTGAGCGACTCGGTGCGGTCCGGCTCGTCGTCGCTCCGGGCGGTCGCGGTGAGATACTCGTACTCGAGCGCGAACCGTAACGTGTTCGCCACCGGCATCGAGTCGCCGGCGAGCACCAGCGGGTCCCCGCATCCGCACACCGAGCAGGCGCGCGCCGATCCCCATCCGCCACGAGGGTCTTGGGGCGATCGCGCCGCGAGCGGGATGCGGCAAAGCGTCGCGGATCCGGGACGACCTGCGTCGAGCGGCCGCACCTGCGCGCCGGCGGCATGGGTCAGCGCTGGTGGCGGCCCAGCACCCGGAGCACCACGCCCACCAGGTCGACCGAGTCGACGGGTCGGCTCAGCTCCGCGTCGTAGCCCTCGCGGCGCGCCCGGGCCCGCTCGGCCGGGCGTCCGGCCTCGATCAGCGCCACGGCCCGGAGGGCGATGCCCGACACGCCCCGCACCTGCGCCAGCAGCCCGCGCGTCGGGTCCCCGAACGCCATCTGCCCGCTCACCAGAACGTCCGGATGCGCCGCCCGTGCCTGGGCGAGCGCCTGGGACGGCTCGGCCAGGTCCACGTCCGCCCCGGCCCGGACCAGCGCCGCGGCCATCAGCTGGCCTGCGCTGCGCTCCTCGGGAACCAGCAGCACCCGGACCCCGGCCAGCGGCAGCTGCTGCGTCACCGGCACCGCCGTCACCGCCGGCGCGCCCTCCTGCGCGGGCGCGGGCACGAAGAGCCGGAAGGTGGTGCCCTGGCCGGCCGAGCTCTCCACGCCCAGCGTTCCGCCGTGGAGCGCGGCCAGCCGCCGGGCGATGGACAGCCCCAGGCCGAGCCCGCTCCCCCGCTGCTCCTCGCCGCTCCCCCTCCAGAACGGCTCGAACACGTGGGGAAGCGCCTCGGCTGCGATGCCCGGACCGGTATCGGTCACCTCGAGCGCCACGCCCCCGTCCGCCCGGTGCAGGCGGACCAGCACCGTCGATGCCGGGGGCGAGTACTTCAGCGAGTTGGAGAGGAGGTTCCAGATCACCTGCGTCAGCCGGCCCGGATCGCCGTAGAGCGCGGGCAGGTCCGCCGCCATCTCCACGTCGAGGAACACCTCGCGGTCGTCGGCCTCGGGCTGGACCGTCTCCACCGCGTCGCGGAGCACCGCGCTCGGGTTCATCCACTCGCGCCGGAGGACCAGCTTCCCCCGCGCCATGCGCTCGGCATCGAGAAGGTCGTCCACCAGCCGCGACTGGGCCCGCGCGTTGCGGATGATGGCCGTGGTCGCCCGCTCCACCGTGTCCGGGTCCGAGCGGCGTGCCTGGAGCGCCTTCGCCCAGCCGAGGATCGCCGCGAGCGGCGTCTTGAGGTCGTGGGCCACCGCCGCCACCGCGAGGTTCCCCCGGAGCGCCCCCTCGGCCTGATCCCGCGTCCGCTGCGCCTCCGCCAGCTCCTCCAGCTGGGCACGCTCGGTCATCCGCCGGGTGGTGATGTCCAGCACCAGCGCCGCGAGACCCCGCGCACGCCCGGCGGAGTCCACCAGGGGCCGGCCGTACCAGGCGTGCCAGCGGAGCGCGCCGTCGAGGTGGATGCACGGGTACTCGAAGTCGTGGGTGCCGCGGTCGGACAGCGCGCGCCAGAGCGTGTTCCAGACCCGCTCCCGCTCGTCGGCCTGCACGTGCTCCAGGAACGCGTCCACCGTGCGGGGAACGGTCCCGAAGAGAGCCTCGGCCCGATCGGTCCAGGTGAACCGGCCGGTCTGGAAGTCGTACTCGCAGCTGGCGAACACCGCCGCGGTGGGCAGCGGGCCCGTCTCGATGCGCTCGCTGTCCGACGGGTTCACCGCAAAAGCACCTCTCGGCTGCAACGCGCTGGCGTCAGCCGTCACCGACACCACGAGTGGAGAAGCGGCCGGCGCAGCGCCACCTTCGAAAGCACCCTAGCGCGCCGCTCGCGCACCGCGCCACGGCGGGTCCCGCACAACCCGTCTGGGCGGCTGCACGAGTCGTGACACACCGGTGGCGAGTCCAGCGGACCTCGCCTCCGGTCGTTTCAGGAAATACCGGACCTACTTCGGCTTCTCGAGAATCACCTCGACCCGCCGGTTCTTGGCCCTGCCCGCCGAGGTCTTGTTGTCCGCGATCGGACGCTCCTGACCCACCCCCACGGCGCGGATCTGCCCCTCGGGGATGCCGTTCTGGATCAGGTACTTCCGGACCGTCTCGGCGCGGGCCTGGCTCAGGGTCAGGTTCTTGTCCTTGTTCCCGGTGCTGTCGGTGTGGCCCTCGACCAGGATGGTGCGCTGGGTGCCCTTGAGCGCCTCGGCCACGACCTTCATCCGATCGATGGCGACGGGCTGCAGGTCGGCCTTCCCGGTCTTGAAGGGGATGCCGCCGGCGAGGGTGATGATGGTCCCGCGCTCGTCCTCCTTCACCTCGGCGAACTTGGCCAGGCGCTTGCGGGCCTCCTCTGCCTCGCGGGCCGCCCGCTCCGCCTCGGCCCGGGCCGCAGCGTCGTTCACCGCGGCGCCCTTGGCGGCCCACTCCTGCTGGAGCGCGGCCAGCTCGGCCTCCTTGGCCTTGCGCTCCGAGTCGGCCTTCGCCGCGGCGGCGGACTTGTCCGCCACCTCCGCCTTGTACATGGCCTCGGTGGAAAGCGTCCTGGGGATGGACGGGTCCTGCCCGCGCTCGAAGGATGCCTGGCCATCCTGCGCCGTCTGGGCGGCGGCGATCGACTTCTTCGCCGAGTCGAACTCCTTGGGGAAGTCGTCCGGGCTCCCGGTCTTCACCGCATGGGCGTAGGTGTCCTTCGCCTTCTGGAGATCGGGGTAGGTGAACGGCTGGGCGCACCCCGCGGAGATGAGTGCCAGGGTCGCGAGCTTGATCGGTCTCATGGTCGTCTCTCTCGCTTTCACTTGCCGAGCTTCGTCTTCAGGTCGGCGATCTGGGCGTCGAGGTCCTTGATCTTGGCGATGCTCGAGGCCTCGGTCGCGGTCACCTTCGCGTCGTCGGCCGCGGCGCTGGCGAGGCCGAGCTGACGGATCGCCTCCGCGGGGTCGCCCTTCTGGATCAAGCTCTGGGCGCTGGTCAGGTAGCCCTGCGCCTTGACGAGCAGGTCGTTGGCGGCGGGGAAGTTCGCGGCGCCGGCGGCCTGGGCGGCCTCGATCGCGGAAGTGGCGGCCTTCAGCTTCGGAGACGGATCGGGGGTGGAGCAGCCCACGGCGGCCGCCCCCAAGGCGAACAGGACAAGGATTCGACGCATGGGAGAAGTCCTCGGACGACGGGTTGTGCGGGCCCGGTGCGGCAGGCCCCGGACGGGAGCGGGAGCACCGGGTGACGCGTGTTCAACGACGCTTGCTTCAGCATCGGTTCGATCAGACATCGCTCGTGCAGTACTTGCAGCGGGTGGCCGCCGTGGGGAGCTGCTCTGTACAGCGTGGGCAGGCCTTGGTCGGCGCGGGCGGTGGGGCCTTGAGCAGGGCCTTGGTGACGAAGAAGACCACCAGGGCGACGATGGTGAAGTCCACGAGGCGTCCGAGCAGGTCGCCGTACTTGATCGCGTTGGTCACCTTGCCCGCGGCGTCGTGGGTGAGCGGCAGCTCCCAGGTCCGCCATTCCCCGCCGGGCAGCAGGATGCCGACGATGGGCATGATGATGTCGTCGACGATTGCGCTGACGACCTTCCCCACCGCCGCGCCGATGACGACGCCGACGGCGAGCGCGAGCGCGTTCTGCTTGAGCAAGAACTCGCGGAAGTCCTTCGCCAGACTCATTCGCGTCTTCCCCTCCTTCGGCGCGCTGAGGATGTCCTGCCCTTGTCCCGACCGAAAGGCAACAGGAACCTTACCGGGCTGCGCTTGACCGTCGGGCCTATTGCTTCCAAGGTCACTCGCGAGTCCGAACCGGAGGATTGTCACCATGCCCGACGATGAGCCGGACTTCTCCGACGTACAGGGTGGAAGCTCCAGCATCTCGACCGACACCGAGGTCGACCGGACCTACACGGTTCGTCCGGGGGATAGCCTGAGCAAGATCGCCAAGTCTCTCCTCGGGGACGCGAAGAAATGGCGGGTGCTCTACGAGGCCAACAAGGACGTCGTGGGCAGCAACCCGGACCTCATCAAGCCGGGGCAGGTGCTGAAGATCCCGAAGAGCTGACCTCGCTTCCGAGGAGGAACGCCGATGCTCCGAAACGCCGCCCTGGTGGGCCTGTCCCTGCTCGTGCTCTCCGGATGCAAGAAGGAGGAGCCTCCTCCTCCACCTCCGCCGCCGGTCACCCCGGCGCCGCCGCCGCCACCGCCGCCCGTGCCGTTCCGGGTCACCGGGGCCGATCTGGGCAAGGGCATCCAGCCAGACAACACCGTCCAGACCGTGACCGACACCTTCGGCCCGAAGGACACCATCTACCTCTCGGTCACCAGCGTGGGGATGGCGCCCCAGGCCGTGCTCGTCGCCCGCTGGACCTTCGGTCCGAAGGACGTGCCGGTCCACGACGAGACCCGGACGCTGACCCCGCAGTCCGAGAAGCCCCTCCACACCGAGTTCCACGTCTCGAAGCCCTCCGGATGGCCCCCGGGGAACTACAAGGTCGTCGTCACCGCGGACGGGCAAGCTGTCCAGACCAAGACGTTTACCGTGTCCAAGACGGCCGGGGCCCCGGGCAAGAAACACTGACGGCGGCGTCGGTTTCGTCGGACCGGGGGGCATGCCTACCGTGGCCCCTGCCATGCCTTCTCCGTTCCAGAACCGCTGGGTCCGCGTCGTCGCCACCGTCGTCGCGGTCCTGGTGGCGGTGGTCTTCGTCGCCTCGCTGGTGCTCGACTCCGTCCTCACCCGCCGGGCCCAGGCCCAGGCGGCGACGCTCTCCGAGCAGCTCGGTCGCCCGGTGCAGATCGGCCGCATCTCGACCACGTTCCTCACCGGCCTCGGGGCGACGGTCTCCGGCATCGAGGTGGGGGCCGGACCCGGGGAGGGCGTCCCGCTCGCCCAGGTGCAGGAGACGAGCGTCCGGGTGGCGGCGCTGAGGGCGCTGTTCTCCCTCGGCAAGGACATCGAGGTCCGGTCGATCGAGGTGGCCCAGCCAGTGGTGAACGTCGTCCGCCTTCCCGACGGCACGACGAACCTCGAGCGGCTCCAGAGCCGGCTCGCCGAGCAGGAGAAGACGAAGCCCTCCGATCCTGCCGCGAGCGCCCCGAGCGACCTCTCCGCCATCCGCGTCGAGCATGCCCGGGTGACCGACGGGCGGGTGCGCCTCCTGGACCGGAGCGGGGGCCAGGCGCATGAGCTCGGCATCTCCGACCTGGACGTGACGGTGGACGACTTGGAGGCGGGGAAGCCGCTCGACGTCGTGGTGAAGGCGGCGCTCCTGGCCGAGAAGCAAAATCTGGAACTGCGGCTCCACACCGCTCCCCTGCCGAGCTCGCTCCAGCCGACCCCGGAGCGCATCGTGGTGAAGATCCAGCCGGTGGACCTCGCCCCCCTCGGGCCCTTCCTCCCCAGGGACGCGCGCCTCGAGGCCGGGCGCCTCGACGCGGACTGGACCGCGGAGCTGGGCACCGCCGTCGCGGGCGGGAAGGGCCCGACCCAGGCGAAGGGCGGCATCCACGTCCGCGGCCTGCGCTTCGCCGGCACGGGGGCCGCTCCGGTGGACGTCTCGCTCGACACCGACCTCGACGGCAACACCGAGACCGGCGACCTGGACATCCGCACCCTGTCGGTCGCCCTGGGGCAGGCGGGCGTCACCGGGCACGGCCGGGTCCGCGGGCTGGCCACCGAGACGCCGAGCGTCCAGGGACTCGAGATCGTCGGGCATGACCTCGATCCGGCGGTGCTGGCCCGCTCTTTCCCACCGCTGGCGAAGGCGCTGAAGGGCGAGGTCGCAGGCCCGATCGGGCTCACCATCCGCGGCTCGGGAACCGAGGCCGCGCCGACGGTGGACATGACGCTCGACTTCACCCCGGTGCGTCTCGCCCTCCCGCAGCAGCTGGCCAAGGCCGCCGGAGCGCCGATGACGCTCGTCACCCACCTCCGGGGAGCAGGGAAGGGGACCTACCGCTTCGAGGCCGACCTGGACCTCGCAGGGGCCGACCTCCGTCCCGGGCAGCTCCTGGACAAGCCTCCGGGAAGACCGCTCTCGCTCTCGCTCGCGGGGAGCGCCCGCCGCGGGAGCAGCACGCAGGTGAAGCTCGACCGCTGGACCCTGCGCGTCCTCGACGACTCTCTCGCCGGGACCGCCTCGCTCGAGATGCAGGGCGAGGGCGCGCGCGCCACGACCACCTTCGCGCTCGACGCCCGCGCCCCGAAGCTGGACGTCGACGCCCTGCTGCTACCGACCGAGTCCTCGGCGAAGACGCCCCCGGCTCCGCCCGCGGACCCTCACCGCTTCGACGGCATGCGGGGGAAGGTCCACGCCGAGGTGGCCTCGCTCGTCTTCCACAAGGTCCCGTGGCGCAACCTCCTGCTCGACGCCTCGATGAAGGACGACCTCCTGCAGGTGGACCGCCTCACCATGGACGCCGCCGGCGGGCAGATGCGCCTCGACGGGACCAGCGTGCGCCTCGGTCCGGCCGACAAGCCGTGGGACGTGAAGCTCGGGGTGAAGAGCCTGGACCTGGAGCAGGCACTGACCTTCGGAGGAAAGGGCAAGGCGTTCGCCGGCGTCTTCGACGGGAACGTCGCGCTGTCGGGGAAGGGGGCCACCCTCGGGGCAGTGGAGAAGACGCTCGACGGCACCATCCAGGGGAACCTCAAGAACGGCGCCTTCCTCGGTGCCGACCTCGTCGCCTCCGTCGCCGGCCCGCTGGCCAAGGCGCTCCCCTTCGCCACCAAGGCGCTCGGGGAGAACGGTCGCACCCCCCTGGGGGAGAACCTCGCCGTCTCGCTCGCCGTCGACAACGGTGTGGCGAAGCTGACCAGGCCGCTCACGGTACAGCTGCCCCAGGCGGCGATCACCCTCGGCGGCGGCGTGGGGCTCTCCGGGACGCTGGCGCTCGCCGGCACGGTGGCGCTCACGCCGGCGACCATCAAGACGCTCACCGGCGGGAAGGTGACCCCGTCCGAGCCCATCCCGCTCGCGCTCAGCCTCGGCGGGCCGGCCTGGGCGCCGCAGATCTCCGGCCTGGACGTGAAGCCCGCGGCGCTGACCATCGCCCGGCTCGCCGGGGCCAGCACTCTCCGATCGCTCTTCGGCGATTCGGACATCGGCAAGGCGGCCGCCGGCGCAATCGGAGGGTCGGGCAACGCCGGAGGGGAGCAGACGCCGGGGGAGCAGAAGGCGCAATCGGAGGCCGACAAGCTCCGCCAGCAGGCGGCGGACGAGGCGCGAAAGCGGCTCCAGGACCTGTTCGGGAAGTGACCCGCGGCCCGGACCCGGCGCCGTTCCGATGGAGGTGCAGGCGGACTGCGACAGGAGGCCTCCGGGGGGCATCGCCGGGCTCGCGGGACCCGTCGATCTGCCGGTGCTCGCCCCATGCCCAGCCGTGGAGCGTCCAGGTACGGACCCACCCTGGCGTCGTGACGACATTCGCGGTGGACTGGGCGCGGCCGGGATGAATATTCCGCTCGCCGGGGACGTCCCGTGGGTCTCCGGCCGGAAGAGGAGGGATTCTCCGTGACTGCGCGCCGTACCCCCGTCGTCCAGCAGGCGGTGGCATCCCTTCTCGTCGCGGCCCTCGGCGGCTACCCCGCCCGCGTGCTCGCGGATCAGGGCGTTCCGGTCCAGGCGGTGCCCCCGCCCCCGGCCTACGCGCCACAGCCCGCACCCGCGCCGCAGGGCTATGCCCCGGCACCGCAGGGGTACGCCCCGCAGCAGGCCCCCGCGCCCCAGCCGGCCTATGCGCCACAGCCGGCCTACGCCCCGCCGCCGGCGCCCGCTCCGCAGAGCTACGCCCCGCCGCCGGCGCCCGCTCCGCAGAGCTACGCCCCGCCGCCGGCACCCGCTCCGCAGAGCTACGCCCCGGCGCCCCAGGGCTACGCCCAGCAGCCCGCACCCGCGCCACAACCCACCTATGCACCGCAGCCGGCGCCTGCTCCGCAGAGCTACGCTCCGGCGCCCCAGGGTTACACCCCGCCGCCGGCCCCGGCGCCACAGCCCGCCTACCCACCTCCCCAGGGCTACGCCCAGCAGCCCGCGCCCGCTCCGGCGTATGCGCCACCTGCCCCGGCCTACGCGCCGCCTGCCGCCGCGGCACCAGCCTACGCCGCCCCCCAGGCCCCTGCGCCGCAGGGCTACGTCCCGGCTCCTCAGGGCTACGCCCAGCAGCCCGCGCCCGCCCCGGCCCCGCCGGCCTACGCGCCGCCGCCCCCGGCCTACGCGCCGCCTGCCGCCGCGGGAGCCGCTGCCGGGGCAGCCGTCGCGGCGCCGGGCTTCGCCGCTCCCCAGGCCCCCGCGCCGCAGGCGGCTCCTCAGGGCTACGCCCAGCAACCCGCGCCCGCTCCGGCTCCGCCCGCGTACAACCCGCCTCCCGCCGCCGGTGCACCGGCTCCCCCTCCCGCCGCCGCCCCCTCCGTCACGGCTCCGGCCGCAATGGGCGCTGCGGCCGCCGGCGCGGCCGCTGCCGGAGGCACCGTCCAGGCGCCCTCGGTCCAGGAGGCCCCGAGCGTCAGTCCCCGCCTCCCTCCTGGTGCGGTCCCGGTTCCCCAGAGCGCGGTGCCGGTGCCCACCAAGTCCGGCGAGCTGGACCTCGGCTCGGCACCCCCGCCCCCGCCCCCGCGGCCCCTGCCGCCCAAGGTGGATGACCGTCTGATTCGCCTCGAGTGGCGGCCCGCGCACGTCGAGGGCAACCGCGGCTGGGGTCCGATGATCCAGGTTCCGGTGATGGGCCCCGAGAAGACCCCGCTGCAGGGGCGCTCGCTGTACCTCGCCCTTGGGCGGAACGACCTCGCCGAGGAGTACGAGCGGCGGCTGGCAGCCAAGCGCATCATGGGCGTCGGCAGCGCGCTGCTGCTCATCTCCGGCGTGGCGGTGGGGATCAGCGCACTGACCATCCATGGCTGTCCGACCAACGCGCCCAAGTGCTGGGACGACCGCGACCAGCAGCTGAAGGAGCGCTTCTACTGGTCGGGCGGGCTGGTGGCCGGCGGGGCGGTGCTGGGCATCAGCTCCAGCGCCTACAGCGCGCATCCGGTCTCGCGCGACGAGCTGATGGGTCTCATCCGCGATCACAACGCGAAGATCCGCAGCGAGCCCGGAGTCCGTCTGGGCGCCATGGCGGTGCCGGGAGGTGGTGGCCTCGCGCTCTCCGGAGCCTTCTAGGGCCTCGGCCCGGTGCGCTCCAGCAGTGCCACGAGCGCGTCGATGTCGAAGGGCTTCGAGAGCACCCCGGCCACCTGATCCCCCACCGCGGCGAGCGTCGCGGACCTGTCCGCGGTGGAGAGGATGACCGGGAACTCGCTCCCGCGCGGCAGCTCACGGAGGCGGGCGAGGAACGTCGGGCCGTCGACCAGCGGCATCCGCCAGTCGAGCAGGATGGGACAGGGCTCGGGCTGCTCCGCTGCGAGCCGGAGCCCCTTCAGCCCGTCCGCCGCGGACACCACCTGGTAGCCCATCCCGTCGAGCACCTCGGTCAGCGCCTCACGGATGGCGCTGTCGTCCTCGACGAGGAGGACGCGGCGGATGGGCGCGGCGGTGCTCACACGCCCGCCAGGTGAAGCAGGAACCGCAGCACCCCGCCCGCGGCGACCACCCACGCCGGGTTCAGGTCGTACCGGAACAGCGTCAGCGCCGCCGCGGCGGCGATCCCCAGGCTCACCGGGCCGTGGAAGCTCGAGCCCAGCACCACCGCCGCCGACGCCATGAGCCCCACGACCGCTGGCAGCAGCCCGTTCGCGGCGGCGCGGACGATGGGATGCTCGCGGACCCGCGCCAGCCAGCCGCCCGCCAGCTGCACCAGCGCCCAGGGCGAGGCCAGCAGCGCCACGGTCGAGGCCGCCGCCCCCGACCAGCCGTGGTGGACGTACCCGGAGAAGGTCGCGAGGAGCATCACCGGTCCGGGGGTCAAGAGGGCGACCGAGACCGCATCGGCAAGTTGCCGGCGGGTCAGCCAGTCCAGCGCGTCGAGCCGCTCGCTCAGGTGGGGGATGATGGCGATGCCACCGCCGTACGCGCCGAGCCCGGTCCGGAAGTAGAGCACCAGCGCCTCCACCACCTGCGTGTCGAGCCCGGAGAGGTGTGCCGCCGCAGCCACCGGCAGGGCCGCGACCAGAACCGAGCGCACGGTGCTCGCGCCCTCGGCCGGCGGGGGCGGAGAGGACGGTCCCTTCGTGCGTCGCCGGAGCAGCCCCAGCTCGACGAACACGCCGGTGGCCACGCCGAGGAGCACCACCTCGGTGGGCGACGCCTTCCCGGCCACGGTGAGGAGAAGCGCGCCGCCCGCCACCGCCATCTGCCAGCGGCTGTGCACCGCCCCCCGGACGCGGCGGAGGGCGAGGGCGAGGATGGCCCCCACGGCGGCGCCGCCGAAGCCGCGGAACAGCGGCTCGAGGCGGCCACCCAGATCGAACCGGACGTAGAGCCAGGCCACCACCGCCGTCACGGCGATGCCCGGAAGGACGAAGCCCACGTACCCGAGCAGGGACCAGGTCCACCCCCCGAGCTTCTGGCCGACGAACGCGAGCGTGTTCGCCGAGGGTGCACCCGGAAAGAGGTCGAGCGTCCGGAGCAGGCCGGTGTGCTCGTCCTCCGTCATCCAGCGGTGGTCCCGGACCACGGCGTCCTCGAGCGGGGCCTGCATCCGCTGGCTGCTCCCGAACGCCGACAGACCGAGCCTCAGCGCCGCGCGGAAGAACGCGAGCCGGCTCAGCGCCGGACGGCCGGACTGTGCCGTCTCGTCCACCTCGGTTCGGTCTCTAAGCCAAAGGGCGGCCGGTGCGCACCTCCCGCGTGCCCCGGTGGACGGGTCGCCAACAGCCCCGGGAGGGCCCCCTGACCCGTCGCCCGGGGCTGGTCCACGGCTCGGGGGGGTGTGTTGGCTGCACGGGATGCACCTTCCGGGGCCGGGATGAGGCAGACTGCTGCTCGAGGGGGGACCTGACGCCCGGGGGGCATCCCGGGTGAAGGCGCTCCCGCTTGCTGCAGCTCGGTCCTGCGCTGGAACTCGCGCGGCACGCGCACCCGGCGCTCCAGGTCGAACCCCGGGCGTTCCTCCGCTTCCTCTCGCGCCGGCGGCCGGCGCTCGATCCCGACGGGGTCCCGGTCCACGCCGCCGACCTCTACCTGGTGGCAGCCGCGCTCTCCCGCCACGCCCGGGCGCTCGAGCTGCTCGATGCCCGGCTGCGCGCGCTCCTCCCCCGGGCGCTGCGCCGGCTCCGGACGGACGAGGAGCTGCGGGCCGAGGTGCTCCAGCGCACGCGGGAGAGGCTCCTCGTCGGGCCACGCCTGCCGAAGCTCGCCGAGTACCAGGGGCGGGGAGGCCTGGACCCCTGGCTCCGGGCGGTGCTGCTCCGGGTGGCCCTGAACCTCCTCGAGGCGAGGCCGCAGGGCGAGGAGGAGCTCCGGACGCTCCACGAGCTCGCCGCGCCGGACCCGGACCCCGAGCTGTCGCTCCTGCGCCGCTCCGAGCAGGCGACGCTCCAGGCGGCCCTGGTGGAGGCGCTCGGGGGGCTCGATCCACGCACTCGCCACTTCCTGGTCCTCTACGTCCTCGAGGGGCTCACGCTGGAGGAGATCGGCCGCCGCGCGGGAACGCACAAGTCGACCGTCTCCCGGGCGCTGAGCGCGGCGCGGGTCCGGGTGATGACCGCGCTCCGCCGCCGCCTCCGGGCTGGTGCCGACGCAGAGACGGGAGGGCTGCTCGGCCTCCTCGGCGACGCCGGGTTGGACCTGCCGTTCGTGCTCCGGGAGCTGCTCGCCGGAAGCCGCTGAACCCGAGAGGGAGTGTCCCGGGCGCCGGCGTAGAGGGCGGCGATCTGGGGCCAGTCGGTCTCCGGGGGACGGCGGGCGCGGGCATGGAGCGCCGCGATGGCGGCCTGGAGCTGGTAGGGGCCTGGGGCGCCGCGGCCCACCGCACGGTCGAGCACCGCGGTTCCCTCGGCGATGATCTCCTGGCTCCAGAGCGCACGGTCCTGCTCCTCGAGGGGGACCAGCGTTCCGTCGGCATCGGTCCGGGCCGGGCGGCGTGCGTCGTGGAGGAGCATCAGGGCGAGCAATCCCTCGGCCTCGGCCTGCCCGGGCAGCAACTCCACCACGAGTCGCCCGAGCCGGATGGCCTCGGCGCAGAGGTCAGGGCGAATCCAGGTCTCGCCCTCGGTGGCAGAGAAGCCCTCGTTGAAGACCAGGTAGATGGTGGAGAGCGCTCCCTCCAGCCGCTCGGCGAGCCGGTCGGCGTCGGGCACCTCGAAGGGGATGCGGGCTTCGGCGATCTTCCGCTTCGCCCGCACCAGGCGCTGCGCCGTCGTCGCCTCCGGCTCGAGGTGTGCGCGGGCGATCTCCTGCGTGGTGAGCCCGCACAGCGTGCGGAGCGCGAGCGCGACCTGTGCCGGCTGCCCCAGCGCCGGGTGGCAGACGGTGAAGAGGAGGCGCAGCCGGGCGTCCTCCACCTCGGGAGCGCTCTCCAGCGCCGGCTCCTCGGCGGTGGCCAGCGCCTCGGCCAGGGCTCCCTCGAGCGCGACCGACGGCCGCCGCCGCCGGAGCAGGTCGGCCAGACGGCGCCGGGCCACGGTGGTGAGCCAGCCTCCGGGCCGCTCCGGGAGCCCTCGCCGTGCCCAGGACTCCACCGCCTGCGCGCATGCGGCCTGGAACGCCTCCTCCGCCAGGTCGAAGTCCCCGCTCCAGCGGATGAGGCCGGCGAGGACCCGGCGGCCCTCGCGGCGCACGAGCTGGTCGACGGCGCGGGCGAGCATCGACCGGACGCCTCGCTACATCGCGGCCGACTGCGCCAGCGGGCGGACCTCGATGGATCCGTCGTGTGCCGACGGGCAGCGGGCGGCCGCCAGGTCCTGCTCGACTCCCGCCTCCGCGAGATCTGCCAGCGGCACCTCCTCTGCTCGCTCGGACGCTTCGAGGACCAGGTCCGCCGGGTGCAGCTCCCGGGTAACCTGCCCGGCCTCATGCGCGAACAGAGCCGTCTGCTGCTCGGGCTGGTGGTCGGCGCGGGGCTGGGCCTCGTGGCGCGGGCCGTGGCGGGAGATGCGCCGTGGCTGTCCTGGACCCTGGCCAACGTCACCGGCCCCATCGGGCAGATCTTCCTCCGGCTCCTCTTCATGCTCGTGGGGCCGATGATCTTCTCGGCGCTGGTCATGGGCGTCGCCGACCTCGAGCTCCGTCACCTCGGCCGGCTGGGCGTGCGGGCGCTGGGCTACACCGTGGTCATCTCCACCATCGCGGTGCTGATCGGTCTCGGCCTGGTGAACCTCCTCCGCCCCGGCGAGGGGATGAGCGACGAGGTCCGGGCCCTGGCCCGCTCGAGCGTGGTCCCGAAGGCGGCCACCGCGCCCGGGGACGGCTCGGTCGCAGGACTCCTGGTCTCCATCGTCCCCGACAACCCGGTGAAGGCAGCGGCGAGCGGCGACTACCTCGGGCTCATCTTCTTCGCCCTGGTGTTCGGGATCGCGCTGGGGATGACCCGGGCGCCCGCCGCCGAGCGGCTCAAGGAGGTCATCGCCGGTCTCTACGAGGTGACGCTGGTGCTGATCGGCGGCGTGCTGAAGGTGGCGCCGATCGGCGTGGCGGCGCTCGTCTTCGGGATGACCGCACGGCTGGGGTTCGAGGTGTTTCGCCAGCTCGCGGCCTACGTCGGGGTGGTGCTGCTGGGGCTCGGGCTGCACATGTTCGTCGTCTACTCGCTGTCGGTCCGCTTCTTCGGCGGCCGGAACCCGGTGCAGTTCTTCCGCGACGTGCGGCTGGCGGCCATCACCGCCTTCTCCACCTCCTCCTCCAACGCCACCCTTCCGACCGCGCTCAAGGTGGCAGAGGAGGAGCTGCGGCTGCCTCCCAGCGTGGCGCGCTTCGTGCTCACCGCCGGCGCGTCCATGAACCAGAACGGGACCGCCCTCTTCGAGGGCGTCACGGTGCTCTTCATGGCCCAGCTCTTCGGCGTCCACCTGAGCCTCCAGGAACAGCTGGTGGTGATGTTCATCTGCGTGCTCGGGGGAATTGGGACGGCCGGGGTGCCCGCGGGCTCCCTTCCGGTCGTGGCGATGATCCTGGGGATGTTCCGCATCCCACCCGAGGGCCTGGGGCTCATCCTCGGCGTGGACCGGCTCCTGGACATGTCCCGGACGACGCTGAACGTCGTGGGAGACCTCGCCGCCGCGGTCTACGTGGCCCGGGGCGAGCCGGAGGCGCCGCGGGGCGCTCCGGGGACCTGACCGAGTACCGCCAGCGCGCAGGCGCCCATCCAGGTCACCACCGCGATCACCGCCAGCCGCTGGACCGCCGGGACCGCGGGCGGGAGCGGGGCCCCGAAGAAGCCCTCGCGAAAGACCAGGTAGAGGGCGAGCTCCAGGACCGACAGCCCGAGCGCCAGCGCGCCGAGCAAGGCCAGGAGGGGTCGGGGCCGGAGACCGCGCATCAGGAGCACGGTGGCCGCGAACCCCGGACCGGCGCCGGCGATCAGCGCCAGCGCATGCGGCACGCGCACGGTGACCGGGACGAGCGCCAGGCCGAGGGCAGCCACCAGCCCGAGGACCCTGATGGTGCGCCGGCGTCGCGGAGGGTCGACCAGTGCCGGGGCGATCCAGAAGAAGACCGAGAGCGCGAGCACCAGCGACCACTCGGCGGCTCGACCCCACGAGGCACCGGGATGGGGGCGGCCGTCCAGCGCGGGCGTGCGTGCGACGTCGCAGAGGAAGTTGCCCCAGAAGGAGTGGCCCACCGTGCCCCGGTCCATCCAGGTCCCGCCGGGGTAGCGCGAGGCGGCGACCGCGGTGGCAACGGCCCCGGCGACGAGGAGCACGAGCAGCAGCACCGCACCGCGCCGGACCGACTCCGCGGCAGGGGTAGGAGACGACCGCATCGGCGGGCAGTCCAGCACGGCCGGCGGCCCCGGCGGCGGCTTTCGTGGCGTCAGACGGCCGGCGCCGGCAGCACGCCGCCGACCTCGAACTGGGAGCGGGGAAAGACCAGCCGGCTGCGCTCGAACCAGTCCAGCTTCTGCATCTCCACCCGCTCGCGGCTCGCGACGCAGCGCCAGGTCTCGGGCGCCCGCGGCGAGCGCCGCGCCAGGGCCCGCGGGCTGAAGAGCGCCACGTTGGGAGCTCCGGCAGCATCGCGCGCGCTCGGGTAGCGGACCACCTCCACGCCGTCGGCCCGCATCTCGGCGCCGAGGCGCTGCGTTGCCTCGTAGCGGCTACGCGAGGAGAGCACGCGGCGGTGGACATCGAACGGGGGGCGGGTCAGGTCCACGGCGGCGCGCGTCCGGACGTCCGCCCGGAACGCGCTCAGCTCCACGGTCAGCGGCGAGAGGGGCGCCTCGCTCCCCTCGAGGAACAGCAGCCGGTAGTAGGCCGTCTCCGCCATCGCCGTCTCCAGCGCCTCGCTGGCATAGAGAAGCGAGCGCTCGGCACGCGTGCCGAACCGCGAGCCGTGCGGCAGGGGCGGATGACGGAACGGGGTGAGGAAGAGGTAGTGGAGCCCCTGGAACTCGGGCCCGGTGGGAGCCGGTGGCTTCACCCGGTCGATGAGGGACTCGAGCAGCTCCTGCTCGGCGTCCGAGTCGACCAGGCGCCGGGTGGCGTTCCGGTGCTGGGCTTCGACCACGCGCCACACCGGCCCCTCGTACGGGCGGAGGTTACGTCTTCCCCCGCACTGCATCCAGATACTCGTCGACACGGACCAGCCCCGCCACGCTCTGGATGCACTCTAGGGGCACGGCTGACAGGTGAGCGTTCCGGGCGTGGAGCCAGGCGCGGGCCTTCCCGGCGTCCCCGCCGACCAGCGCGTCGAGGCTGCGGTAGAGGCGGAGGAAGAGCAGCCCGAGCTCGCCCTCCTTGCTGGCCGGGTCCACCGTGCGCTGTCCGGCAGCGAGCCGGGACCAGGAGGCGGCGCTCACCCCCACGATGCGGGCCATGGTCTGCCCGTTCAGGCCCAGCGCGGCCGCGGCGCGGAGCAGGGCCCGCGAGAGCACGCCCGCCGGATCCGGCACGGAGGTGGACGCTGGGGAACGACGGACCATGTCTTTCGTATGAAATTGTATGAGTATATCCATTCATTTGCAAGTTCAGGCCCCCGGGCCACGGGCCGAGCCCCCGCCTGCGGTCGGACACGGTCCCCGAGTGAACTCGCCGGCGCCGCGCCCTGCCGGGCCGCCCGGCGCGATTGCTAGCTTTCGTGGGGCTTCACTTTACGAGCCCGCCCGGTAAGGTCCCGGAACCCATGTCTACCTGGAACTTCCTGACGAACCACGCCCACGTGCTGCTGTGCGTGTGGGAAGACCCCGAGGCCCGGGTGCGGGACATCGCGGTTCGGGTCGGCATCACCGAGCGCGCCGTGCAGCGGATTCTCCAGGAGCTCGAGTCCGAGCAGTACCTGCAGCGCGAGCGGGTGGGCCGCCGGAACCGCTACCGCGTGCGCGGGGATCGCCCGCTGCGTCACCCCGTCGAGGATCACCGGCCGGTCTCGGCGCTGCTCGAGGTCGTGCGGACGCGGAAGGCGTCGCGCACCTCGTCTCCCCGCGCGCGGCGAGCCGGCAAGCGAACGACGCGCGGCCGAGCACGCTAGACGCCACGCCGACGCCGGACCGAGGAGCGCCGCTCTCGCACATCCTCCGCCACCGGCCACGTGCGCGAGAGGGGGCAGCGGCGCGGTGCTACGCTCCCTGGACGGAACCCGGGCCGAGGCCCCGCGCTCGGGAGTCCCCCATGAACAAGCTGCTGTGGCTCATCCCGGCCCTGCTCGCGGCGGACGCGGTCGCCCGAGCCGATCCCGATCGACGCGCACGAGGTCTTCCAGCTCCAGCTCGCCGACGGCGGGCTGACCGGTGACACCTTCCTGAGCTTCCTCCTGCCTCTGCCCGGGCAGGATCGCGCGCTGGTCTACGCCTCGGAGCTGGGCCTCGCGCCGCCGGACAGCATCGTCATCTATTCGATCGTCCAGCTCGGCGGCCCGGAAGCGGGGGCGGTGGTGCAGCTGGCCGTCGACACACCGTTCGTCGGCCTCCCGACCTTCGCCTTCCGCGTGCACGAGGACGCGGGAGCGACGAACGTCTGGCTGCGCACCGACGCCGACGAGCTCGGTCGTCTCGAGGCGGACCGGATCGACGACGACCCGAACCTCGATCCTGCGGCTCCGAACCTGGGCGCCGAGTGGCAGACCCGGAGCCCAGAATCCCCACGAGCCGGGGAGGCTCCTGCGCCTCCACTCCCGGCGGTGCCGGACCCGGCCTCCTCCTCGCCGCCCTGGCCCTGCTCGCGTTCCGGCGGACCCGCCGCTAGGGAGGCGGGCTCCAGGTCCAGTCGCGCACCTCGGGCATGTCCTCCAGGTGCTCCTCCACGTAGGCGCGGTGGCGACGGAGCTGCTCGTTGAAGCGCTCCACCAGGGCCGGTGAGTTCTCGGGGATGCGCCGCGCGCGCCGGAGTGCCTCGATCGCCAGGTGGTAGCGGCTGATGCCGTTCAGCACGACCATGTCGAAGGGAGTGGTGGTGGTGCCCTGCTCCCGGAAGCCACGCACGTGGAACCGCTCCGCGTTCGGGCGCCCGTGCAGCGTGTAGTGAATGCCCAGCGGGTAGCCGTGGAACGCGAACACCACGTGACGGTCGCGGGTGAAGAGGTCCACGAACCGAGCCTCGTCCATCCCGTGGGGGTGCTCCTCGGGAGAGAACATGGACATGAGATCGACCAGGTTCACCACCCGGATGCGGAGGCCCGGCGCTGCGGTGCGCAGCAGCCAGGTCGCCGCGAGCGTCTCCATCGTTGGCACGTCACCGGCGCAGGCCATCACGATGTCGGGGTCGCCCTCGTCGTTGCTGGCCCACTCCCACACCGAGGCACCACGCTGGCAATGCCGGTGGGCCGCCTCGAGATCGAGGTACTGGAGCTGGGGCTGCTTGTCGATGACGATGACGTTGACGTGCTCGGAGTGGCGGAAGCAGTGGTGCGCCGTCCAGAGCAGGCAGTTGGCGTCCGGCGGCAGGTAGATGCGCGAGACGGTCGGCTTCCGGGTGAGCATCGCGTCGATGAAGCCCGGGCCCTGGTGACTGAAGCCGTTGTGGTCGTTCCGCCAGCAGGTGGAGGTCAGGAGAACGTTGAGCGAGGGGATCGGCCTTCGCCACTCGAGCTTCAGCGACTCGTCGAGCCACTTGCTGTGCTGGATCGCCATCGACGAGACCACCATCGCGAAGGCCTCGTAGGTGGCGAACAGGCCGTGCCGCCCGGTGAGGACGTAGCCCTCCAGCCAGCCCTCGCAGTTGTGCTCGCTGAGGACCTCCATCACCCTGCCGTCGGGGCCGAGCGCCTCGTCGGTGGGCAGGACCGGGAGCTGGAAGGCGCGCTGGGTGGCCTCGAACACGGCCCCGAGCCGATTGCTGTTCGTCTCGTCGGGGCAGAAGAGGCGGAACCGCCCCGGGTTCTGCCGGTAGAGGTCGCGCATCAGCTGGCCCAGCCGCCGGGTGGACTCCTCGTGCTGGCTGCCCGGTGCCTCGACCTTCACCGCGTAGGCCTCGAGCGGGGGCATCTTCAGCGGCTCGCAGGTCTCTCCCCGGGTCCGCGGGCTGGCGCTCATGCGGAGATCTCCCGGCGGGGCGAGCGCCCGGAGCTCGGGGACCAGCGTCCCGTGCGCGTCGAAGAGCTCCGCCGGCCGGTAGCTGCGCATCCAGGTCTCGAGCATCGCGAGGTGCGCGGGGTTGTCCCGCACTCCGGAGAGCGGCACCTGGTGGGCGCGGAAGGTGCCCTGGACCTGCGTCCCGTCGACCACGTCCGGGCCGGTCCAGCCCTTCGGCGTCCGGAGGACCAGCACTGGCCAGCGTGGGCGGCCCTTCACTCCCGTGCTCCGGGCCGACTGCTGGATCCGGCGGATGCGCTCCAGGCAACCCTCGAGCGCGGCGGCGAGCGCCTGGTGCACCCGGGGCGGATCGTCGCCCTCGACGAACAGGACCTCGTAGCCGTGCCCCTCGAGGAGCGCCTGGACCTGCGCGTCCGTGGAGCGGCCGAGCACCGTGGCGCTCGAGATCTTGTACCCGTTGAGGTGGAGGATGGGGAGCACCGCGCCGTCACGCGCGGCGTTGAGATAGGAGATCCCCTTCCAGCTGCCTTCCAGCGGGCCGGTCTCCGCCTCTCCGTCGCCCACCACCGCGACGGCCAGGAGCTCCGGGTCGTCGAACACCGCCCCGAACGCGTGCGTGAGGACGTACCCCAGCTCGCCCCCCTCGTGGATCGACCCCGGGGTCGGGGCGCTGACGTGGCTGGGGATGCCTCCCGGCGTGGAGAACTGGCGGAAGAGGCGCCGCATCCCACCCGCGTCCTGGGTGACCCGTGGATAGGTCTCGCTGTAGGTCCCCTCGAGATAGGTGCAGGCGACGATCGCCGGTCCGCCGTGTCCGGGGCCGGTGAGGTAGATGGCCGGGAAGCCGTCGCGGCGGATGAGCCGGTTGACGTGCGCGTAGATGATGCTCAGCCCCGGGCTGGTACCCCAGTGGCCGAGGAGACGGGGCTTGATGTGCTCGGGGCGGAGCGGCTCGCGGAGCAGCGGGTTCTCCTGGAGGTAGATCTGCCCGACGGTCAGGTAGTTGGCCGCGCGCCACCAGGCGTCGATCAGCCGCAGCTCCTCGGGGCTCAGTGCGTCGGCCATGGGTGGCCTCCCTTCGTCGGTGCGGATGTCCTTCTACACGTTGTGCTCGACGGGGGAAGGCCCGCCTGCGCAAGCTTTGCGCGATGATCGACGCACTCTTCTGGCACCGCCTGCACTTCGGCTTCACCGTCACCTACCACTACCTGTTCCCTCAGCTGACGATGGGGCTCGCCCTCCTCATCGTGATCCTCAAGTGGCGGGCCTTCCGGACGGGCAGCGCGATCCACGACGAGGCGGCCCGCTTCTGGGCCCGCATCTTCGGCATCAACTTCGCCCTCGGCGTGGTCACCGGCATCCCGATGGAGTTCCAGTTCGGGACCAACTGGTCGCGCTTCAGCCACGTGGCCGGAGGGGTGATCGGCCAGACGCTGGCGATGGAGGGGATGTTCGCCTTCTTCCTCGAGTCCACCTTCCTCGGCCTCTTCCTCTACGGCGAGAAGCGCTTCGGTCCCCGCCTGCACCTCGCCTCGGCGGTCGCCCTCTGGGCGGGGAGCTGGCTCTCGGGCTGGTTCATCATCGCCACCAACGCCTTCATGCAGAACCCGGTGGGCTACGCGGTGGCGGACGACGGACGGCTGCACCTCGCCGGCTTCTGGGCGTTCGTCTTCAACCCCTGGGGCATCTGGCAGTACCTCCACAACATGACGGCGTCGGTGGTGACCGCGTCGTTCGTGATGGCCGGGGTGGGCGCGTTCTGGGCGCTGTCGGGTAGACACCGCGAGCACGCCGCGCTCGCGCTCCGCACCGGCGTCATCGCGGGCCTCGTCGCCTCGTGTCTGATGATCTTCCCCACCGGGGATCGCCACGGGAAGCTGCTGGCCGAGAAGCAGCCGGTGACGCTGGCCGCGATGGAGGGACTGTTCGAGAGCAAGCCCGGCGCGGAGCTGGCCATCCTCGGCCAGCCCGACGTGGAACGGCGCAGGCTGGAGAACCCGCTGGTCGTACCAGGGATGCTCAGCTTCCTGGTCTACGGGAGCTTCGGGAGCACGGTCGTCGGGCTCGACGCCTTTCCCCGGGACCGGTGGCCCGACAACATCGAGCTGCTCTACTACGCCTACCATGTGATGGCCGGGCTCGGGACGCTGTTCATCGCCCTGCTCGCGCTCTCGGCGATCCAGCTCCGCCGAGGTCGCCTCGCCGAGACCCGCCCCCTGCTCTGGGCGCTGATGCTCGCCATCCCCTTCCCGTACATCGCCACCACCGCGGGGTGGATGACCGCCGAGCTCGGCCGGCAGCCCTGGCTGATCTACGGGCTGATGCGCACCTCGGAGGGCACCTCGCCGCAGGTCTCGGCGGGGAACACCCTCTTCACCCTGCTCGGCTTCGCCGGGCTCTACCTCGTGATGGGCGTGCTCTTCCTCTACCTGGTGGGCAGGGAGATCGCCCAGGGACCGGGAGGCGCCCACGGCGCGGCCCCGTCGAGGCACTCGGCGATCGCCGGGGAGGCCGCGTGATGGAGGCCCTCTGGTTCGGCATCGTCGCGGGGATGCTGGCGGTCTACGTGGTGCTGGACGGTTTCGACTTCGGCGCCGGAGTCCTGCACCTCCTGGTGGCCCGCACCGACGCCGAGCGCCGCACCGTGCTCGCGGCCATCGGTCCGCTCTGGGACGGGAACGAGGTGTGGCTGATCGCCGGAGGCGGCGCGCTCTTCATGGCCTTTCCCGTCGCGTACGCCGCGGGGTTCAGCGGCTTCTACATGCCGCTGATGATGCTGCTCTGGGTGCTCATCCTCCGGGGGCTCTCCATCGAGCTGCGGAGCCACGTGCAGGACCCGCTCTGGGCCGCGTTCTGGGACGCCACCTTCGCCCTGGGGAGCACGCTGATCGCCATCGTGCTCGGCGCGGCGCTGGGCAACGTGCTCCGCGGCGTGCCGCTGGACCGGACCGGGAACTTCCACATCCCGCTCTGGGACAGCTTCTGGCCCGGAAGGGACGCGGGCGTGCTCGACGCCTACACAGTGCTGGTGGGCGTCTTCACCCTCCTCGCGCTCGCGGGTCACG
>Ga0335080_10001562_pt1 | contig 22450 bp, 21 predicted proteins | sample Lox_Sample_34_FD_206720 | JGI IMG/M metagenome (GOLD analysis project Ga0335080, IMG submission 206720) | Soil microbial communities from Loxahatchee National Wildlife Refuge, Florida, United States - Lox_Sample_3.4 | ecosystem: Environmental > Terrestrial > Soil > Wetlands | place: USA...
CGGCCCGTCGTAGTTTCGGGCACAGATTTTGCTCAGGTGCGCCGCCTGGACGATTGGTGGGCGGTCGGTGCCTGGCCGCAGGCCCCATTGCAAGCCCTGGTGGGAGTGCGGGCGGCTTCGCTGGTCAGCCCCAGCGGCAAGCCTTTCGACTTGACCTTCCACTCGCGCACCATCCGTCTGCTTCCTTCGGGATCGCTGCGCACCGGGGCGGCCGAGGACAGCCGAATCTATCTTTCCTTGGCCGACTTCGAGGCCTGGACTGGCGTACAACCCTCTACCATTGAGATTGCCGCCTCCGGCCCGCCCGCCGAGGTGAATGAGACCTTGCGGAAGCTTTCCCAGGCCCTGCCTTCGGTGCAGGTTCGTCCGGTTCGCCAGGTGGTCGAAGGCGAGGCCCGGGTCCTGGGAAAAACCCGCTCCACGCTGCTGGCGGCGGCGGCGCTCATCATTCTTACGGCGGCCCTGTGCGTGCTGGCCACCCTGATGGGCTGGGTGTTTGATCGCCGCCGCGATTTCGCCATCATGAAAGCCCTGGGCGCCTCGCAGCGGCTGATGAGCGCTTTCTTCGCCGCTGAGGCGGCCGCCCTGGGAGCAGTAGGCGCTGTTCTTGGCTTTGCCATCGGCATTGGGGCGGCAGCCTGGATCGGCCGCATTAATTTTCACGCCCCGGTAAGCCCCCGTTTTGAAGTCTTTCCCGTGGTATTAGCTGGATGTATAACGGTAGCCTTGCTTTCCGCGGCCCTGCCGATTACCCTGCTACGGCGCGTGCAGCCCGCTATGATATTGAGGGGAGATTGAAGTGATCCGGTTGAAGCATGTCAGCCGGCTGTATCCCGCCCAGGCTGAAGCCCACGGCGGCGGCGGCGCGATTCGCGCGCTCGATGATTTTTCTCTCCACGTAGAGTCCGGCGAGTGGGTCGCGATCATGGGGCCTTCAGGCTCGGGCAAATCCACTCTGGTGAATCTGGTCGGCTGCCTCGACCGCCCCAGCTCCGGCGAAATCTGGCTCGATGGCGAGAATGTCGCGGGGCTCTCCAACTCAGACCTGAACCGGGTACGCGCCGAAAAGATCGGTTTTGTCTTCCAGCAATTTCATCTGATTCCTTACCTCACCGCGCTCGAAAATGTCATGCTGGCGCAGTATTTCCATAGCATGACCGACGAACAGGAGGCGCTCGACGCCCTGGCCCGCGTGGGCCTGAGAGAGCGCGCCCGCCATCTTCCCTCGCAGCTTTCCGGCGGCGAGCAGCAGCGGGTGTGCATTGCGCGGGCGCTGATCAACGATCCCAGAATCGTGCTGGCCGATGAACCGACCGGCAACCTCGACGCCGTGAACGAGGAAATCGTGCTGCGCCTTTTGCGCGAGCTGCATCAGCAGGGGCGGACCATCGTGATGGTCACCCACGATCCCGTGGTGGCCCGCCTGGCCGACCGGCGAATCGAACTGCACCATGGCAGGATTGCCGCCCAGGAAGTCTTCGCCATGGCCGATGAAGAGCAGTTTGACGAGGTGCTGGAAGAACTGTGGGTGATGGCCGAGCACGGCGAGATCGCCGAGCTGGAGCATATGGAAGTCCATGGCGCCCTGCCCGTGAGCATTGCCGTGGAGAAAATGACGGAATTGGGATTGGTGGCGGCGGGGCCGCATCCCCCGGAGAGGCATGTCCACAGGCCCTTCGTGAATCCCTGCCACGACAACCTGAAGCCTTTGGGGGCTTCTACCGGCGATGGCAGCATGATCATCGAAATGACCGAGCGCGGCCGCAAGCGCGCCGCCGACGTGATTCGCCGCCACCGCCTGGCCGAGCGCCTGTTCACCGACAGCCTGGCCATGGACAGCGAAACCGAAATCGAAGAGCAGGCCTGCAAGTTCGAGCACATTCTTTCGCCGGGCGCGACCGACAAAATCTGCGCCTTCCTCGGCCATCCCCGCACCTGCCCGCACGGCGCCCCCATTCCGCCGGGAGAATGCTGCGGAAAGAATAGCGAGTATGAACAACTCACGAACAAGCTCAAGGGAATTCAGTCAGCCGGGCCATACAGTCGAGATGAAATGAACGAGCGGTAATGACACGAGCGGTAATGACGCGCAGAGATTTTCAACGGCTGGCTCGCATGCGTCTTGACGATGCCCGAACTCTTTTGGCAGGCGGCCACGGAGAGGGGGCCTACTACCGTACTGGGCTGGCAGTGGAGTGCGCGCTCAAGGCGGCCATAGCGCGAAAAACGCAACGCCATGGGTTTCCCCCCAAGCCCAAAGCTGTGATCGGCATATATGTGCACGAATTGGACAAGCTATTGGTAGCTGCCGGGACGGGCCCGGCTCTTAGAAAAATGGAGCAGGTCTACACCAAAGGAGGTTCTTAGCGTCATCAACGAAGACATAGCGGGAAGATTTGTGGAAGATGCCTACGTCCATCATGGATTCGTTGACATTCAGGAATCCGAGGGTGTTCCCCGCGGGACTCCCAGCACCTACCACGTCACTTATGCTCTCCATCCGGGCCCGGGGAGACGACCTGCAGGATTACGGGTCAGATCCTCTCAGAAAGCTGCTGCAGACGCTTCGCATCGGTCGAGAGCCTATTGTTCAGCCTTGAACCAGCTGTCCGGGAAAAGGAGAACAACAATTCCTAAGGTGCGGCTGCGGGAGCGGGATCTGAAGCGCTTGAGACCAGCCTAGAGTGCCTCCGACTACCACCATCGGCGTGTTCGACTCCGGCTTTGGCGGGCTGACCGTGCTTAAAGCCTTACTTGAAGCCGTGCCTGACGCGAATTACTACTACTTTGGCGATACCGCACGCCTGCCTTATGGCTCGAAGTCGGTGGAAACCGTGGCCAAGTATGCCGTTGAAGCGGCCCATTTTCTCGAGCGGCAGGGCGCGCAGCTTCTGGTGATCGCCTGCAATACCGCCACGGCGCTGGCGCTGGGCCAAATCCGGCAAGCTACCGGAGTCCCGGTAATTGGAGTGATCGAACCCGGTGCCGAGAGCGCTTCGGCCGCGAGCAGAACGCGCAAGGCCGTCGTGATTGGCACCGAAGCTACGGTCAGCAGCCATGCTTACCATAAGGCGCTCGCCGCCCGCGGCGTCGAGGCCAACGAGAAGGCTTGCCCGCTATTGGTCCCTCTGGTCGAGGAAGGATGGGTCGAGCATCCCGTAACCGAGCAGGTGGCGCGCATTTACCTGCAACAGGCGTTTGTCAACGGATTTGAGAATGCGGATGTGCTGCTGCTCGGCTGCACCCACTATCCACTGCTCAAGCCGTTGCTGCGGCGCGTGGCGCCGGAGCACGTAAGCATCGTTGATTCGGCTGAGTCCACGGCGCGCACGGTGCAAGATCAGCTCGGCGGTCCTAAAACCTGTTCCGGCTCGCCAGCCCTGCAGTTCTTTGCGACCGATTCGGTGGAAAAATTCAGCCGGCTCGGCGCGCGCTTTCTCGGTCGGCCCATCGCGCGTGTGGAGCATGTGGACCTGAAAGAGTGAGGCCGCAAAAGCAAAAGGCGGCCGCGTGGCCGCCTGGCTAAAGAAGTCGAGCTTCAGTACAAGCGGAAATCCACTTCCACGTTGATCTGCACGGCCACCGGCTTGCCGTCTTTCATGGCAGGGTCAAACTTCCACTGCTTGACGGCTTCAATCGCCTTTTCGTCAAGGCCCAAACCCAGGCTGCGGGCGATGCGAATATCGCGCGGATGCCCATCCGGACCAACGATCAGCCACAGCACGCAAGTTCCCTGATACTTGGCCTTGCGGGCTTCTTCCGAGTACTCGGGATCCGGGGCGTAAATCGCCCGGGGCGCCGAGACTCCGCCGCCCACGCGGAACACGCCGCCGCCCGTGCCGCCGCCGCGTCCAGGACCATATCCCGGTCCTTCGCCCGAGCCAACGCCGCCGCCCGAGCCAGACCCGATGCCGCCGCCCACCCCGGTGCCGTTCGAAGGCGGACCGGAGGGGATGCGCGACATGGGATCGCCCAGATTGGGCATATTGTTCATGGCCAGCTTGATCTGCGGCGGCACCACTACGGTGGGTTCCGCCGTCAGCTTGGGGTTCGGGTTGCGCACCACCACCATCGGCGGGGTGATCTGCTCCATGGCGAGCTTGGGCAAGCGGCCCTTGCTGGCCTGCAGCTTGTCATGGTCGCCGCCGCCGCCGCCGCCGCCCGCTGCCGTCTTTGCGGGTGGCAGGGGTGGAACATCATCCGGTGCAATCAACGTGGTGACCTGCTGCGTTTTGGTGATCTGCACCACCAGCCGCCGCGCCAGAATGGTGCCGCCGATAATCACCGCCAGCAGCAGCACGTGAGCCGCGGTCGAACCCAGCACGCCGTTCTTTTTGTAGTTGTAAAAACCCCAGATGTCTTTGACCGGAATCGGCTTCGATTCCAGCACCAGAGGCGGCTGCTTTTTGGGAAAGAAAAAGTCGTCGAAATTCTGCGCCAGCGACTTCCACAGAGACCGCTCAAAGGTCTCCTTGGGAAGAAGCAGGTTCAATTCGGGTCCGGCGTTGCCGGGAGGTTTAACCGGTGTGCTCACCATATAACGAAGCTTGAACTAGCCAAATTCCGTCCACCGACGTTCCGGACGAAAGCTAATCTCGCTTCCTCCAGTGGATGTGCACGCACACTGCCAAGTTGCTTGCACTCCGCCAACTGTTCGCAACCCCGCTTCATTCCAAGCTGCCGCGGAAAACCGCCCACACTCTTTAGATGGCGCACGCGGAAGAAAGGTCACGTGGCTACGCAAAATTGTACACGGTTTTTCTCCTTTGCCAACAGCGCTTTTGCAAAATCTCATAGGCCGGTTCTTCCACTCCCCATATGCCCGGTGAGCGCGCCGCCCTGCCATGGACGTTCGCTGCCGCGCTCCCTATAATGAAAAAAATCAGACATTTAGGAGAAAACCCAGCGCGTGCCGCTAGAGCTGAAATCTACCATTAATCTGCCCAAGACCGCCTTCCCCATGAAGGCCAACCTGCCGCAGAACGAACCAAAGTTGCTGGCCCGCTGGGAGGAGATGAAGATTTACGATCTGCTCCGCAAGGCACGGCGCAGCGCGCCCATTTATGTGTTGCACGACGGCCCTCCTTATGCCAACGGGCCGATCCATCTTGGGACCGCCTTCAACAAGTGCTTGAAAGACTTTATCGTCAAGTCCAAGACCATGGCCGGATTTGACTCGCCCTACGTTCCAGGATGGGACTGCCACGGGCTGCCCATCGAAATCAAAGTGGACCAGATGCTGGGCGGCAAGAAGCTGAAGATGCGGCCCACCGACGTTCGCCTGGAATGCCGCAAGTACGCCGAGAAATATCTCGACCTGCAGCGCAGCCAGTTCAAGCGCATCGGCGTCTTTGGCCGCTTCGACCGGCCTTACTCCACCATGACGCCGCAGTATGAGTCTTACGTCATTCGCACGCTGTATTCCTTTCTGGAAGCGAAGTTCGTCTATAAAGGCCTGCGCGCGGTCTATTGGTGCATGCACGATGAGACCGCCCTGGCCGAGGCGGAAGTCGAGTATGAGAACCACACCAGCACCACCGTCTGGGTGAAATACGCGCTGCGCGATGACCCGGCCAAGCTCGATCCGGCACTCAAAGGCAAGAAAGTCTCGACCATCATCTGGACGACCACGCCCTGGACCCTGCCCGCTTCCATGGCCGTGGCCTTTCATCCACAAGAAGAATACGTCGCCCTGGAAGCCGGTGGAGAAGTTTTCATCGTGGGGGCCAAACTGAAGGACGTAGTCATAGAGAAGTGCCGGCTGGCGGACGCCGTGGAACTGGCTCGTTTTCCCGGCAGCCAGCTCGAACGGCTGAAGTTCCAGCATCCCTTTCTCGAACGCATTGTGATTGGTGTGCTTGCGGACTACGTCACCATGGACCAGGGCACCGGCGTGGTCCACACCGCGCCTTCGCACGGCGCCGAGGACTTTGCTACCGGCCAGAAGTATGGCCTGGACGCTACCAGCAACGTGGATGCCAAAGGCATCCTGCGCAACGGGCTTCCTGAATACGACGGCCTGAAGGTGTGGGCCGCCAATGCCCCCATCATTGACCTGCTGAAAGATCGCGGCGTCTTGCTGCATACCGAAAAGCTCGATCACTCCTATCCCCATTGCTGGCGCTGCCACAACCCGGTGATCTTTCGCGCTACCGAGCAGTGGTTCATCTCCATGGAGACGCCGATGCACGGCGGCACACTGCGCACCCGCACCCTGGAAGAGATCAAGAAAGTGCGCTGGGACCCGGACTGGGGCGAGGAGCGCATGTCGAACATGATCGCCACGCGCCCCGACTGGTGCATCTCACGGCAACGCGTGTGGGGCGTGCCCATCGCCGTCTTTCTGTGCGAAGGCTGCGGCCAGGTGCTGAACAACCGCGAGGTCAATCTCAAAGTGGCGGATCTGTTCGCCCGCTCGGGAGCAGATTCCTGGTACACGCCGGAAGCCGATGCCCTGCTGCCCAGCGGCCTGACATGTCCGCAATGCGGGGGAGCGAAATTCAAGAAGGAAACTGACATCCTTGATGTCTGGTTTGAGTCGGGATCCAGTCACGCCGCCGTGCTCGGACACGAGCCCAACCTGCCCTGGCCGGCAGACGTGTACCTGGAAGGCGGCGACCAGTTCCGCGGCTGGTTTCAGTCTTCCCTGCTCTGCGGCATGGGTTTCAAGGGCGGGGCGCCCTATCGCCTGGTGCTCACCCCGGGCTGGACGCTCGACGAAGAGGGCCGCGCCATGTCCAAATCCCGCGGCAATGATGTGGACCCGGTAGATATCGCCGACCGGCTGGGCGGCGAGATCGTTCGCCTCTGGGTTGCCTCAGTGGATTTCCGCGAAGATGTAGTCGGCTCCGAGCGCCTGATGCAGCGCATGGCCGAGAACTACCGCAAGATTCGCAACACTTTCCGCTACGTTCTCGGCAATCTTTACGACTTCGACCCGCAGAAGGACGCGCTGCCCTTCGAGCAGATGGAGGCGATTGATCAGTACATGCTGCGGCAGATGCGGGCGCTCTCGGTGGAAGTGATGCGCTGGTATGACGAGTTTGCCTTCCACAAGATCTACCAGGGGATGAACCACTTCTGCGTGGTGGAGCTGAGCGCGTTTTACTTCGACGTTCTCAAGGACCGGCTCTACACCTTCGCTCCCGGATCGCAGGGGCGGCGCGCGGCGCAAACTGCCATCTGGCGCATCGGCGAAGCGCTCACCCGCCTGCTGGCGCCTATCATGAGTTTCACCTGCGAAGAGGTCTGGCAATACCTGCCTTCCCTGCCCGGCCGGGCGGCGAGCTGTCACCTGGCGAAATTTCCAACCACGGAAGACATTCTTGGCGGCGCGCCGGCCGATGATGCAAAACAGAATGAAGACTGGAACACGCTGCGCAGCGTTCGTGATCAGGTGCTTAAAGCCCTGGAAGACGTGCGCAATGCCAAGCTGATCGGCGGCAGCCTGGAGGCCCGGGTGAAGCTGACCGCGGTTGAGCCGGTCTATTCCGTGCTGACTCGCTTTCAGGACCAGCTTCGATACCTGTTTATCGTTTCTGCGGTGACGCTGGAGCCAGCGGCTTCGGGCAATGGCACTGGCGGCGTGACCGTCGAAGTCCTCAAGGCTGAGGGCGAGAAATGCGAGCGCTGCTGGAATTACTCGACGCACGTCGGCGAGGATAAGAGGTATCCCAGGGTTTGCGAGCGCTGCAGCGCCGTGCTGCGGGAGATTGAAAGCGAGCCTTAAGCTCGTTGGGTGTTCTCTGTGTCCTCAGCGCCCTCTGTGGGTAAGTTCCCGGGTTTGAGGCAGGGCATGAGAATTCACATTACACCATGCGCAAGTATCATCTGCTGATTGCTTTTCTCGTGGTTCTGCTCGACCGCTTTTCCAAGCGGCTGGTGGCCAGCCGCATCTCCATGCACGACAGCATTACCGTCATCCCCGGTTTTTTTCGCATCACCCACGTGGAGAACAGCGGGGCGGCATTCGGCCTCTTCGCCGACTCGCCCTCCGAGTGGAAGATCGCCATGCTGGTGCTATTTTCCCTGGTGGCGCTGGTGATCGTGGTCGCCCTGCTGTGGAAGAATAGCCATTCTTTGACCACGACCGGCGTGGGCCTCTCGCTGATTCTCGGCGGAGCCATCGGCAACCTGTGGGACCGTCTGGTCAACGGCAAAGTGGTGGACTTCCTGCTTTTCTACATCGGCCAATATCAGTGGCCGGCTTTCAACGTGGCCGATAGCGCGATTGTGGTGGGCGCCGGCCTGCTGGTCTTCGAAATCCTGTTTGTGAAGCCTGCCCCGAAAGAAACCTCTGCCTAGTATCTGCCTGGAAACCCACTGTCCGGTGGAAGCGTCGCGCTTCAGCGCGACGAATCGTCACCTCATCTTCAAGACGCGCTTCAGCGCCTGAGGCTCAAACTTGCGCCGCCAACGGCGCCTTCTTCGGGGGCTTGCCTGGCTGAGGTCTGCCCTCCACGTGCCTATGACGCCTGCGGAGCTATTCAGCGCCTCTCGAGAGGTCCATACTCAGCCCTACGGCGCTCCGTACAACTGCCGGTACACCTGGGCATTGCGCAGAATTGCCTGTACGTACTCCCGGGTCTCAGTGAAGGGGATGGACTCCACAAACTCCTGCGGATCGCGATACGGCCCCTGGTTCAGCCAGTCCTGCACCCGGTCCGAACCGGCGTTGTAAGCCGCGAGCGCGTATTCAAACGAGCCAAATTTATCCACCAGCATGCGGAAATAGCGCGTGCCCAGCTGCAGATTCACCGCCGGGGTAAAAAGCTGGGAGGAGGCAAAATGCCGCAGTTTGACCTGGTGGGCCATGCCGCGGCCTACTTTCGGCAGTAACTGCATCAGGCCCACGGCGTTCTTGCGGGAAACGGCATTGGGATTAAACTCCGACTCCTGCCGGATAAGCGACGCCACCAGATAGGGGTCGAGTGCGTTGGCCGAAGAAAAGCGCCTCAGGTCCTCCCAGTAAGGGCGGGGAAAGAGAAACTCCCAGTACGACCGCGGCAGGCTGGAGAAATCCACCGCGAAATAGTTGGGTGCGGCGCGCTTCAGCGTCCGCAGGGCCATGTCGTAACGGCCCGCGTCCTGGTAGAGCTTGGCGGTTTCATCCGTGATCCAGTTGCCTTTGTCTTCATCTGCGGCGGCCTCGAGCTCCTGAATGGCGAAATCCACCAGGGCGCCGTTCTCGAGCAGCTCGGCCTTCTGCACCCGCAGGTTGTCGCTGGGCGCGGGGTCGGCCACCACATGGGCATCCTCCCCAATCGGCGGAATGCGGTCGAGCAGAGCGTAATGTTCGGCCTCGCCTGCAACCTCCAGCTTCGCCAGCCGCCGGCGCGCCAGGTCGCCGTAGTAGTAGTTGCGAAAGCGGTCGGAGATTTTCTGATAAAAGGCTCGCGCCTTCGCCGCCTCGCCATCTTCTTCCGCCAGGCGGGCGCGCCAGTAGAGCGCGGCGGGAACCTCTGCCGAAGACGGATATAACGCAATCTGGTCCTCGAACGCCTTCTCCGCCTCCGCCTTTCTGCCCTGCCTCAGGCTCAGCCAGGCCACCTTCCAATGGGCGTAGGCCGCGCGGCCGCTGTTGGGGAAGCGCTCTGCCAGCTCCCGGTAATAGTCAATCGCGTGGTCGTAATCGCGCTTGAGCAGATAAATATTTCCCCCCAGCAGCAGGGCCTGCTCCAGCCAGGGGCTGGTGGGCGCCATCTGCCGCAGCTGCCCCGCCAGTTTGAAGAAGGTGTCTTCGTCATCCCCATCGCGCGCAATTTCCGCCAGGTTGAACAGCCGCTCGGCATTGATTCCCCCGGGCGGGTTGTCCATGGATTCCAGCACCCGCTTGGCTTCCCGGTCCTGCCCCGAGCGGTGCAGCGCCACACCCAATGCCAATTGCACGATCGGCTTTTCGTCGGCGGAAACTTCGCCCACCAGGTCGCGATACTCGTTGGCCGCGTCGCTGTAGCGCCGGCCTTTCAGCAGCAAATCGGCGCGGGTGCGGCGCTCGCTGATCCCCGGCGGCGCGGCCGGCAGCTTTTGCAATTCGATTTTTGCCTGGTCCGCTTCGCCGCTCAGCGGCATGGTGTAGTAAAGATTGCGCAATGTGGTGATCGCTTTGTCGGCCTCGCCCAGGCGTTCGTACGCTTTGCCCAGCGCCAGTTCTACGTCGGCCCGGGTTGGCTCGCGATTCTTCTCCAGCAGGCTGGCCGCTTGCCGCGCCTGGTTATCAGCCAGCAGGGCGTTAGCGTAGAGCACGCGCGCATCCCGCAGCAGAAGCGAGTCAGGATAGTTCTTCTGGAAATCATTCAGGCTCGCCAGCGATTCGGCGGCGCGCCCCGTCTGGAAATACGCGTTGGCCAGATAGTAGTTCACATAGTCGCCCAGGTCGCCGGCGTGGGGCTTGGCCCGGTTCAGCGGATCAATAGCTTTGGCAAAGTCGCTGTCCAGCGTGTGGGCGTAGCCGACAACCAGCCAGGCCAGCGCGCCGGCATCCGAGCTGGCATGGCGGCGGGCATAAGCTTCCACGCCGGCGTAGGCGGCCGGGGTGCGATCCTGGAGCAGCTGCCGCGCCATGGGCTTGAGCGTGGTGGAGGCCACGAAGGCCTGGTGCATGCGCCGCAAGCGAGGCGAGCTGCGCCGGCGGCGGGTGGTCTTGCCTGGTTTCCTGTGGCGGGATTGCGGCTTTGAAGAAGCAGCCTGGGCCTGCGCCGGCGGACAGAAGACCGCCGAGCCACCGCCGCAGACTATTGCCAAGCCAACGAGGATCGCGCCTGAGATGAGAACCAGTTTCGGTCGGGACACTGCCACTGTAGTCCCATTATCGCTGATAGTTGGCGCCCATGAGCGAACTGTCGTCTTCGGAAAGGCTGCGAATCAGTTCGGCGTGGAAATAATCCGCGCCGGCGGCGACCGTGCTGCCGTAACGCTTCTGGTACGTGGCCCGGCTCTTGTCTATGTCATCTTTCAGGCGGTCGTAGAGATCGCGGTTCTTGCGCCCTTCGGCAACCTTGGCCTGGTTGTAGAGCTTGATCTCATCCACCAGCAGGCGGGCGAAGCGCTGGGCCTTACGGTGGACCTCGGCATCCTCCGCAGACATGCCGGCGAAGGCATCTGGAGCGGAAGGTTCGGGCTCCGCTGGCTGCGCTATCGGTTCCGCGGCAGGCGCCTCGGCCATGACGGTCTCAATCGGCGGCGCTGAGAACGCGGCCGGAGCGCTCGCCGCCGGGGCGGCCGCTGCCATGCTGTGAAGCGGGGCGTGGGCCGCGAACGGGTCAGGCACGGCAGGAGCAGACTGGGGCGCGGCTGCGGCCGCTGCGGCCACCGCCTTCTCCGCAGTCGCAGGATCCTTCTGGGTTTGCTTGCGCGACGCGGCCACTTCCAGCCAGGCGCTGGTTACCAGCACCAGCAATTCCAGCGCGGAAGCATCCATGTGGCCGTTCGCGTCAGCCCCGGCATCGGCATACACCAGGGCGGCGACCTTTTCCTTGAGCAGAAGGGGCAACAGCATCACGCGGCCATCGGCGGGCGCGCTGAAGCGCGAGGAAAACTGCGAATCCATCTCTCCGGCTGCGCCGCTGAAAGCCATTCGCGACTGCATGGCCCGGGCGGCGAGACCGCTGGTCACATCCAGGGGAAAATCCTTCAGCTCTTCGTGATTGGCAAAGCCCCGGCCCTGCCAGCCGGTGGCCGCTCCCGCCTTGACCACAAACAGCGCCGCGCGTCCACAGTAGCGGACAGTGTTATCCAGCAACGAGCGCAGAATTTCCCGCTGCGTGCTGCCGCTCTGCACCGCCGAAACTGCCTTCAGCAGGCTGGAAGCATCGCCCTCGCTGGCGCCGGCGGCCTGCGGTTCCACTTCGCTCGAGACGCGCCGCACCAGCTCGTCTTTCAGAGCCGGGACGTGCCCTGCGACCACCTCCGACACTACCCTTTCGACAGCTTGTTCAAACCAGGTTTTCTCGGTCATTGCCCTTTGACCAGGTCAGGGCGCGGGGAAGAAAGGTTCGCCCTTGATTTTCGCTAGGCCTTGATTATATGGCACTTGCCGAGCCGCCAGTCTATCGTTGGTCGTTAGCCATTGGTCATCAGGCAGAACCAAGCAAGGCACTTCTGCGCCGGCCCCACGCCGCGAATGGCCTTGCCTGCCGGCCGATTTCGAAGGGCACGCCAAGCGTCCGTCAGGCCAGCGGGCGCCGTGGCCTTCGCGAACCTTCGTGAACCTTGGTGTCTTTCGTGGTGAAATGGTTTTTGCCGGACTGGCCTATTGTTGGCCGGCGCCCCATGAGACAAAGCGCCACGAGACCAAGTAGAATGATTGCGAAACCTTGCGCGGCGCGACCGTAAGGCACGAAAATTGTTGCATCGGACCGAAGATGAGCACCATCCAAACCAAACTGAGCGGGCCGGCCACGGAAGAGCAGGTGCTGGTGCAGGCGGCCAAGAACGGCGACCTGCAGGCCTTTGAGGAGCTGGTCCGGCGATACGATCGCAACGTTTTTCGTATCGCGCAGCACATCACGCACAATCGGGAAGACGCCGAAGATGTGGTGCAGGATGCCTTCCTCAAGGCGTACGAAAACCTGAATCAGTTTCAGGGGCAGTCGAAGTTTTATACCTGGCTGGTGCGCATCGCGGTCAACGAAGCGCTGATGAAGTTGCGGCGCATGCGCCCCGGGCGCACGGTTTCGCTGGATGAAGACGTCAAGACCGAAGACGATACTCTGCCCCGCGAAGTCGCCGACTGGAGTCCGAACCCGGAGCAGCAATACAGCCAGGCCGAGTTGCGGGATATCCTGACCCGTACTATTCAGGGCTTGCCGCCCAGTTTTCGGACGGTGTTTGTGCTGAGAGATGTGGAAGGCCTTTCCACCGAAGAGACCGCTGAAGCCCTCGAGCTCAGCGTTCCGGCGGTAAAGTCGCGGTTGCTGCGGGCGCGCCTGCAGTTGCGCGAGCGGCTTAACCGGTACTTCCAGAAACGGAATGGCGGAGATGGAAAACTGTGAAATGCGCTGAGTTCTTGCAGGAGCTGACAAATTATCTGGACGGCGTGCTGGACGAGCGCACCAAAGCGGAACTGGAAGACCATCTGGCCTGGTGCCACAACTGCTACGTAGTCTGCGATACCACCAAGAAGACCATCGAGATTTACCGCGACTCCAAGCTCTACGAACTGCCCGACGATCTGCGCAACCGCCTTCGCTCTGCCATCGTTAGTAAGTGCCAGGCGCGCAAGAAAACCGGGCCACAGAACGCCTGATCTCCCTCGGCTTACTCCAGTCTTTCTTCTCTAGTCAGCTCGCTTTCCCAATTTGGGAACGTCCATTTGGCCTCTTGCTTTGTCGAACCCTTTCGGGCAAGGTTGAATCTAATTTGGTAGCCCAGGGTACTCACGAATTGTCCCAGGAATTTGCAGGACCGTAGAGACCCGCTGTGGCGAGGTCAACCCCATGATTGCCAAGTTGTTGGATGGTCTTTTCGGCTGCTGGCACAGCCGCTACAGCTTCCCCATCACCGTCCGTGCGCGTTCCCATGCCAGCCCGGCTGCGGCGCTCACGGGGACTTACGTGGTTTGCCTGGATTGCGGAAAAGAGATGCCTTACGACTGGAGTGAAATGAAGATCGTTCATTCCTCTGCTGAAAGGCACAACCGCGTTGCGTCGCTAGCCACCAAACATGCCGCTTGAGTGAGGGGCTCAGGCCATTTCTGGAGTGAAAAAGCCGCGGTCCGGCCGCGGCTTTTTACTGCCTGCCGCTCATAACGTAGGCCTGGGATCTCAGCTCGCGATTTTGCGCCGCTCTTTCTCCCCGGCCCCAGCAGAAACGCCCGCAGACTGAGCGTGCGCAGCCGGAATCTGTGCCGCCGGCTGAGTCAGCCAGCTTTCGAAGCGGATCTCGCCCAGCCGCGCGTTATTGCCCGGCAACAGCGTTCTCTCTTCGACTCTGGCTCCCGCGTAGCGCGCGTTCGCGTCAGCAACCACTTCCCGGCGATCATTGAGCGACTCCAGGCGCCGCCGCACCAGCTCATCCAGGCGAAACTGCTCCGGGCCTGCAATCTCGACGATGCCATTTGCCGGCTGACCCACCCCAACCCGGGCCACACCGCTGGCAACGTCATCGGCAGCCATGGGCTGGAAAAGCACAGGCGGCAGTGGCACCTTTTTGCCGTCAAACACAAAGTCGGCCAATCCCTTCAGAAACTCGAAGAACTGCGTGGCGTGCACAATCGAGTAAGGGATGGAGGACTCTCGAATCAGTTTTTCCTGGGCAATCTTTCCGCGGAAGTAACCGCTTTCGGCCAGCCGGTCGGTTCCCACGACCGACAGCGCAACGTGATGTTTTACCCCCGCCGCCGCTTCGTTGGTAAGAAGGTTGCGGGTAGAGGTTTGAAAGAACTTCAGCACCGCCGCGTCCTCCCAGGAGGGAGAGTCTGATACGTCAACTACGACCGAGGCCCCTTTCAGCACTTGCCCCAGCCCCTCGCCCGTGATGGTGTTGACCCCGGTGTCAGGCGCTGCCGCTACTGCTTCCTGCCCTTGTTCCCGTAGCTTGTTGACAACTTTTGATCCGATGCGTCCAGTGCCGCCGATTACCACGATTTTCATGATGTCTCCTTCATTCTTCTCCGGGGCATTTCGAACCATAGATCGCTTGCAACACGCTCACGAGAAAACTGCCTCTGGTTTATGAATTGATCTGTGGCTCGGGGCACGCCCCGAATCAGTGGCTTGGAGTGGTTGTTCTCAGCGTGTGCGAAGCTGCGCTCGAGTGTTCGCAGCCATTGCCAAACTAATTTTGTTGGACTTACTCCGACCCTAGAAGAAATGCCTTTGGAAAATCAATACCATACATCCTGTATTGTCAGGCGGGGCTAGCTGCTGCGTCCGGATTCCTTCTTCAGTTTCTCCAGAAATTCCGGCTCGATCCATTTTCTGGATTTCTGCGCTTTGTGGACGACCTCCCAGCCTTGGTCATAGCGCTGCTCCTCGGTGTAGATCCAGAGCAGGGGATTATAGGGATCGCAAGAGCAGCCGTCGGCGGTGGCGCCCATTTCGATTGATTTTTCGTAGTCGGCGATGGCGGCTTGGTAGTTCTTCTCTTTGCCCTGCTCCTTTGCGTCTTGCTCTTTTGGACCGGAGCCCCCGCGCGCGCAGTAGGCGTCGGCCAGGCGCGCTCTGCCTAAAGGATTCAGCGCCATTTCACGCGTGTAGTCGTTGATCGCTTCATCGAGCTCGCCGGCCCCCTCGTGGCTTAGGCCGAGCATGTCCCACCCCATAAAGAGCGCGCTGTCTATCTCCACAGCCTTCTTGAAATCAGAGGCTGCCGGCTCAAACCAAGCCTTCCGCGTGGCAGCGCTGCCTACTGACTTGCCGTCCACCACCGTCTCCAGAAAGGCCCGGTCGTAATAGGTTTGGCCGCGGCTGTAATAGGCCTCAGCGCTGCCGGGGTCGAGCGCGATGGCCTGGTCGTGGTCTTGGATGGCAAGGCTGAACCAGCGCTCGTATTCGTCAGCCGCGATCAGGTGGAAAGCCCGGCTATAGCGGGCCTTTTCAGAATAAGCGTGCCCCCGCTTTGCATATGCCGCCGCGCGCTGCGGATTGTCGCGGGAGGCCGCAATCTCCCGCGTGGCGCTGCTGATCTCGTGGTCATAGCCTCTCAGGTACAAATAGTGGGCCACGCGGCTGCAGCCAGCGAGACACAAAAGAACGCAACCGCACGCCAGCAGCGCTGCTGTTCTTAAGGATGTTTTCATCGCTCCCTGCCTCGCTCAGCAGAACCCAATGCGAATCAAAGCGTTTATATCACCATGATCCATATTGGCTAGGCAGGTTCCTGATGGTCGCGCAGTCGGAAGTAATGCCACGGGAGGAAGCGTTCAAGAGTGTCATCCCTCGGGGCTTCAGCCCCGAAGGATCATGCGAACGCCTGGGTTGCCATTACAGCCGCCAGGACCGTCCCCGGCGGGATGGCCGGCTCTAGTTGTCCCGGCGCTTCAGAGTGGGGCGAGTATCGTCGTCAGACGTGTCCTTGCCGTTCTTGTCAGTCGAAGAGGTACGCCGCAGGCTGGGCTTGTTCTTGTCCTTCTGGTCCACCAGCTTGCGCCGGTTCTCAAGCGCCGCCAGCCGGGCCTTGACCTCGTCGAACTCCGAAGTGGAAACGATGTACTCCGCCTTGGCCGGAAGAATCGTCGCGATCTCCTCCTGTGACTTCTCGATTCGATCGGGCGTCTGCGGGTGGGTGGCGAAGGCTTTGGCCAGTGTGCCCGGCTTCTTCTTCTCCAGCGCCTGCACCTTCTCGAAGAATGAGATGAAGGCCTGCGGATCGTAGCCCGCCTTGTACATGTATTGCAGGCCCAGATAGTCGGCCTGCGCTTCAAAACCGCGGGAGAATTTCAGGAAGGTGAGGGGCAGCGCCAGTCCGGCGGCCTCGTAACCTGCATAACCCACCGCACCGCCCACGAAGATCAGCGGAATCGAGGCCAGGTTCATGATGTTGCCGCGCGTGTTCTCGCGCGCCGCGTGGCAGGCCGCCACGTGCGCGATTTCATGCGCCATTACGCCGGCAAGCTCGGCTTCTTCATCCGCCGCCAGAATCAGCCCGGAGTTTACGTAGAAAAATCCGCCCGGCAGGGCCATGGCGTTGATGTCATCGGAATCAATCACTTTGATGGTGAAGGGCACTTCGGCATCGGAGTTGCGCACCAGGTTCTGTCCGATCCGGTTTACGTACTCGGTCACTACCGGGTCGGTCACCATCTTGGACTGCGCTTCCACCTGCATCGCGTACTGCTTGCCCATGGCAATCTGCTTCTCAATGCTGTACCAGTTGCCCATGCCCCGGTTGCAACCCACGTTGCGGTTGCCAATGGCATTCACGTCGTCAATGCCGCCGTCGTGCTTGACCTTATCCGGGTCGGCCTCCTGAACCGCGCCAGGAATGGCAGCACCCTGGTCGCTGCTCGCACTCGCTTTGGAATTTTTCTGGCTGGCGCTTTGATCTTGCGCGAAACTTCCCGGAGCAACCCACCCTAGCAGCAACAACGTGGCCGTCAATGCCAATAGACGGAACTTCATAGCTCACTCCCAATCCTGCCCCACCCGGGCACCAACATGGATTATACGCTCGGCCGGAAGGCCCTATCCGGGAAACACACCTCATGTGGTTGGAAGCGCCGGGATGCGGAAAAGGTTTCCCGTAAGTTCTTGGCGGGCAGCTTTTTCAGGTCTTCAGCCCTTAGCGGGCCTGCGCTGCCTTCCCGGCGAAGCTCGGCGATTCCGGGGCTGTTAAGGCTTAGTCAAAAGCTCGGCGTCAAGGCCCTAGTCGTAGTACTCCAGCTCCAGGTGGGTAATCAGCTGCTCGCCCCGCAAATGGCGCAGGGTGTTCTTGAGCTTCATAAGCTGGATAAACAGGTCGTGCTCGGGATACAGCCCGGGCGCAGTCATGGGCGACTTGAAGTAGAAGCTCAGCCACTCCTGAATACCCAGGCCTTTCAGCTCGGCGCTGCGCCGCGCCAGGTCGAGAAACAAGACCAGGTCCAGCACGATGGGCGCAGCCAGAATCGAATCGCGGCACAGGAAATCCACCTTGATCTGCATGGGATAACCGAGCCAGCCGAAGATGTCAATGTTGTCCCAACCCTCCTTGTTATCACCACGCGGCGGGTAATAGTTGATGCGCACCTTGTGAAAAATATTGCCGTACAGCTCAGGATAAAGCCGCGGCTGCAAGATATGCTCCAGTACCCCCAGCTTCGATTCCTCCTTGGTCTTGAACGACCCGGGGTCGTCGAGCACTTCGCCGTCGCGGTTGCCCAGGATGTTGGTCGAATACCAGCCGCTCAGCCCCAGCAGTCGGGCCTTGAAGCCCGGCGCCAGAATGGTCTTCATCAGCGTCTGGCCGGTTTTGAAGTCTTTGCCGCAGATCGGCGCTTCGTTCTTGCGCGAGAGTTCGTGCATCACCGGCAGGTCAACCGTAAGGTTGGGGGCGCCATTGGCGAAGGGCACGCCTTCCATGAGCGAGGCGTAGGCATAGATCATGGAGGGGGCAACGGCTTCGTCGTTCTGGGCCAAAGCTTTCTCAAATGCTTTCAACGACTGATGCGCGGCGGATGGCTCGAGGAAGGTTTCAGTTGAGCCGCACCAAATCGTAATAAGGCGGGCCGCGCCGGAGGTCTTGCGGAATTCGCGGATGTCGTCGCGCACCTGCTCGGCCAGCTCCATCTTGTTCTTGCCCTTCTTGACGTTGGGGCCATCCAGGCGCTTGACGTAATTGCGGTCGAATACAGCCTTGCGTGGCTTAATGGAGCTGAGAAAGGGCTTGATGGGATCGAGCAGGCTGCGGTCGAGCACGCCGGCCTTGGAGGCCGCCGTGTACATATCGTCTTCGAACAGGTCCCAGCCGGTGAACACCAGATCGTTCAGCGCCGCGAGCGGCACAAATTCCTTGATCTTGGGAGAGCGTGCATCGGTGCGTTTGCCCAGGCGGATGGTGCCCATTTGCGTGAGCGAGCCGATAGGCTTGGCCAGACCTTTGCGGACCGCCTCTACGCCGGCGACGAAGGTTGTCGCCACCGCGCCCATGCCCGGGATCATCACCCCCAGCTTGCCGGTGGGGGCCTGAATTTCGCTGCCGCTGCGCTTGCTGCTGCTTGGTTTTTCTCGTGTGGCCATGCCTCTGCCGCTTCCTTATGTCCATCGCAGGATGAAAGCAAACGGATATGTTCTCGTATTGAGGGATAAATTTGCAACCGCAGGACCTAGAAAGGGCAAGGAATTCGTTTTAATGGCCAGCCCGACGCATTAAAAGGCAAGTTTGAGCCTCGCAGGAGAAATGTTGGCTGCGGCGGCGCGCTAGATGCAGATAAAGGATCTGCTCACCACCGGATTAAGAAGAGTGCGGCCGCCCTTACGAGAAAGCCAAGAGACTTGAAGCCTAAGGAAGCCCTTACCGGAACAGCCACAACGCGTGCTAGGATCGCAGCCGGGCGCTAACATCGGTTGCCCTGCCAGACTGTTGAAACCTCGGAAAGCGAAAAAGCAATTTTCAATGACGACTCCGTTGCAGGAACTCTGGTTCCTTTGGCTGGTGAAGTATTCCGAGATGTGCGACTGTGCGGAAATCGACGCCAAGAAACTTGCGGCGCCGTTTTTCAGCAACGCTCCCGAACAAGGCAGATCACCTGTGATCATGTATGTTGGCAAGGCAACCGCGCGCGGCTGGTACAAGGATCAGTTTGCAGAATGCATGGGGTTGTCGCGGGAGGATCGTGTCGCCGAAAGGCATAAACGTACCAAAGAATGGGTTGATGCCCTCTCGTCGGGCGAGCAGCACAAATCAGGTTTCTGGATTTTCGCGACGAAGCTCAACAACATTGCCGCGATGACATTTGAGACGTGCAGCTCTCTCTCCCACATCGTATGGTCCAACGTCGCTAAAATCGGCAGGATCGACGGAAACCCGCGCGGGATCTACTTTGAAAAGCAGAAAGAACTTGCTGTTCGGACGCTGAAGGCGGAGATTGAGACATATCAGCCGGCCCTCGTTCATTTCGCCAGCTGGGACGATTGTGATACCGCGGTTATTGACGCGCTCGTGGACGACGGCGGCGAGAGATCTTGGGATAAGACAGGAAACTCCAAAGGCATTTGGCGCAGGCCGAGCTACGCAAGTTTGCCGCCACTGGTGTGGACAGAGCACCCTCAGGGCAAAGATCGGGACAAATGGAGTCTCTGGCTAAACAAAGTTCGCGAGATGTTGACTTCAGGTGCCAACGCCTGACCACAGTCCTGCCGCAACGAGGATTCCGTCCTACTTCCCCTCCAGCTCAATCGTAGTCACCGGCAGATCCCAGTGGGCATCGAGGATCTCAAAGCGGCGCTGCTCTTCCCGCTTGAAAGTCTCCTGATCGGGGAATAGCTCTTTGATCAAGGCTTCTTCCTGCGGGTCGGGTTCGTTGGCCACGGTCGCGTTCTTGAAGACGATGGTCACGCGATAGTCCCAGCGCGCGTCTTCGGTCATGTGCAGTTGCGGCTGCTGCATGGAGACCTTGAGCATACGGCCCGATTCCAGTTCTTTCTTCAGCAGCGGGTAGTGGTTCTTCTTGAAGAGATCGAGAAACTCCTGGGAGTGTCCCCACTTGACCTTGTAGTAGTACTCGACGGTGTATGGCCCGGAAGATTTCGCCGGCGAGCCTTGTGCCAAAGCGGCGACAGCGCACAGCAATACAGCCAGCACAAGCAAGATTGCTCTCATCTGAGACCTCCTGTTTATTCGGCGGCGCGGAACCGGTTCTGCCAGTGCGACCACAGGAACCAGAGAATTCCGCCTGCCAGTGCAATACCAATTACGGCATCGAAGCGGTGAAAGTACTTGCCCAGCTCGCGCCAGTTTTGCCCCAGCTTCATGCCAGACCAGGCCAGGGCAAAGCACCAGGGCCACGAGCCAAGAAAAGTGTAGATGTGGAAGCGGCCGCGCGGCATTCGTGCAATACCCGCGGGCAAAGCGATAAAAGTACGAATGACGGGCAGCAGCCGGGCGATGAATACGGCCAGATATCCCCAGCGCAGAAAAAAGCGGTCGGCCCAATCCAGCTCGCGGTGAGTGAGCAGCACCCAGCGGCCATATTTTTCCACCAGGGGGCGGCCGCCGTAGCAGCCGATCTCATAAGCAACAAGCGAGCCGAGGTTGCAGCCGATGGCCCCGGCGGTTGCCACCCAGAACAGCCTCAGGCTGCCCTCAAAAACCAGGTAGCCGGCGAAGGGCATGATGAGTTCTGAGGGCAGGGGAATGCAGGCCGATTCGATCGCCATCAGCAGAGCCACGCCGGTGTAGCCGGTGGCGCCGATCAGCGACTTGATGAATACGAACAGGACGGCGAGAATTTTTTCCGTCATGAAGAAATAGGAAGCCAGCCTTCACCGGCGCAGAACCGCTTCGCGTAAGCAGGCCGGCCCACGGCGGCTAGAATGAGCTGTCTTGCGTAAATGTGTATCCGGGCAGGGAGACTCCTTCGGAACTCTTGGCTACCTTCACGCGAATCGCCGGCGCCTCTGGTGCGTCGCCCGCGGCCGGACGCAGCATGGCGTACTGGGAAAAAACTTCGGTATAGACCTTGGTGACTAAGAAGTCGCGCCCGGTGGCGTCGTGCCGCCAGACCTGCCCGAGTTGGAGGGTCTTCACTGCCATCGCCGGCTTGCGCCCGTGCGAATCCAGAGTACCTAGGGCTTCGATGGGCGTCAATTCCGCAATGGGTTCCCCGGCGGCGGCAGGCCCGCCCGTCTGGTACCATAATTTCCCTCAACGAGGAGGAGTTTCTCATGGTGCGTGGCGTGATTCCGCGGCAACCTGCCAAGACCGGACGCCAGGAAGGCGCGCGCGCAACACCTCGCGGCCAGCAGAGCCGAGGCAGTTCGAGGCAGGGAAAGACGCGGGCCGGAGAAGTTTCAGGCAGGCGGGCGGGAGTAGCGTCCACGAAGGAGTCCGGGGCCAAAGGCTACAATCCACTGGCACCGGATCGCATCGCCGAAATCCTGAAGCGGCTGGACCAGACCTATCCCGGCGCAACCTGCGCGCTCCATCACAAGAACGCCTGGGAACTGCTGGTGGCGACGATTCTTTCGGCGCAGTCCACCGACGTGAACGTGAACCGGGTGACGCCGGAGCTGTTTCGCAAATATCCGACAGTCGAGGATTTTGCGGCGATAACCCCGGAGCAGTTGCAGCCTGATATTTACTCGACCGGATTTTTCCGCAACAAAGCCAAGTCGGTGGTAGGGGCGGCGAAGAAAATTGTCAGCGAATTCGGCGGGCAGGTGCCCGATGACATGGAGAAAATTCTCACGCTACCCGGCGTGGCGCGGAAAACTGCCAACGTGGTGCTGGGCACATGGTTCGGGAAGGCGGAAGGCGTGGTGGTGGATACCCACGTTACCCGCATCGCCCGGCGCCTGGAGCTGACGAAAAACACCGACGCGCCCAAGATCGAACAGGATCTGATGAGAGTAATTCCCCACCAGAAGTGGATTCTGTTTTCTCACCAGGTCATATGGCACGGGCGCAAGTTGTGCATGGCGCGCTCGCCCAAATGCGCCGAATGCCCGCTGGAAAATCTCTGCCACGCCGCCGACAAGACCTGGAGCACGGTAGAGAAGCACAAGGACGCGAAAGGTTAACTGCCCCCTGGGCAGGAACTCCAGCGCCTCCGCCAAAATTCTCGAACCGCAGAGGACGCAGAGTCGGCCTGTTTGCTAGACTTTTTCTTCCTGACTCAACGGGACTCTCAGTTTTATGCGCTCAGCCGCACTCTTTGCTATCGTCATGGTGATGAGCACGCTCACTCCGGCCCAGACCCTGCCTGCAGCGAAAACCATTACCGACCCGAAGCAGATCACGTCAAAACCGAACGCCCAGGTGGAGCAGAACGAACCCAGCCTCTCGCTCGAGCGGCTGTACATGACGCGGGCGG
>Ga0335080_10001564_pt1 | contig 22441 bp, 20 predicted proteins | sample Lox_Sample_34_FD_206720 | JGI IMG/M metagenome (GOLD analysis project Ga0335080, IMG submission 206720) | Soil microbial communities from Loxahatchee National Wildlife Refuge, Florida, United States - Lox_Sample_3.4 | ecosystem: Environmental > Terrestrial > Soil > Wetlands | place: USA...
AGGCCGAGCGAAGGCCGCCCTGAGCGAGGTCGCAAGCGCCGGAAGGCGCGCGCAGCGAGCCGCAGGCGAGCGTAGTTACCTAAAAGGCGAGCGTGGTGATCCTCTCGAGCGAGATCTCGCCAAGAGCGAGGCCGAGCGAAGGCCGCCCTGAGCGAGGTCGCAAGCGCCGGAAGGCGCGCGCAGCGAGCCGCAGGCGAGCGTAGTTACCTAAGACTGGCGATGGAGGGACTCGAACCCCCGACACGGCGGATATGAGCCGCCTGCTCTAACCACCTGAGCTACATCGCCAGAAAACGGGCGGCACACTCTAATGGGGCACTGCCCCGGCTGCTAGAGCAGCTTCAGGTAGTCCAGGAGCTGCGCCGTCTCGTCCGCGGTGAGCGGCGTCTCCTTGGCGGTGGTGATGTCGCGGATCGCGCTCTCGAGATCCGGCCAGCGGCCGTCGTGGCCGTACGGTCCGCCGCTCGAGACGCCGCGCAGTGTGGGCACGGCGAACGGGCCGCCGGTACCGACGTCGTAGCGCAGGAGCCGCGCGAAGGCGGGCGGCTTGTGACAGCCCAGGCACACGCGTTCGGCCACGGCGAAGCCGCGCCGCGCGCTGAGTGACACGGGCTCGATCGGCGTGCCGTCGGCGTCGATCCGGTGCTTGTCGAACGGCGGGATCGACAGCACGTAGGCCTCGAGCGCTTCGCGGTCGCGTCCCGCCAGCGTGGCGCCGCGCATCTCGACGGCGAACATCCGGTCGACCGCTTGCGAGATCGTGGTCGCCGAGTTGTCCCACAGATAGGGAGCGGTCTGCCAGGCGCCGCGCAGCGACAGCGTGCGCCAGCCGCCCGGCGTGCCCGGCGCGACCTCGTTCCCGTCGAGATACACCTTGCCGTCGGAGCCGCCGCCCGGGTGACAGGTCGCGCAGGCGCGGGAGCCGTCGCCCGAAACCTTGGCGCTCTGGAACAGGATCGCGCCGCGCTGCACCAGGTCGGCATCGAGCACCGGCGGTGTGGTGGGTGCACCCTTCACCGCCATCAGAAACGTGCAGCCGGTGAGTGAGCCGAGGGCGAGTGCAAGGACGCTAGCGCTGCGCCACGAGGACATGCTTTTGGACCTTTCCCGATGCGGTTCGAGGCAGCTCCTTCACCAGCACCACCTCGCGCGGAAGCTTGTAGCGCGCCAGGCGCTGGCCCGCCCAGGCCAGTAACTCGTCCGGGTCGAAGGGCGCTCGCGCGGGCACCACGTAGGCCCGGCCCGACTCACCCCAGCGCGCGTCCGGTACCCCGACCACGGCCACCTCCGACACGTCCGGGTGTTGCCCCAGCACGCGCTCGACCTCCGCCGGGTAGACGTTTTCGCCGCCGCTGATGTAGAGCTCCTTCGAGCGCCCGACCAGAGTCACGAAGCCCTCGGCGTCCACGACGCCCAGGTCACCGGTGCGGTGCCAGCCGCCCACCCGACTCGCCGCGGTCTCCTCGGGCCGGCGCCAGTAGCCCAGCATCACGATCGGCCCGCGCACCTGCACCTCGCCGTTCTGGCCCGGCGCCACGACCCGCCCCGACTCGTCGGCGATCCGGATCTCGCCGAACGGCACGGGCTTGCCGACCGAGCCCGCCTTGCGGCGCGCATCGGCGGCGTCGAGACAGCACAGGATCGATGTCTCGGTCTGGCCGTAGCCCTGCTTCAAGCAGACGCCCTGCGCGAAGTAGCGCTCGATCGTCTCGGCGGCGATCGGTGCGCCGGCCGAAAACGCGAAGCGGAGTGACTCGAGCTTCTTCGCCGCGAGCCCCGCCTCGAGCATGCGCGCGTACATCACCGGCACGGCCCCGAGCAGGGTCGCGCGGTGACTCGCCACGCAGTCCTGCAGGCCGAGCGGGTCGAAGCGTTCGACCAGCACCAGCGTGGCGCCGCAGTAGAGCGCGGGCACCGACAGGATCTTCAGCCCGAAGGAGTGGAAGAGGGGGATCGGGCAGACCGCCACCGAGCTCGAGTCGAGCTCGAAGTAGAGCTCGGCATTGCGCGTGTTCCAGTAGGTCTTGCGGTGGGGCAGCAGCGCGCCCTTGGGCTGGCCCGTGGTGCCGCTCGTGTACAGGATCGTCTGCGGCGACTCACCGCCCGGGGCGGGCGGGCGCTCGGGGAAGTCGGCCGACGCGGCCACCTGTCGTCGCAGCTCCTCGGGACTGAGCGCGCGGGTTCCGGTGCGCGCGGGCAGGTGGGAGTCCGCCGGCCGGATCGCCAGCCGCGGCTCGGCGTCGTCGAGCTGGAAGCCGAGCTCGGCCGCGGTGAGTCGCGTGTTCAGCGGGATCGAGATCGCGCCCAAGAGCGCCGCCGCGAAGTAGAGCTCGAGATACAGCGGCTCGCTCGGCAGCGCGAGCGCGATCCGGTCGCCGGGGGCGAGCCCGAGCTCGCGCAGCGCCGCGGCGGTGCGCCGCACCCGCGCCTCGAGCTCGCGGTACGAGATGCGCTCGCCGGTCCGCTCGACCACGAGCGCCGTGTGCTCCGGCCGGGTGGACGCGTGCAGCGCGAGCCAGCTGCCGACGTTCGCTTCGGGGCCGGGATCGGGACGCATGGCGGGGCGCGAGTGTGACAGAATCCGGGCGTGAACCTCAAAGGGCAGCCGCTCCGCGTCGGCGATCTCGTGCACACTGCCCGCCGCGCAGTGTCTCCCGAGGTGATCGCCTTCTACTGCGACACCTTCCACGACCACAATCCGCTGTGGGAGAAGGGCTTTGCGCCGCCGCTGCTCTACCACAGCGAGGTCTACAGTCACATCGACCGCTGGTATCTGAAACGCCTGGTCGGGAACCTGCACGCGCGGCAGGAGTGGCAGCTGTTCGCGCCGCTGCGCTCCGGCAGCGAGCTGTTCACGCGCTCGATGGTGATCGAGCGCTACCGCAAGCGCGACCGCGATTTCGTCGTCAACGAAGTCGACTACTGTGACTCGTCGGGACGGCTCTTGGTGCGCTCGCGCACGCATCAGTCGTTCCTGGCCGAGGAGCGCTCGGCCAGCGACAACGTGGTCGACCGGGACAGCGCGGCCAAGAAGGAGCGCGCGCCGATCGGCGAGGGCGACGGCCCCGAGCTCGAGCCGGTCGAGCTCACCGTCGATCTCGGCACCTGCTGGCGCTTCAGCGGCCCGATCAAGAACTACCACACCGACCGCGACGAGGCGCGCAAGCTCGGCTTTCCCGACGTGGTGGTGCAGGGGATGCTGTCCACCTGTCTCGTGTCCCAGCTCATGGGCAACGCCTACGGCGAGGGCTGGCTCGCGGGCGGGCGCATGGACGTGAAGCTCGTGAACGTGCTGTGGGGCGGCGAGACGGTGCGCGCGCGCGGCAAGGTGCGCAGCGTCGAGACCGAGGGCCAGGCCCAGCGTACGAATCTCGAGGTCTGGGTCGAGAAGGACGACGCGCGACGCACGCCGGTGGTGGTCGGGACGGCCTCAGCTCTGTCCGGCGCCGCCCGCTGACTCGAGCTCGGTCAGGAAGCGCTCGAGCGCCTGGGCCATCTCGTGTGCCGAGGCGTAGCGCTGATCGGGGTTCTTCTCGCAGGCGCGCTGCAGGATCGCCACCAGTGACTCGGGAATCTCGGCGCGGATCCGGCGCGGGTCGGGCAGCACCGCATGGAGCTGCTGATCGACGACGCCGTCGCCGCTGAACGGGCGCTGCGCGGTCGCGATCTCGAACATCGAGATGCCCAGCGCGTACAGGTCGGTGCGGCCGTCGATCTCGCGGCCCAGGATCTGCTCGGGCGGCATGTACTGCGGGGTGCCCTTGGCCTCGCTGCGCGCTTCCTCGCCCGTCTCCATCACCTTCGAGATCCCGAAGTCCATCAGCTTCACCGTGCCGTCGGCGGCCAGCAGCATGTTCGACGGCTTCACGTCGCGATGGATCACGTTCTGGCGGTGCGCGTAGGCGAGCGCGTTGCAGATCTCGCGCCCGATCTCGGCCACGCGCTTGGGCGGCAGCGGCTGCTTCTCGCTCGAGCCGCGCACACGCATCACTTCGCGCACGGTGCGGCCCTGCACGTACTCCATCACGATGCAGGGCTCGCCGCCGATCACCGCCACGTCGTAGATGTGCACGATGTTGGGGTGATTCATGGCCGCGGCCGCGCGCGCCTCGGCGCGGAACATCTTCAGCGCCTCTTCGTTCGCGGCCAGCTCGTGCGGCAGGAACTTGATCGCGACCGGGCGCTCCAGCTCCCGGTCCCAGGCCAGGCGCACGATGCCCATGCCGCCGCGGCCGATCTCGTCGCGCAGCTCGTAGCGGGTCGACTCGGTGGCGGGGAGCGTGGCCGGGCCCGCGCTCGGCTCGCGCAGCCGCTCCAGCCGCGCCTCCACGTCGGCGTAGCTCGGGTCGACCGCGGCGATCTTCTCCAGCGACTCGAGCGCGCTCGCGCCGTCGCCGAGTCTCTCGAGCGCGGTCGCCAGCGTGAGCAGGAGCTCGAGGTCGTCCTTCTCGAGCCCGCCCTGGAGTGACAGCGCCTGCAGCCGTTCGCGCGCGCGATCGATCAGGCCCTTCTCGAGGAAGATCCGCGCCAACAGCCGCGCCGAGGCGCGCGCGTCGGGCGAGGTCGGTGGGATGCGCTGCAGGATGTCGATCGCGCGGTCGTAGGAGCCGACCTCGTAGAAGGCCGCGCCCGCCTCGAGATTCTTGCCCTCCTCGAGCGCGAGCTCCGCCGCGCGCGTGCGGTCCCCCGCGCGCTCCCAGGCCGCGCGCGCCTGCGTGATCTCGCCCGCCTTCTCGTGACAGTCGGCCGCGCGCTCGAACGCGCCCGAGCGCGCGTACCACTCGGCCGCCTTCGAGAAGCGGTGGATCTTCTCGAACAGCTCCGCCGCGCGCCGCGCCTCGCCCGCCTCGGCGAACGCGTTGGCGGCGCGCTCGAAGTTGCCGGCCGACTCGTACAGCTCGCCGGCCCGCGCCAGCACGCGCGGCTTGCGGCCGCGCGCCTCGAGCAGCGCATCGCCCGCCTCGACGCCTAGCTGCGCGCGCTCGAACAGGCGCGCCGCGCTCTCCGGGTCGCCGAGCCGGTGGTGGATGCGCGCCGCGCGCTCGAGCTCGCCGCCGCGCTCGAGCAGCTCGGCGGCCGCGCGCTCGTCGCCCACGGTCAAGAGTGACTCGCCGGCCTCGGCCCAGGCGCCGGCGGACTCGTAGTAGTGCGCGGCCTCGGCGTGGCGACCCATTTCGGTGTAGACCTTGGCGGCGCGAGCAGGCTGCTTCGCCTGCAAGAGCGCGCGCGCGAGCTTCGCCTTGGCGCCGGCCTTCTCGTACAGCGGCAGCGCGCGAGCCAGCTGATGGCGCTCGACCAGGAGATCGGCGGCGCGCTCGATCTCGCCGCGCGCCACGAGCTTCTGCACGTCGGCCTCACCGCCGGTCGGCGGCTGCTCGCGCAGGTGGCGCCGGCGCACGACCACCTCCAGGAGCAGTCCGCCGCCCAGGCCGACCAGGGCGCCGATGGCGAGCGGATGGTCGTCCACCAGACGCGCCGCGAGCGCAGTGAGCCAGCTCGCGACTTGGGGGAAGCCTTCCAAACACACCTCTCTCAGGCGTTGTTTCGGCGAGGCGGATGACGCTGTTGAGGGGCGCACCCGCCCACGGGCGCGTACCCTGGACACGATGGCGACGCGGCTTCTCGACCCGGTCCACCGCGAGCTGGCGCGCTTCCTGCGCGGCGCGGGAGTCACGCGTGGCACACGGCTGCTGGCGGCAGTGTCGGGCGGGCCGGACTCGGTGGCGCTCCTGCACGCGCTCCTGGCGCTGGGTCAGCGGGTCGGTGTCGCACACGTCCACCACGGGCTGCGCGGCGCGGAGGCGGACCGCGAGCAGGCCTTCGTCGAGTCACTCGCGGCGCAGCTGGGCGTGCCCGTCCAGGTCGCGCGGGTCGACGCGCGCAGCCCCGACGGCCGCTCGCCGGAGGCCCGGGCGCGGGTCCTGCGCTACGCGGCGCTGGAGCGCATGCGTGTCGCGGGTGGCTACGCGAGCGTGCTCACGGCGCACCACGCCGACGACCAGGCCGAGACCGTGCTCTTGCGCGCGCTGCGCGGCACCGGCGTCGCGGGGCTCGCGGGGATCCGACCCGCGCGGGACGGCGGCCGCGTGCTGCGGCCGCTGCTCGGCCTGCGGCGCAGCGCGCTGCGCGAGTATCTCGCGCGGCGCGGGCTGGCGTCGCAGAGCGACTCGAGCAACGCCTCGCTCGCGGTGCCCCGCAACCGCCTGCGCGCGGAGGTCGTACCCGTGCTCGAGGCGATCGCACCCGGCGCGGTGCTGCGCCTGGCGCAGCTCGCCGCCCACGCGCGCGAGAGCGACGACGCCGCGCGCGTCGAGCTCGACGCGCGGCTCGCCGCGGCGCTCGAGCCCGGCGAGGGCGGGCTGTGGCTCGAGGCCGCGGCGCTCGGGTCACTCCCGGGCGCGCGCCGGCGCCAGGCGCTCGCGCACTTCGCGGCGCTCGGCGGCCTGGCCGAGCAGCAGAGCCGCGCGCAGCTCGAGCGCATGGATTCATTCCTGCGCAACGCGCGCGCAGGTCAGCGCATCTCACTGCCAGGAGGTCGCGTCCTGTACCGCGATCGCACGCGACTGTGGCTGGGCCCGGCCTCGGGACCGGCATTTCCCGAGCCGGTCCGGCGCACGCTCGCGGCCGGCGAAACGCTCGAATTTCCCGAGCGGCGGATCCGTCTTTCGTGGCGTTCTGCGAGCGTCCCTGGCCACGCCGACCGCGACTGCCTGCCCGTGCACCCGGGCGACCGCTTCACCGTGCGCAGCGCGCGTGACGGCGACCTCATGCACGTTCGCGGACGCGAGCGCCGGCTCAAGGACGCGCTCGCCGGCGCCCGATGGTCGAAGCTGGATCGCGCGCGCGCACTGGTCGTCGAACGAGGTGGCGAGATCGTCTGGGTTCCGGGATATGCTCCTTCAAGCCTTTTCCGAGCGCGCGAGGCGGTGACTTGCGAGATTCGCGCCGAGCGCCTTTCGAGTCCGCGTTGAACTTGCTAGATTACGTGGTAATTCGAGCGTTTAGACAGAGCTTCGCCCGATCGCGAAGGCCAGATGCGACCGAGCTTTGGCTCGCTGATCTCGCGCGCCGGTCGGGCGCCGTGAGATTGGAGGTGCGTTGAACCATCTCTACAAGAACCTGCTGACGCTGGCGACCGCGATGTTCGTGCTGTTGGCGATCTTCAGCCTGTTCGGGAACACCCAGCCCGAAGCCAACGAAGTCACCTACTCGGAGTTCATCTCGCGGCTCGAATCCGGTGACGTCGCCGAGATCACGGTCAAGGGCGAGCACATCGACGGGAAGCTCAACGACAACTCGAGCTTCACCACGAACGGCCCCACCGACGGCGAGCGCTTCCAGAAGCTCCTGCGCAAGCACGAGGTGAAGACGACTTACAAGCAGCCCGACGACACGGGCATGTGGCAGTCACTCTTGCTGTCCTGGCTGCCCATGCTGTTGTTCGCGGGTCTGTGGTTCCTGCTCTTCCGGCAGCTCCAGTCGGGCGGCGGGAAAGCGATGAGCTTCGGCAAGTCGCGCGCGAAGCTTCTGTCCGAGAACCAGCAGCGAGTCACTTTCGCGGACGTGGCGGGCATCGAGGAGGCGAAGGCCGAGCTCGAGGAAATCGTCGCGTTCCTGCGCGATCCCAAGAAGTTCACCCGGCTCGGCGGCCGCATCCCCAAGGGCGTGCTGTTGATCGGCCCGCCGGGCACCGGCAAGACGCTCCTGGCGCGCGCGATCGCGGGCGAGGCGGGCGTGCCGTTCTTCTCGATCTCCGGCTCCGACTTCGTCGAGATGTTCGTCGGCGTGGGTGCGAGCCGCGTGCGCGACCTGTTCAGTCAGGGCAAGAAGAACGCGCCCTGCATCATCTTCATCGACGAGATCGACGCGGTCGGCCGCCACCGCGGCGCCGGCCTGGGCGGCGGCCACGACGAGCGCGAGCAGACCCTGAACCAGCTGCTGGTCGAGATGGACGGCTTCGAGTCGAACGAAGGCGTGATCATCATCGCCGCCACCAACCGCCCCGACGTGCTCGATCCCGCCATGCTGCGGCCGGGCCGCTTCGACCGGCACGTGACCGTGAATCGCCCCGACCTGCGCGGTCGCGAGGCGATCCTGCGCGTGCACGTGCGCCGGGTGCTGCTGGCCGCGGACGTCAACCTGTCCGTGATCGCGCGCGGCACGCCGGGCTTCTCGGGCGCGGACCTCGAGAACCTGGTGAACGAAGCGGCGCTACTGGCCGCGCGCCGCGACGCTGACTCTGTGGCGATGCGCGACTTCGAGCTCGCCAAGGAAAAGGTGCTCATGGGCTCGGAGCGCCGCAGCATGATCCTGTCCGAGAAGGAGCGCCGAATCACGGCGTTCCACGAGGCGGGTCACGCGCTGATCGCGATGCTCGAGGAGCACAGCGATCCGGTGCACAAGGTCACCATCATCCCGCGCGGCCGCGCGCTCGGAGTCACCATGACTCTGCCGGCCGAGGACCGCTACTGCGTGTCGAAGGACGAGCTGCTGGCGACGATCACCCGCGCCATGGGCGGCCGGGCCGCCGAGGAGCTCGTGTTCGAGCACTTCTCGACCGGCGCGGCGCACGACCTCGAGCAGGCGACCAAGATCGCCCGCGACATGGTCTGCAGCTACGGCATGAGCGAGAAGCTGGGTCCGGTGAGCCTGGCCGACGACCACAATCCCGTCTTCATCGGGCGCGAGTTCGGCGCCGCGCCGAAACACAGCCCGGAGAAGGCGCGCCAGATCGACGACGAGGTCTACGCGATCCTCTCCGACCGCTATGCGCGCGCGAAGCAGATGCTGATCGACCGCCGCGACGTGCTCGACAAGATCGCGCACTCGCTGCTCGAGCGAGAGACGCTGGACGAGAGTGACCTGCGGCTCCTGCTCGAAGGCCGCGAGCTGCCGGCGCTGCCCGAGCCCGCGCGCACCCCCGGCGTTCCCACGCGCGCGACCAGCGAGCCCGAAGGGCGCCGCCGCTTCGGCGACAAACCCGTTCCCGACCCCGAACCGGTTCCCGGCTGAGCCATGTCCGCCCCGCGGCCTCGCAAGCGGGGAGACGCGGGCGGCGGGCGCGTGCTCGTCGTCGGAGTCGTGAACGTCACGCCGGACTCCTTCTTCGACGGCGGACGCTACGCGCGCGCCGAGGCTGCGATCGCCCACGGGCTCACGCTCGCGGCCGAAGCTGCCGACTGGCTCGATGTGGGGGGTGAGTCGACGCGGCCGGGCTCGGAGCCGGTCTCCGTGGAAGAAGAGAGCGCGCGCGTCCTGCCCGTGATCGAGGGCCTGGCCAAGCAGTGCGCGCTGCCGCTCTCGGTCGACACCCGCCGGGCCGAGGTCGCGGATGCCGCGCTCGCGCGCGGCGCCACGGTCGTGAACGCGGTCGCGGGGCTGCGCGACCCCGAGCTCGCGGCGGTCTGCGCCGCCCACGGGGCGACGCTGGTCCTGAACCACATGCGCGGCGAGCCCGCAACCATGCAGCGCGCGCCGAGTTACACGGATGTGGTCCGCGAGGTCGCCGACGAGCTGCTCGCCGACGCCGCTGCGGCGGAGTCCGCCGGCGTGCCGCGCGAGAAGATCTGGCTCGACCCGGGAATCGGCTTCGGGAAGCGCCCGCGCGAGCACAGCCTGGTGCTGATCGCGCGGCTCGAGGAGCTGTGCGGCCTGGGCTACCCGGTGTTGGTGGGCCCGTCGCGCAAGAGCTTCCTCGGCGCGCTCACCGGCCTGCCTCCCGCCGAACGGCTGCCCGGCACGCTCGCGGTTGCGACCGCCTGCGTGCTGGCCGGCGCGCGGGCGCTGCGCATGCACGACGTGGCCGCGGCGCGCCAGGCCGTCGACGTGGCGGCGGCGATCCGAGACACCCGCCGAGGTGACTCGTGATTCCCGTCGTCTACGCCTGGCTGCTGGACCGCTGGCAGACCTTCGCCGAGAACTTCCAGCCGGTGCGGGACACGATCGACATCCTGGTCGTGGCCTGGGTGGTCTACTGGCTGCTCATGCGCATCAAGGGCACGCGCGCCGCGCAGATGGCGCTCGGGCTCTTGATCCTGGTGCTGGCGTGGCGGCTCGCGAGCCTGCTCGAGCTCGCGACCATGAGCTTCCTGCTCGACAACTTCCTGTCTTCCGGCTTGCTGATCTTGATCGTGATCTTCCAGTCCGACATCCGTCGCGCGCTGACGCGCGTGGGCCGGGGCGTGTTCGGCTCGTCGCGCACGCAAGAGGCGCACACGATCGAGGAGATCGTGCGCGCGTGTCAGGCGTTGGCACAGCGCCGCGTGGGCGCGCTGATCGCGATCGAGCGCGAGGTGCACCTGGACGAGTTCGTGGAGCAGGGCACCGCGCTCGACGCCGAGCTGACCCGCGACCTCCTGATCTCCATCTTCCTGCCTTACTCACCGCTGCACGACGGCGCAGTGGTGGTGCGCCGCGACCGGATCGCGACCGCCGGCTGCATCCTCCCGCTGGCCATGCGCGCCGCGCTCGACGGCGCGCTGGGCACGCGCCACCGCGCGGCGGTGGGAGTCACCGAGGAGACAGACGCGCTCGTGGTCGTGGTCTCCGAAGAGTCGGGCAAGATCTCGCTGGTGGCCGGCGGCGAGATCCGCGAGGACCTCGACGGCCCGCACCTGCGCGAGGCGCTGCTCGAGCTGTCCGGCAACGTGCGCGAGGAAGAGCCCGAGCCGGCCCCCGAGCCCGGCGAAGAAGGCGAGCGCGTGAAGGACTCACGCGTGGCCGAGGTGCGCTAGCCCATGCGCATCTTCGACAACCTGCTCTACAAGGTCGTGTCACTCCTGATCGCGTGCGTGCTGTGGGCCGCCGCGCAGGGCGTGACCGACGTGGAGCAGAGCCTCGACCTGCCGATTGCGGTCGAGAAGGTCCCCGACAACCTGGTCGTGGTCGACGAATCGGCGCACGAGATCAACCTGCGGCTGGTGGGCAGCCGGGCGGCGCTGCGCCAGGCCTCGAAGAGCCTGCAGCACTACACCGTGTCACTCGAGGGCGCGAAAGCCGGCGAGGCGCGCCTGGCGGTGAACCGCGAGGAGCTGTCGGTGCCGCGCGGCGCGCGCATCGCCGCGCGCTCGCCCTCGACGCTCGTCTATCAGCTCGAGCCCGTGGTCGGAAAGACCGTGCCGGTGCGCGCCGATCTGGCGGGCGAGCTGCCCACGGGCTTCAAGCTGGTGCGCGTCGCGCTCGAGCCCAAAGAGATCGCGATCCTGGGCGCGAAGAGCTCGGTGCGGAACATCCGCGAGGTGGTGACCGACCGCATCGACCTGGCGCGGCTGCGCGAGACCTCGGTGCTGGAGAGCTCCGTCGCTTTGGGCTACCCGCACGTCTGGCGCAAGGATCCGGACGGCGGACCGATTCGAGTGACGGTGGAGATCGAGCCACTGCCGCAGGCCAGCGGCGAGTGAGTCTACGCCCGGCGCGGTGAGGGGGGAGATGGGCAGTCCGAGAAAGCTCTTCGGGACGGACGGCATTCGCGGCCGCGCGAACGTCCACCCCATGACCGGCGAGGTCATGATGCAGCTCGGGCGCGCGCTGGCGCTGGTGTTCCGGCTGGGTCCCCACGGCGCGAGCGCGCCGCGCGTCCTGATCGGCAAGGACACGCGGCTCTCCGGCTACATGCTCGAGGACGCGCTGGCCGCGGGGTTGTGCTCGATGGGCGTCGACGTGCTGCAGGTCGGCCCGATTCCGACGCCCGGGCTCGCGTTCCTGACCGTCGACATGCGCTGCGACGCGGGCGCGATGATCTCGGCCTCGCACAACCCCTTCGAAGACAACGGCGTGAAGTTCTTCTCGCGCGACGGCTTCAAGCTGCCCGACGAGGCCGAGTCACGGATTGAGGAGCTCATGGACTCGCCCGAGCTCGAGCAGGCGCGCGCGCTCGGCGCCTCGCTGGGTCGAGCTCGAAGAATCGACGACGCGTCGGGTCGTTACATCGTCTTCCTGAAGAAGAGCTTCCCCCGCCACTCCACCCTGGAGGGGCTGCGCATCGCGATCGACTGCGCGAACGGCGCGGCCTACAAGGTGGCGCCCACCGTGCTCGAGGAGCTGGGCGCCGAGGTGATCGCGGTCGGCAACCGCCCCAACGGCACGAACATCAACGATGGCTGCGGCGCCACTCACCCCGAGCACGTCGCGGCGGTGACGCGCGAGTACCGCGCGGACCTCGGCATCGCCGTGGACGGCGACGCCGACCGGGTGATGCTGATCGACGAGCACGGCCAGGTGGTCGACGGCGACCAGATCCTCACCATGTGCGCGCTCGACGCCAAGCGCCGCGGCGCGCTGCACGCGAACGCGGTGGTGGGCACGGTCATGAGCAACCTGGGCATGGAGCGCGCGCTCCACGCGCAGGGCATCCGGCTGGTGCGCGCCGACGTCGGCGACCGCTACGTGGTCGAGGCGATGCTGCGCGAGAAGATCTCGCTCGGCGGCGAGCAGTCGGGGCACCTGGTCTTTCTCGACCACAACACCACCGGCGACGGCATGCTGTCGGCGCTGCAGGTGCTGGCGCTGATGCGGCGCGAAGACCGGCCGCTGTCGGAGCTCGCGCGCGTCATGCAGCGCACGCCGCAGGTGCTGAAGAGCGTGCGCGTGCGCGCCAAGACTCCGTTCGGCGAGATCCCCGAGCTCCAGCGCGCGCTGCTCCAGGTGGAACGCGCGCTGGCCGGGCGCGGCCGGATCAACGTGCGCTACTCGGGCACCGAGCCGCTGGCGCGAGTCATGCTCGAAGGCGACGACTCCGCCCAGATCGAGTCACTGGCCGAAGAGCTGTGTCAGGCCTTGCGCAAGGCGATCGGAGAGGCTGCGAAATGACTGAACGCCGGCTCGTCGTGAACGTCGACCACGTGGCCACGCTGCGCCAGGCGCGGCGCGGGCTCGAGCCCGATCCGGTGACCGCCGCGGCGCTGTGTCAGCTCGGGGGCGCCGACGGCCTCGTCGTGCACCTGCGCGAGGACCGCAGACACATCCAGGACCGCGACGTGCGGCTCCTGCGCCAGACCGTGCACGGGCTGTTCTGTCTCGAGATGGCGGCGACGCAGGAGATGCTGAAGGTCGCCCTCGAGGTGCGCCCGAGCTCGGTCACGCTCGTGCCCGAGCGGCGAGAGGAGCTCACGACCGAAGGCGGCCTCGACGTGCAGAGCCGGATCGGCGAGATCGGCGAGATCGTGCGCGCGCTGAAGGACGGCGGCATCCGCAGCTGTCTGTTCGTGGCGGCCGACCTCGAGCAGATCAAGGCCGCGCACCGCGTCGGGGCGCGCGCGGTCGAGATCCACACCGGCCGCTACGCCGAGCGCGGGCCGGACCACGAGGACGAGGTGCGGCGGATCGAGGACGCGATCCGGCTCTCGGCCAAGCTCCACCTGGAGATCGGCGTGGGTCACGGCCTGGACTACCGCAACGTCGCGCGACTGGCGCGGATCGGCGAGATCGAGGAGTTCTCGATCGGTCACGCGATCGTGTCGCGCGCGGTCTTCGTCGGGCTCGAGGCGGCGGTGCGCGAGATGAAGTCGCTTGTCGGACGCGCTTAGCGGCGTGGGCCTGGCCCTGGTCGAGGTGCCGCGCTTCCGCGCGGTGCTCGAGCGCCGCGGCGAGCGCTTCGCCGCGCGCGTGTTCTCGCCCGGTGAGCTGGCCTATGCGCGCGGCAAGACGTTCGGCTGGCAGAACCTGGCGGCGCGCTTCGCCGCCAAGCTCGCGGGCCGCGCCGCGCTGCGTGGCTCGCTCGGCCGCGCGCTGCCGCTGCGCGGGCTCGAAGTGACCCGGCTCCGGACCGGCGCGCCGCAGCTCGCGTTCACCGAGCACGCCCGCGTCCTTGGCGGGTTCGCCTTCCAGCTGTCGCTGACTCACGACGCGGACTTCGCGCTGGCGAGCGTCTGGGTCGAGGCCCGCGCGTGATTTCCGACGCCCGCGGCTGGCCGTGCGCGACGGGCGCCGAGATGCGCGCGGTCGACGCCGACGCGATCGGCCGGCTCGGGATCCCCGCGCGCACGCTGATGGAGAGCGCGGGGCGCGCGGTCGCCGAGGCGATCGCGACTCACTTCGGCGAAGCGCGCCGGCCGCTCGTGGCGTGCGGCGGAGGCAACAACGGCGGCGACGGCTACGTGGTGGCACGCGTGCTGGCGGAGCAGGGGCGGGGAGTGACTCCGCGCGTGCTCGAGCTGGCCAGGCCCGAGCGCCAGAGTCCCGAGTCGAAGGCGAACCGCGACCTTCTGGCCGGGAGCGCGGTCGAGCTGCGCAGCGCCAGCGATCCCGACGCGATCCGCGCCGCACTGGCCGGCTGCGACCTCGTGGTCGACGCGGTGTTCGGCGTGGGTCTCTCGCGACCGGTCGAGGGCGAAGCCGCGATCCTCTTGCGCGAGCTCGCGGCGAGCGGGCTTCCGATCGTGGCGGTCGACGTGGCCTCGGGCGCCTCGAGTGACTCGGGCGCGCCGCTCGGCCTCGCGCTCGAGCCCGCGCTCACGGTGGCGCTCGGCCTGCCCAAGCTCGGCCAGGCGCTCGTCCCCGCCGCAGGCACGATCCTGGTCGCCGACATCGGCTTCCCTGCCGAGTCGGTGGCGCGCGCCGGCATCCGCCAGTTCCTGCTGACGCGCGAGGCGGCGCGGGCGCTCCTGCCGCCGCGCCCGCTCTCCGGTCACAAGGGAACCTTCGGTCACGCGCTGGTAGTGGGCGGGTCGCTCGGCAAGACCGGCGCCGCGCTGCTCTCGGCGCTCGGCGCGCTGCGCAGCGGCGTCGGGCTCCTCACGATCGCGGCGCCGCGCGCGCTGCTTCCGATCTACGCGAGCCGTCTGGCCGAGGCGATGGGCGTGCCGCTCGCCGACGAGGGGCAGGGTGAGCTCGGCGCGAGTCACATCGACGCGCTCCTGCGCGAGTCGGGCGCGCGCGACGCGCTGATCGTCGGGCCCGGTCTCGGGCGCAGCGACGGCACGGTCGCGCTGGCGCGCGCGCTGGCGGTGCGCGCGGACGTGCCGGCGGTGGTCGACGCCGACGCGCTGTTCGCGCTCGACGGCTCGCTCGAGTCACTGCGCGCCTCGGCGCCGCGCGTGCTCACCCCGCATCCCGGCGAGGCCGCGCGCTTGCTGGGCTGCGACACGGCGGCGGTGCAGGCCGACCGCGCGGGCTCCGCGCGCGCGCTCGCGCGCCGCGCTCAGGCGGTCGCCGTGCTGAAGGGCGCGCGCAGCGTGGTGGCGCACCCCGCTGGCGACCTCTCGATCAACCCCAGCGGTGGCCCGGGGCTGGCGGCGGGCGGCTCGGGCGACGTGCTCGCCGGGGTGATTGGCGCGCTGCTCGCGCGCGGGATTCCGGCCTGGGACGCCGCACGGCTGGGCGTCTACCTGCACGGCGCCGCGGGCGACCTCGGTCCGAGCCTGGGCGGGCTCGCCTCGGAGCTCGCCGCGCGCATCCCTGCTGCCTGGCGGGCGCTGGCCGAGGCAGAATCGCGCGATGAATCCGGCCCGCTCCATCCATTCCCGTAGCGCCGACGAGACCCGCGCGCTCGGCCGCGCGCTCGGCGAGCGGCTGCGGGGCGGCGACGTGGTTCTCCTGTCGGGGCCGCTCGGTGCGGGGAAGACTTGCTTCGTGCAGGGCTTGGCGCGCGGCGTCGGCGTGCCCGAGAGCGCGGCCGTGACCAGCCCCACCTTCGTCCTGGTGGCCGAGTACCCCGGCCGCGTCTGGCTGAGACACGCGGACTTCTATCGGGTAGAAAGCTACGCTCGCCTGCTCGACGCGGGCTTCGACGACCTCGTGAATCCAGATGGCGTGCTGGTCGTCGAGTGGCCCGAGCGCTTTCCCGAGGCGCTGCCCAAGGAGCGCCTGGAGCTCTCGATCGCGGCGGACGCGAAGTCGGGAGTGCGCGAGATCGGGATCGAGGCGCGCGGCGAACGCGCGCAAGAGCTGTTGAAGGAACTCGGGTCGCCATGGCGCTGATCGTTCAGAAGTACGGGGGCACCTCGGTCGCGGGCGCGGAGCGCATTCGCAACGTGGCGCGGCGCGTGGTCGACACGCAGAAGCGCGGCAACGACGTGGTGGTGGTGGTCTCGGCGATGGCGGGAGTCACCGACCAGCTCGTGGCGCTCGCGCATGAGATCTCGCCCAGCCCGGACCCGCGCGAGTACGACATGCTGGTCTCGACCGGCGAGCAGCAGACGATCGCGCTGCTGGCGATGGCGATTCAGGGCCTGGGCGTGCGCGCGCGCAGCTTCACCAGCGGCCAGGTCAAGGTCTACACCGACGACGACCACGCGCGCGCGCGCATCCACCGCATCGACACCACGCGCATCCGCGACGAGATCGGTCACGGCGGAATCGCGGTGCTGCCCGGCTTCCAGGGAGTCACCGACGAGGGCGACATCACCACGCTGGGCCGCGGCGGCTCCGACACCAGCGCCGTGGCGGTGGCGGCCGCGCTCGGCGCCGACGTGTGCGAGATCCTGACCGACGTCACCGGCGTGTTCACGAGCGACCCGCGCATCGTCCCCAACGCGCGCAAGCTCGCGCGAGTCTCCTACGACGAGATGCTCGAGATGGCGAGCCTCGGCTCGAAGGTGCTGCAGATCCGTTCCGTGAAGTTCGGCAAGCAGTTCCGAGTACCGATCCACGTGCGCAGCACGTTTTCAGACGAGGAGGGCACCTGGGTGGTTCCCGAGAGCGAGATCATGGAGCGCCTGGTCGTGTCGGGCGTGACTTACAACCGCGCCGAGGCCAAGGTCACGATCTTCGGCGTGCCCGACGTGCCCGGCATCGCGGCCAAGATCTTCGGGCCGCTCTCCGACTCCGGCATCGTCGTCGACATGATCGTGCAGAACGTCTCGACCCAGGGTCACACCGACATGACCTTCACCGTCGCGCGCGGCGACATGAAGCGTGCGCTCGCGCTGGTCGAGAGCGTGGGCCGCGAGCTCGGGGCCGCGGGGGTCAAGTCCGACAGCGGCATCGCCAAGGTCTCGGTGGTGGGGCTCGGCATGAAGGATCACGCCGGCGTCGCGGGCAAGATGTTCTCGGTGCTGTCGACCCACAACATCAACATCCAGATGATCAACACCTCCGAGATCAAGATCTCGGTGGTGATCGACGAGAAATTCACCGAGCTCGCCTGTCGCGCCCTGCACGACGCGTTCGAGCTCGGTGCGACCCCGGCGGAGGCCGAAGACGCCTGAGTCGACCGAGCCTCGGGTGCCCGATCCGCGCGGCGCCCGCGCGCTGTGCTGGGCGGCGCTCGCGGCCGCGCTGTTCGTGTTCGCGGCGCGGCCCGGCGCGCCCGGCGCGCTGCGCCTCGCGGCCGACACCGATGGGTGTCGGATCGAGCCGCTCGCGCGGGGCGGCGCGCCCTGTGACTGCCGGCGGCTGCCGATGGCGCTGCGCGAGGTGCTGGGCCTGCCGGCGCCGCTCAATCGCCTGACCGGTGCCGAGCTCGAGCGCGTGCCCGAGCTCGGGCCGGCGCGCGCCCGTGCGATCCATGCCGAGCGGCTGCGCGGCGGTGACTTCGGCTCGCTCGACGACCTGGCGCGGCGCGTGTCCGGGATCGGCCCCAAAACGGTCGACCGGATCCGGTCCCGCTTGTACGTCGCGGGACCGGATCCGGCCTGTGGGGGAGTGGGGAGTAGGAAGTAGGGAGTCGAATGCTTCCTCGAATGCGCCGGCCGGACAGCAAGGAGGGAACCGCCCGGCGCTCTCGAGGCGTGCCGGGGGATTGAGCAAGCGACGTGCCGCGCGCGGCGGCCGGAAACACGGTCCGATCGTGCGCAGCTTGGGTGTTTCGGGTGAGAGATGAGGCAGCGCGCCTCCACGCTACTCTCGGAGCGCGGGTAGGGTGCCCGCGCGATCATAGGGACGGCTCATGATCTATCTCGATCACAACGCCAGCGCCCCGCTTCACCCGGCGGCTCTGGCGGCGATTCAGGACGCCCTGGTGGGCGCGTTCGGGAATCCCTCGAGCGCCCACGCGGCCGGTGCGGAGGCCCGCGCGCGGCTCTCACGAGCGCGCAGGCAGGTGGCAGCTCTCTCCGGGGTGAGTCCCGAGGCGATCGTCTTCACCAGCAGCGCCAGCGAGGCGAACAACACCGTTCTGCGTAGCCTGGGCGCGGGCGCGCGGCTCGTGACTTCCGCGGTCGAACACCCCTCTGTGCTCGAAGAGGCCGCGGCGCTCGAACGGCGCGGCGGCCGCGTGACCGTGCTGCCGGTCGGGCGCGACGGCCGGCTGGACCCAGACGCGTTCTCGGCGGCGCTCGAGCCCGGCACCGCGCTCGCCAGCGTGCAGTGGGCGAATCACGAGACCGGGGTGGTGCAGCCGATCGCCGAGCTGGCCGGCCGCGCGCGCGCGGCCGGCGTGCCGTTCCACAGCGATGCCGCGCAGGCGCTCGGCAAGACCCCGCTCGCGCTCGAGTCACTACCGATCGACTTCGCGTCGTTCTCCGCGCACAAGCTGGGCGGACCGAAGGGCGTGGGCGGATTGTTCGTGCGCGCGACCGCCGCACTGACTCCGCTCTTGCGCGGCGGAATGCAGGAGCGGGGGCGGCGCGCGGGCACGGAGAACGTGCCCGGCATCGCCGGCTTCGGCGCGGCTTGCGAGGCCGCGGGCGCGGCGCTCGCGAGCGAGCCCGCGGGTCTCTCGAGCTTGCGTGACTCGCTGTGGCGCGGGATCGAGAAGTCGATCCCGGGCGCGCTGCGCAACGGCGGCCCCGAGCACGTGCTGCCGCACGTGCTCGACGTCGCCTTCCCGGGCGCCTCGGGAGAGGCCCTGGTCGAGGCGCTCGACCTCGAGGGCATCGCCGTCTCGACCGGTGCCGCCTGTCACTCCGGCTCGACCGAGCCCTCGCCGGTGCTCCTGGCGATGGGTGTCCCCGAGGAGACGGCCCGCGCAGCGCTGCGCTTCAGCCTCGGGCCGCGCAACGACGGCTCGGAGATCGAGCGCGTGCTGGCCGTGCTGCCCGAGATCGTCGCCCGGGTGCGGCGCGCGAGGGCGGCATGACCCGCTGGCTGGTGGCCATGAGCGGCGGGGTCGACTCCTCGGTGGCGGCGGCGCTGCTCGCGCGCGCGGGTCACGAGGTGGTCGGCGTGACCATGGACCTGGGACAGGGCACCCGCGACGACTCACTGCCGGTCCTGGGCAAGCGCTGCTGCGGGCTGCCCGACGCCGAGGACGCGCGCGAGGTCGCGCGCGCGCTCGGCATCCGTCACTACACGGCGAACTACCGCGAGCGCTTCCGCGAGTCGGTGATCGAGCCGTTCGTCGCCGACTACGCCGCCGGCCGCACGCCGATTCCCTGCGTGGCCTGCAACCGCGTGCTGAAGTTCGACCTGCTCTTGCGCCGCGCCGAGGCGCTGGGCGCCTGCGGCGTGGCCACGGGTCACTACGCGCGGATCGCGCCGCTGCCCGGCGATGGTCAGCTCGGGCTCTATCGCCCGCGCGACCTCGCCAAGGACCAGACCTACTTCCTGTTCGACGTCCCGCGCGAGACGCTCCAGCGCGTGGCGTTTCCGCTGGGCGAGCTCGAGAAGCACGAGGTGCGCGCGCTGGCCCGCGAGCTGGGGCTGGCCACGGCCGAGAAGCCGGAGAGCCAGGGCATCTGCTTCGTGCCCGACGGCGACGTGCGCGGCGCGCTCGAACGCCTGGCGCCCGAGCGGATTCGCCGGCCGGGTCCGATCGAGACCCGCGACGGCCAGGTCCTGGGCGAGCACCGCGGTGCCACGGGCTACACGCCCGGCCAGCGTCGCGGGCTGGGTCTCTCTGGCGGGCCCTGGTACGTGGCCGAGGTCGACCCCGCCGCGAACCGGCTGGTGGTGGCGCGCGAGCCCGAGCTCCTGGCGCGCGAGGCGCGGATCGAGCGCGCGCTCTGGCACGACGGCGCGCCGCCCGACGCGCCGGTGCGCGCGGCGGTGCGCTACCGACACCGAACGGTGTCGGCGCACGTGTTGCCCGACGGCGACGACCGCGCGACGCTGGTGTTCGACGAGCCGGTGTGGGCGCCCGCGCCGGGCCAGGCCGCGGTGGTCTACGATGCGGCCGACGCGCGCGTGCTCGGGGGAGGGTGGATCGCTGGCGGCTGAGCGCGAGCCCGCGAGTGACCTGGAGGCGATCGCCGCGCGGCTCGGCCACGCGTTCGCGCGCCCCGAGCTGCTCGAGCAGGCGCTGACCCACGCCTCGCGCGCGAACGAGGCCGGCGATCGCGACGCGGGCAACGAGCGGCTCGAGTTCCTGGGCGACGCGGTGCTGGGTCTCGTGGTCGCCGAGCAGCTCATGGACGCGCACCCCGACGCCGACGAAGGCGAGCTCACGCACGCGCGCGCCGCCGCGGTGAATCGCACCGCGCTCGCGGCCGCGGCGCGCGGGCTCGGCGTCGCCGAGTGGGTGCGGCTGGGTCGTGGCGCACGGCGTCAGGGCGTGCGCACGCGCGACTCCACGCTCGCGAACGCGCTCGAGGCGGTGATCGGCGCGCTCTATCTCGACGGCGGGCTCGAGATCGCGCGCGCATTCGTGCTGCGCGAGCTCGACACGCCCCTGCGCATCCGCCGCGGCCGCGACGCCAAGAGCGCCCTCCAGGAGCTCCTGCAGTCACAGGGGCGCGAGCCGCCGCGCTACGCCACGGTCTCGTCCGAGGGCCCCCCGCACGCGCGCGCTTTCGCGGTCGAGGTGCGCGCGGGAGAGACTCTGCTCGGGGTCGGCTCCGGCCCCTCGAAGCGCGCCGCCGAGCAGGCCGCGGCCAGCTCGGCGCTGGGTTCGATCGCCGCGCAGAAGCCCGCGTCTCCACGGGAAAAATCGCCCTAAGGCCGCGAGAGATCAGCCACTTCTGTGATTGACGCACTGCGCTGGGTTCGGGTACCGTGCCGGCTCTGTTGCCCGTTCGGGGTCCGGGCCTAGGGCTTCGAGCGCCACCGAACCGCCTCCAGCCTCACTTCATTCACGCTCACTCCTTTCGGAGGGAATCCAACTCATGACGGACGTAGTGATTTCCAGCGCTTGCCGAACCCCGATCGGCGCCTTCCAGGGCGCTCTCTCGAGCCTGACGGCGCCCGAGCTCGGCGCGATCGCCGTGCGCGAGGCGGTCAAGCGGGCCGGGGTCGACCCCAGCAAGGTCGAACGCGCGTTCATCGGCAACGTGCTGCCCGCGGGCCTCGGCCAGGCGCCGGCGCGCCAGGCGGTGATCAAGTCGGGCCTGCCCGTCGGCGTGACCACCGTGACCGTGAACAAGGTCTGCGGCTCGGGCCTCCAGGCCGTGATGTTCGCGCGCCGCGACATCCTGATCGGCGACGCCGGCGTGGTGATCGCGGGCGGCATGGAGAGCATGACCAACGCTCCCTACGTGCTGCCCCAGGCGCGCAGCGGCTATCGCATGGGCAACGGCCAGATCATCGACACGATGATCCACGACGGCCTCTGGGATCCCTACAAGAACATGCACATGGGCAACTGCGGCGACATGGTCGCGGCCAAGTACGGCTTCACCCGCGAGGACCAGGACGCGTTCGCGGCCGAGTCCTACCGGCGGGCGCGCGCCGCGCAGGCCAGCGGCAAGTTCAAGGCCGAGATCGTGCCCGTGGAGATCGCCTCGAAGAAGGGCGCCGTGGTCGTCGACCAGGACGAGGAGCCGGGACGCGGTGACCCGTCGAAGTTCGCGAGCCTGCGGCCCGCGTTCGGCAAGGACGGCACTGTGACTGCGGCGAACGCGTCGTCGATCAACGACGGCGCGGCGGCGCTCGTGATCGCGAGCGGAGCGCGCGCGGCCGAGCTCAAGCTCCCGGTGCTCGCGAAGATCATCAACGACGCCACCGCGGCCGTGGAGCCCGAGTGGTTCACGATCGCCCCGGTGCACGCGCTGGCGAAGCTCTACGAGAAGACCGGCACGAAGCCGCGTGACTGGGACCTGTACGAGATCAACGAGGCGTTCTCGGGAGTCACCATGGCGGCGGTGAAGGAGCACGGGCTCGATCCCGCCAGCGTGAACGTGCACGGCGGCGCGGTGTCGCTCGGTCACCCGATCGGCTGCTCCGGCGCGCGCGTGCTGGTGACGCTGCTCCACGCGCTCAAGGACCGCGGCAAGAAGCGCGGCATCGCGACGCTCTGCATCGGCGGCGGCGAGGCGGTGGCGCTGGGCGTGGAGCTCGTCTGATGAAGACCCTCGGCATCCTGGGCACGGGCACGATGGGCGCGGGCCTCGCGCAGATTGCGGCCCAATCCGGTTACTCGGTCCTGTTCTGGAATCGCAAGCCAGCGTCGGTCGAGAAGGGCATCGGGACGGTGAAGAAGGGCCTGGGGCGGCTGCTCCAGAAGGAGCGCATCTCGCAGGCCGACCACGACGCCGCGCTCGAGCGCGTGCGCGGCGTGTCCGCGCTCGAGGACGTGAAGAACGCGGACATCGTGCTCGAGGCGGTGCCCGAGGACTTCGAGACCAAGCGCGAGATCTACGAGAAGCTGAACGGGATCTGCGGCAGCGAGACAGTGTTCGCCACGAACACG
>Ga0335080_10001565_pt1 | contig 22440 bp, 19 predicted proteins | sample Lox_Sample_34_FD_206720 | JGI IMG/M metagenome (GOLD analysis project Ga0335080, IMG submission 206720) | Soil microbial communities from Loxahatchee National Wildlife Refuge, Florida, United States - Lox_Sample_3.4 | ecosystem: Environmental > Terrestrial > Soil > Wetlands | place: USA...
TCCCTCTCCCCGCTGGGCGGGGAGAGGGACGGGGCGAGGGGCGCGTCAATAAAATCCGTGTCTATCCGTGTCATCCGTGGTTAGTTCTTAACTCCGATTTGCGGACACAGCTTTCTGATCTCACAGTTCAGACAATCCGGTTTGCGGGCGTCGCAGCGACGGCGGCCGTGCCAGATGAGCCAATGACTGAACAGCGTCCACTGTTTCTGCGGCACCAAGGCCATCAGTTCCTGCTCGATTTTTTCCGGCGTCTTTTGCTTCGTCAGCCCGAGCCGATGCGACAGCCGCGCGACGTGCGTGTCCACGACCACGCCGACGTTGATGTCGAACGCATTGCCCAGAACGACGTTGGCCGTCTTGCGTCCGACGCCGTCGAGGTGCGTCAGTTCTTCCATCGTGCGGGGCACCCGGCCGTCGTGCCTTTCGACCAGTTTGCGGCAACACGCCTGGATGTTTTTGGCTTTGTTCCGGAAAAAACCTGTTGTCCGGATGGCCGCTTCCAGTTCGGCGAGGGGAGCATTCGCGTAATCCGCCACCGTGCGGTATTTTTTGAACAAATCCCGCGTGACGATGTTGACCCGTTTATCCGTGCACTGCGCCGAAAGAATCGTGGCGACGAGCAATTCCAGCGGGCTGCGGTGGTCCAGTTCGCAATGCGCCTCAGGATACGTCCGATCCAGTGCGGCGATGATTTTGTTCAGGCGCGCGGCTTTGGCTTGGGCACTTTCACGAGGCATCGGCTGAAATTAGAGGTTGCGGCTCCGGCCAGCAAGGGCGGAACAAAAAAGCCCGGATGCGAATGTCCGGGCCGTGATAAATCCGGCGTGTTACTTTACCGGCGGCGCATTGGTGACCACTGAAGGTGCTGGAGCGCTTGGGGCTGCCGAAGTCGCCGGCGCCATCGGCGCGGTTGAGCTTTGCGCTTTAGCTTTGTCAGCGTTTTTCTTCTCGAGCCTGTCTTTGGCGATTTGTTCCCGGACAGACAGCGGTGGCGTGGCATAATGCTGTATCGCCGGGTAATTTTCCGTCCAGTTGTAAAGCCGACCCTGGCTATCGTTCAGAAACGCCCAGATGAACCAGACGACAAAAGCGAAAACGAGCAGTTTAGGCCAGAAGGGGGCTTTCTCGGCATACTTGTCCGCCGCGGCAAAAGTGGATCCCGGCGGCAGGGCCGCTACGCCGGTCAAAGCGCCGCCGAACGGCACGTTCATTTTGGCCTTGGCGTTCACCGCCCAGCCGTTGGCGTCGAGGATCGGGCCGAGGTTGCGCTTGCGCAATTTCAACCAGGCAATGGCCATGGACGGGGCGGAAATAACCAGCATAATTCCGACAATGACCAGCGGCACCTGCCAGTTCTCAAATTTGCCCAGAAAACCCAGGAGCCCCGCGAATGCAGCGGCCAAAGTGCCCAAAGCCAAACTGAGCAGGGCGATAACACTGGGATCAAAGGCGGGCTTGGCCGGGGCCGCTGCCGCGGCCGGCGCGGCCGGAGCCGCCGAGACGAGGGGCGCATTCACAGCGGCAGTCATTTGTGTGGAGGCATCGGCTTCCGCCGCGGCCGCCTGTTTGGCCGCTCGCTCTTCGATCATACGCACCAGTTTTTTGTAGGGCGACCAGAATGCCTGCCGGATGCTGATGGGATTGTCCACAATCTTGGTGATGGTGGCATCCCAGTCGCGGCCTATGCGGTCGTAGAAAATACCGTTGCGGCCCACCATGAGATTGTCCGAATCGCCACCCGTGAACGCGGCGACGACGGACAATTTTTCACCGGTGCCCTTGCGCAGGCAGTCGCAATACGCCAGGTAGGTGCCGGCGAGCGCCGCCATCGTGGCGTGTTTGCCCGCGTCATCCACCGTGAGGCACAAATCGCAACTGCGCTGGTCGAGATACAGCGTGCCCGCCTGGAAAATGGCCTTGTCTTTCCGGCCATAAAAATCGGCGAAGTTGACGAAATTACGACAGAGTTTGGCCAGATCGCGATGGTAATGAATCAGGCGGTGCAGGCCGATGACGGCCTGCGCATGGCCCGCCTCGGTTTTGTCCTTGCCGATGAGTGCGGTCAGGGTGTCTTTGGCCTTGGTGGCGAGAATTTCCCGTGCGCGTTTCAACCCGATTTTTTCGACCGTGCCGCCGGACTTGCTTGCATTCCAGGCATCGAACGCGGCGAGTTTGCCGAGCAACGCGTTCCAATCTGTTTCGGTAAGCACCGTCCGGGCGCCCAGCAAGGGGACGATGGCGTTGGTTTGCAGCGCGGCAATGGCATTGGCCCAGGCCGGATTGATACCTTGTGTCAGCGGCAACGGCGTGGTGGCGCCGACTTTCGCCAACGGCAGGCTGGCGATATCGGCGGACGTGCTGGTGAGGTCCTTGGCACTCAGGGCGGCGTATTCTTTCTCGTCGCGGTTGAGCGCGCTGACGGAGCGCGGGTCGAAGGCCGCCAGCCGGCCTCGCGCAAAGTAATCGTCCACCTTGGCCTTGACGGCCCGGACGGCACCGGAGGCGGCTTCGGTGTTAACCCCCAGCGGCAGCACGGCGGCATCGCCCTCGGCCTTTTTCCACCAATCGGAGTAGGCGGCGGCTTCGGCGAAAAACTGGTCCACCTTGGCCTGACTGACACCGGGTTTGCCACTGACATCGGTGTCTGCGCCGAGGCAGATGATGATGTCGGCGATGACCGCCTTGGAGACATCGTCGCTGGCGGAATCGGCCGGCAAAATGCCGTCGCCGTTGAAAGGTTTGGCGGCAAAGGTCTGTGCGGCAGCAGCCGCTTCGTCAATGGTGATTTCCGCATCGTCCTTTTTGTCCAGCACCTGCCGGGCAAACGTGGCAATCAGTTTGCCCTCCGGATGGGCGTCGTTAATCGCCGCCGGACGCAGCGTTGGACTGCCTTTGAGCAGGTCATCCGGATTTTTGAGCAGGCTGGCGGCCCATTTGACCGCGGCAATGAGTTCCGGCGCGCGGATGCGACCGTCCTTGTCTGTGTCAATCAGCGCCAGCGTGGTTTTATCAAACTCCACGCCGGTGGTAGGACAGGCCAAAGCGACCCAGAGCTTTTGATCCAGTTGTTCGAGGTTGACGAGGTCGGTTCCCGAGTTGAGCACGACCTGGTTGAACCCGCCGGCGCGGAAGAAGCGCCAGCGATAGGATGATGTCGCCGGATTTGTCATACGGTACCTTTCGTTGTCGGTTTTTCGAGCGATCCTCGAAACTAAATGTCAACCAGCACCGGCGGTTCCGTGGAGACCGCCGGCCGACTCACACGCCGCTCCCGCGGGCGGGAGCGATGACTAAAACTTGTACGCTATCGCCGTTATCAACTTGGCGTCGTTCTTCTGCCGGGCGGGCGCCGGCTCATTGTTGTAAGTGTCCTGCAAGACGGCGCGCAGGGCCAGCCGCTTGTCGGCCGTGAGGTCGGCTTCGATGCCGAGTTCGGCATTGACGATATAGTTTTTGAATTTGTCCACCTGGGGCAACCACTCGGCGTTTTCCCAAATGCGCGCCCGGTCGCTGATCTCCTGGTGGAATTTTTCGCCTACGCGCAGGCTGGCGTAACTATCACGATTGCCGTCCAGTTCTTCGATCACGTAGCCGGGGCCCACTTCGGCGCCGAGCTCCGTTTTCTTGTCCTTGATGAAATAGTAGCCGAGGCCGGGGGCGAGCACTACGCGATACTTGATATCGGCAATTTCGTCGTGCAATGCATCCACCCGCCCATAGCCATAGAGCCGTTCCGTGAATAGACGGTTGTACTGTGCGAATCCATCGATCGAGTCGGCGTTGCGGCTCGTGACACCGTTGACTTTGCTTTCGCCGTAAGCGGCGTCGGCGCCCAAACTCAACTCGTTTCCGTCCCACTTCCTGCCTGTTTTGCCCGACAACGTAGCCAGCAACGTGGAACTGTTGCCCCGCGTCAGCGTGACACCCGCGGCCGCGCTGCTCTCCCACTTTGGTTTCGGTGGCGGAGCGTTGGTGGCAACCTGGGCATGGAGGGAAATGGGGCTGGCAGCGAACAACAGAATCGGCGCCAACAACGGGAGGACCTTTTTCATGTTGATCTCAATTTTTTCAGTCCGGACGGTTACCGGTTTGTGCGGGGCTGGTTGAGCGCTCATTTGCCGAGCAAATTGCCGACGCTGTTGACCGCGTTGGACACGGTCGAATTCGACATCAATTTTTGAATCTGCGCCTTGAGATCGTCCACAGTCTTTTGCTGATCGGCTGACAATTTCATATTGGCGAGTTGGTTGAGGGTGTTCAGCGCATCCTGATATTTCTGCGCGTTGACCAGGCTTTTCGCTTTGTCAATGATTGACTGTGCCTGCGTGGTGGCGGCGGTTGTCGCTGTCGCTGCTGCCTGAGCGGCAGTGGTGGTCGCCTGTTGCACGGCTTGAGTGGCTGCTGTTGCGGCCTGGGCGCCGGCCTGTTGGGCCTGAGCCGCCGCGGCATTGGCGGCCGGCTGCGCTTCGGCAGTTGGAGTTGGCGGAGTCTGCTTGGGTTCGGGCGGCATGGGGGCCGCGCTCTTGCTGCAACTGTTGAGCGTGATCGCCAGGGCACACGCGAATATCCCGGCGCTGACTGCTTTGAATTTCATATTCTTGCCTTTCTGTTATGGGGTGGTTTGTTTTGTAAATTGTTGGTGTATCGTCTTCTATCATGCATCTATCGCGTAGTTGCTCGGGGCCACACTCAAGTCAATCCCTGAATCAGATTCACGCGAAGATGGCCGCCGACCATCCGTCAAGTAGCATCACCTGTATGAGAATAACCCCGGGAATGTCAAGCGATTTTTAGAAAAAAGAATTACTGCCGGCGGCCGATTTACTCGAGCTTGGCATTCTACCGGCGCAGGCAACAGACCGGCCGAAATGATTTTCAGTTTCCGGTTCAGGTGCAACTATCCTGGCAAGCCAACTCCGGTTCCTCGATTTCCTTCGGCGGCACAGACAGCGGGGTGCCGTCTTCCGCTTCGGGATACTCGAAAATTTTCCCTTCGTAATTGCGCAGCACCACCCGGTCGGGGTTGTGGCTCAACACGTAGTCCGGGGCGATGGGCACCTTGCCGCCGCCGCCGGGCGCGTCAATGACGTATTGCGGCACGGCATAGCCGGTGGTATGGCCGCGCAGTTGCGCCATGATTTCAATGCCCTTGCGGACGCTGGTGCGGAGGTGCGCCGAGCCGGCAATCAGATCGCACTGGTAGAGGTAATACGGCTTCACCCGGCACATGAGCAGTTTCTGGACGTGCGCCCGCATGATTTCCGCGTCGTCGTTGACGTGCTTGAGCAAGACACTCTGGTTGCCGAGCGGGATCCCGGCGTCAGCCAGGCGGCCCAATGCGTCCCGGACTTCCGTCGTCAGTTCGCGCGGATGGTTTGCGTGAATGCTCAGGAACAACGGATGAAATTTTTTCAGCATCGCGCAGAGGCCGGGCGTGATGCGTTGCGGCAGGAAGGTCGGGATGCGCGAACCGATGCGCAAAAATTCGACGTGTCGGATGGCACGCAGCCGGCCCAAAAGGCTTTCCAATTTGTCGTCGCTCAACAGCAACGGGTCGCCGCCGCTTAACAGCACGTCCCGCACTTCCGGGTGCCGGGCGATGTAAGCGATTTGCTTGTCAAATTCGGGATGGAAATCGTAGCCGCTGGCGTTGCTGACGAGGCGCGAGCGCGTGCAGTAACGGCAATACGCGGCGCAGCGGTCGGTAACGAGAAACAGCACCCGGTCAGGATAGCGATGCACGAGGCCGGGCACGGGTGAGTGGGAATCCTCACCGCACGGGTCGCTCATCTCCCACGGCGCGGTCTGGGTTTCCGCCAGGCGCGGGATGACCTGGAGGCGGATCGGACAATGTTCATCCGCCGGGTCAATAAGGTTGAAGAAATACGGGGTGATGGCCAATGCCAGCTTGTGGTTCGCGAGCCTGGCGCCGGCGAATTCCTCCGGGGTGAGCGTGGGCATCAGCCGCTGCAACTGTTCCGGGGTGGTAATCCGGTGTTTGAGCTGCCAGCGCCAGTCATTCCAATCGGCATCGGAAACGTTGTGCCAGAAACCGCGCCCGGCGGAGCGGAATTCCTTTAACAGTTGGACTCGGTGGCCCGATGGGGGCTCCTCGCCATTCGCCTGTGAATTGTCATCCTTCATTTTCTCGTTGCGAACTATAGATTTGAATTGCGTCCTGTCAAGTTGACCGGTGCCGGCCTGGCCCTGTTCAAGGTTCAGGGTGTCAAAACGTCCGATTTGATGGATAATTCAATGGTCCGCCGCTGGGTATCGAGTTCGTCCAGTTTTTTCAATGTGGTGCGTGCGCCCGTCTTCTGCGGCGAAGGATGTTTGCCCCAGGGAAAATGGCGGACGTCCTTATTTTCGCCGAGGTAACCGGCCACAGCCTGGCGGTATTGATCGGTCAAGACGGCCAGGGGCGCGGCCATGCGGAGTTGCGCCAGTTGGAGGTCGCGCAATTTGATTTGCAGGATTGCCGTCTGGCGCGAGGGTTCAAAATTGCGGATGACGGCCTGCAGGGAAACTTCGGTGCGCGCGGGCAGGGTGTTTGACGCGGTCCAGACCTCCACCGGCACGCTCAATATCTCATCCAGCTTCTCGCGACTGACGGCCGGTGTCCACCGCGGGCCAGGCCCGTGCGCCGCGAAACTCACGACCTGCAAGGCCCACCATTTTTCCACGTCGAGCGGCCGTGGAAAATCGTCGCGGAACGCGCTTTGAAAGGCAGTCTGCCAATTATAACAACCGGGTAACGCGGCCAGCATCGTGCGCAGGTGCGCCGGGCCAGCTTTCAGTTGCAGCAACTCACTCACGAACAATTGCGCGCTGGCGCGATACACCCCGCCATCCCCGGCGTTCAACTCGATATCCGTCGGCCAGCTCAGTTCATTGAAGGTCAGCGCCGTGTGGTCGCGCAGCACCCGGCGCGCGTCCGCGAGCGGGTCCAATCCGCGCTGCGTGGCGACGACGCGGTTTTGCGGCAGCCCGTTAATGAGTTTGCCCGGCGCAGACAGGATAATCTCGGGCAAATCGTCGGCGGACAATTGTTCTGCCAGACCCTCCGTCAGCCAGGCGGGGATTTCCGCGATGTGCGCACCCGCGGCGTTGCGATTGGCCAGCTCCAACAACAGCACGGTGGTCATCGCGCGCAGAAAACTGGCTTGCGGCAAAACGTCCGGCAATTGCACCCGGTAATTCCAGCTGTTGAGGAAAGGTTGAGCGACGATGGTGACTTTTTCATCGAGTGATTGTGCGGGATGCAGGGCCAGGAAAATTTTCCCCTGCCAGGTTGCGCTGGGTTCGATGCCGAGCTGGTGTCGGAGCGAATCTTTGATGCGCTCGGCAGACACCGAAAGCACGGCCGGATCCAGACGGACGAGATTGGTGTTGGCGGCCACAGCGGGCAAACGGACGAGCGGGGAAAACTGCTCCGGGCCGGTCACGACGAACTGACCGGAGACGCTCTGCACGGAATTGACCGTCGGCGGAGAGGGTTGCGCGCCGGCAAATGCCGGCAAAAACAGCGCGCCGGCCAGGAGCAGGGACGTCGCGGTCAGGCCGTTGCCCTGTGGAACCATCAAATTGCCCGGCCGGTGCAACGATGCAACAATGCAACGTTGAAGCGTTCGGATCATTGTTTTGCCGCGCCGGGATTGGTTTTGGCGGGCGTGGGTTTGGCATCGTTGCCGGAGGTTTTCGGGGCGGTGGTGTCCTTTTTGGCGGCCTGTTTGTAACCTTCGCTGCGGTAATCGGTGATATAAAAGCCGCTGCCCTTGAACAGCAGGCCGGCGCCGGCGCTGATTTTGCGTTTCACGCGCCCGCGCCCCCATTTTTTTCGGGCACAGGATTTTTCCGGGCAAATCCGCAGCGGTTGGGCGGAAATGGATTGAAAGGCCTCAAACTCGTGCCCGCATTTCTCGCAAATATATTCGTAAGTCGGCATCGGCAATGGCCGAACAAATGTGCGCGGCGCCGGCCGTTTAATGCGCCGGCGGATTCGTCATCGCATTGTTCGGCGGCGGAATGACATGGACCGAGCCATCGGAACCGACTTCAACGTTCAAATCGTAATGCGGCGTTTGTTTGGCCGTGGTAGCGGCGGCGGCCATGGAGGCGGCGGTGCGCGGCTGCACGAGCAATTCGGCGCCCTTCTGGTCGGTGACGCCATTGCGCATCAACTCCAGCCGGCGGGCCACAAACGCTTCGTTGCGCAATTTTCTGACCTGGGCGCGAAGCTCGTTGAGGTCGTCGAATTTGCGTTCCAGCTCGGCGCGTTGCGCGATTTGCCGCTGCAATTCCTTTTCGAGAAAGACATTGTTGGTTTCGGAATCGGCGAGTTTTCGTTCGGTATCGGCGATTTGGGCGTTGAGCGCGGCGATGGTATTGGTCAGCGCCTCGGCGCGGTCATCCAGCACCTTGTTCTGCGATTCCAGATCCGTGACGCGGCCGTTCAGGTTGGCGATCTGGTCCTGGGCGCCCTGGAGTGACGCCCGGGCGGAAGCGAGCGCGCTGGAGGCGCCGTTCAGGCTGTTGGAAAGCGTCGCAATCTGCCGCTGGCTGGCGATGAAACTGTTGGTCAACACCAGATTAACCTGCTGGATCTCGTTGACATGATCGTTGGCGGCCACCAACTGGTTGGAAATATCGAGGATGGCGTTGTCCTTATCACTCAACTGGGTGTGGATGGTCGTTTTGGCGGCAATCAAAGCGACCGCCAGCCCCGCACAAACGACCGCGAGTATAACAATGACCATTTTTGTCTTCATAACGTCTCCGAACATGACTGGACGCAGGGCTTTTGGCAAGCCCGCGTCACGGCTCCGGCATCACCGCGGGCGCGTTGGTGGCGGCTGCTTCCACCGCCATTTCCGCGGCCTTCAGCTTTGGATCCAAAATCTCCAAACCGGAGGCCTGTTTCAATTTCTCCAGATAGGCCGGCGCCTGCCGTGCGATTTTCTGCTGAGTCAGGTATTCCTTGATTTTGTCGGGCACGGTCACGTCACTCAGCGGGACTTTGTCGGTGTAGGCCAGCATTTTTGCCGGCATTTTGTCCAGCAACTTGATGATGCAATAACCGGAGACCATTTCGATGACGTCGCTGATCTGGTTGTTAGTCAGCGAGAACGCCGCCGCCGCCAGTTCCGGGCCCAGTCGGTCCCGGGAGAGCGGCGGCAGTTCGCCGTTATTGTCTTTCGAGGCGATGTCCTCGGAATACTGCGCCGCGAGGTTGGTAAAATTCTCGCCGCTGCGTGCGCGCTTGAGGAGGTCATCAATCTTTTTGCGCTTGGCCTGCTGCTGATCCATCGGCAGGGGCGCGCGGGTGTTCGGATCCACGGTCAAAAGCAGGATGTCGCACAGCCGGACCTGTTCGGGTTGCTCGAAATCCGCCGGATGGTTGGTGTAGTAATCTTTTGCCTCGGCGTCGCTCACGGTGACGTTCAGCTCACGTTCCAGCACGACCGGGATGGTGGCTTGATCAATGTTTTGTTGCTCCCACTGGCTGCGCGTCTGGCCCCTCAATATCAATTGTTTGTCCAGCAGTTTATTAAAGCCGTCATCCGTCAGGTGCTGGCTGGTCTTTAGAGTCTGCAGCGAGGAGTTGAATCGCTCCTTGCCTTTGGCCTTGTCGGCCTCGGTGGCCTTGGCGAGGACCAATTGCTGATAAATCAGCGCCTGCAGCGCCTGCCCGTCCACATTGGGTGGCGCGGCCATTCCGCGGGCCGCAAAGAGTTGTTTGAGGTTGCTCGCCACGGAATCCAACTGGCTCTGTTTGATCTCAATGCCTTTGCCCCGGGCAATCACCGGGTCGCCGAACAACGCGGTCATCGTGGCTTCGGGGTTCGCGTTCGTCCCTGTCGCCGCCGGCGCAGCATTCGGGGACGCGTTGTCAGTCGCGGCCGGCGCGGAGGCGGCTCCGGCGACCAGCGCGGCGAGGGCGATGGGGAAAATCAGTTTCATTTTGGTCTTCATTGTCTGTTGGTTCGACGGCGTTACAATTTTACCACTTTCACATTGCTGATGTCAGGGTCTTTCTGCAGTTCTTCAAGCACCGCCGGCGGCGGCGCGCTGTCCAGGTTCAATACGGTCAATGCCAGCCCGCCCGCCGTGTCGCGCGTCAGGCTCATGTTGGCTATGTTCACCTTGTGCTTGCCCAGTAACGTGCCCAGATAGCCGACGATGCCCGGCCGGTCCTTGTTGTTCAACAGGAGCAAGGTGCCGCTGACGGGGATTTCCACGGGCGTGCTGTACAACCGCACAATGCGTGGATTGTTCGGTGACCCGAAGAAGGTTCCTCCAGCGGAAATCAGCTTGTTCCCGTTGTTAAATACCTGCACGTGCAGCCATTCATTGAAGGTGACCGGCTCGTCGGATTTCTTTTCCTCAACGGTCAGGCCGAGGCTTTGGGCCACGCTGCGGACGTTGACGTTGTTCACGTCCTTCAAATTGCTGGCAGAGAGAAAGCCGCGCACCACCGCGCGGGTGACCGGATCAATATTCGGCAACTGGCGCGCGTGCCCGCCGTACGTAATGTAAAGCCGGTCGGCATTCGCCGGCGCCAATTGCGCCAGCAATTTGCCGAGCGCTTCACCCAGCGCCAGATAGGGCTTTACCTGCTCGTAGGTTTTGGCGTCAAGATACGGCAGGTTCACCGCGTTGCGGACTTCGCCGGTGAGCAGGTAACCGGCAATGACCTCGGCGACTTCGATGCCGCATTTTTCCTGCGCCTCCGCCGTGCTCGCGCCGAGGTGTGGCGTGAGAATCAAATTCGGTTGCTTGCGATACGGATGATCGGCCGGCAACGGTTCGACGGCGTAAACGTCCAGCGCCGCGCTGGACACTTTGCCGGATTCAAGCGCGGCGATGAGATCAGCTTCGACGATGATTTCGCCACGGGCACAGTTCACCAGCCGCACCCCCGGCTTCATCTTGGCGAATGCGGCGCCGTTCAGCATGTGCCTGGTTTCCGATGTCACCGGCATATGCACGGTGATGAAATCCGCCACGCGGTAAAGATCGTCCACGCTGTCGGCGAATTCCGCGCCGACGGCCCTGGCGCGGTCTTCGGTCAGATAAGGATCGTAGGCGATAACGCTCATACCAAAGGCCCGGGCGCGTTTGGCAACTTCGGTGCCGATGCGGCCCATGCCGAGCACGCCGAGGGTCTTACCGGCCAGCTCCATGCCTTGGTACAGTTTGCGGTCCCACTTGCCGGCGGTCATGGAGGAGTGGGCCTGCGGCACCTTGCGCGCCAGCGCCAGCAACAGAGCAAAGCTCAATTCCGCGGTAGTCACGGTATTGCCGCCCGGCGTGTTCATCACCACGATGCCGTGTTGCGTGGCCGCTTCCACGTCCACGTTGTCCACGCCCACGCCGGCCCGGCCGACGACGCGCAATTGTTTCGCGGCTTCGATGACGGTGCGCGTGACCTTGGTTTCCGAACGCACTACCAGCGCCGTGGCATCGGCCACCATGGGGAGCAATTCCGCCTCCGGCAATCGTTTCGGCAATACCACCACCTGGAATTCCGGCCGTTGCTGCAGGAGCGCAATGCCCTTCGGCGAAACCGGATCGCACACGATGATTTTCATATCAAAATGGGGTGCGAGTGTAGGTGTTGGCAGAAGCGAGGTCAAACAATCAAATCCCGTATTGGGTTGTGCAAAATTCGCCATCGGCCCGGCAAAAACCGGCTATGGACTGGTGAGGATCGGCAGAAAAATCCCGCGCGCACCGGTTCGGCAGATTTTAAATTCGTCGGGAATTGAATGTGTGTTATGGTATTCCGCTGAATTTATGACCAGGCCGCTCGTGCGCGCAGTAAAGGAACGTTTTTGGTTGAGCGTAATTCTCTGCCTGGGAGTATTGGTTCCGGGCCTGGCCAATGGCGGCGGCGTTACCGTCATCACCCATGGTTTGAACGGCAACGCGGATGGCTGGGTTACCGGGATGGCGGATCAAATTCCGGCTTATTACCGGTTCCCAGGAACAAATTACACATTTTATAAACTGTATTTCGTTCCCAACGGTGGCGGCTATAATTTGACCTGGGCTCGTCTGGGCGGCGTGTCGCCATCGGCCACCGCTTCGGGCGAAATCATCGTGGCGTTCGATTGGAGTCAATTGTCGGATGGCAACTCTTATAACACTTACCAAATCGCCACCGTTCTTGACGCAGCATTTTTGAGCACAAACTTCATTTCAGAGTTGAACGGCCATGCGTTATGTGAATTGCCGATCCATCTGATTGGTCACAGTCGCGGCGGCTCGCTCGTGTGTCAAACCAGCCTGCTTTTGGGCACTAACGGCGTCTGGGTGGATCATTTGACGACGCTGGATCCGCATCCCTTGAACGATCCTAATTTCCCGTTCGATGCCGTGCTGTATTCGGACGTGGATGCGCCCTGTGCGACTTATCAAAATGTGCTTTTCCATGACAACTACTGGGAAAACATAAATTTTTTCGTTCACGGCGAGCAGGTCTCCGGGGCCTACGTGCGAAAACTGGTAAGCCTGTCGGGTGGCTATCAAAACACCGGGGACCCATACTACGGCCATTCCAACGTGCATCTCTGGTATCATGGGAGCATTGACCTGAACACTCCGGCCAGCGATACGGAAGCGACCCTCACCGGCCTCGAGCGGACGAATTGGTGGGTGGCTTTCGAAAGTCAGGGAACCAATGCCGGCTTCCTTTACAGCCTGATCGGCGGCGGTGATCGCACCAGCAGCGATCAGCCGGCGGGTCAGGGGCATGCTGTCCGTGACGGCTACAATCAGGATTGGGATTTGGGCGCCGGCACCAACGCGAATCGCTCGGCGCTGCCCGCCAACAACGGGACCTGGCCGAACCTCATCAAATTCAGCGTCACCGGGACCAACGTGGTCATGGCAGGCGCCCTGATTGCCACGAAGCTGTATTATCAATACGCCGGCGCTTCCAACTTGACGCTGCAAATTTATTACGACACGGATTTCAATCCCTATAACTCGAACAGCATTTTGATCGCCCATATGCAACCGCCGGCCACGGGGCCGGGTTCGGTGAATTATTATTCGAGTCTTGGCTTGACCACCACCAATGTGCCGCCGGGTATTTACGCCATTTGCGGAAAGATCTCGGATGGCGCACACACCCGTTATCTTTACACGCCGCAACTGGTTCAAATCAGTTCCAGCCGGCAACCTCCCGTTTTGGACATTGCCGAATTGAACAACGCGCAATTCTGTATCGGCGTTAACGGCGTTTCCGGCCAGACGATTGCACTTCAGGTTTCTGCGGATCTGCAAACCTGGCTGCCGGTGGCGACCAACACGCTGGCTGGCAGTCGCTGGACTTACACGAACAGTGTGCCCGCGGACCGGCAATTTTACCGCGCGGTCCTCAATCCGTAATTTCATCCACCCGCAAAATTCGCTGTCCGCCCGGCGAAAATCCGTTATGCTCGGTTCCGGTGAAATGAGCAAACTGCTGCTGATTGATGACGAGGCAGACGTGCGGTATTCATTCCAGCGGATCTTCGATTCGCCGGAAATCGAAGTGACCACGGCCTCTTCCGGCGAGGAAGGGCTGAAGGTCATTCCTAAATTCAAACCCGACCTGGTGCTGATGGATGTGCGCATGAGCGGCCTGAGCGGTCTGGAAACGCTCCGCCGCATCCGCGCCGCCGATCCCCGCCTCCTCGTCATCCTCATGACCGCCTACGGCACCACGCAGACGGCCATCGAGGCCATGAAACTGGGCGCTTACGATTATTTGCTCAAGCCGTTCGACGTGCCCCGGCTCAAGGAACTCGTTGCCAACGCGCTCAAGGCCGCGCGCGACATGAAACAGGTGGTCTCCTACGAACCGCTGCTGCAATCCGAGGATTACGAACTGGGCATCGTCGGCCGCAGCGAGCCCATGCAACAGGTCTTCAAACTCATCGGCCAGGTGGCCGCCAGCGACGCCACCGCGCTCATTACCGGCGAGAGCGGCACCGGCAAGGAACTCGTTGCCCGCGCCATTTACCATCACAGCCACCGCGCCCGGCAGCCGTTCCTGGCGGTGAATTGCGCGGCCATTCCCGAGCAATTGCTCGAGAGTGAACTGTTCGGCCACGAACGCGGCGCGTTTACCGGGGCGACGCTCCAACGCATCGGCAAGTTCGAGCAATGCAACCAGGGCACAATTTTTCTCGATGAAATCGGCGACATGACGCCGGCCACGCAGACAAAAATCCTCCGCGTCCTGCAATCGGGCACGTTCGAGCGCGTCGGCGGGAACCAGCCCATCCAGGTTGATGTGCGCGTCATCGCCGCTACGAACAAGAACCTGGAACAAGCGGTGGCCTCGCGGCAGTTCCGCGAGGATTTGTTTTACCGGCTCAACGTGGTGCGCATTCACATCCCGCCGTTGCGCGACCGGCGCAGCGACATCCCGTTGCTCGTGAATTATTTTCTGGAGAAAATCGCGCGGGAGCAGCAGCGCCCACCGAAGTCCATCGCCGCCGGTGTCATCCGGACGCTGGAAAAATATCATTGGCCGGGCAATGTGCGCGAACTGGAGAATGTAATCCGCCGCGCGCACGTCATGGCCAAGAGCGACGCGATTTTATTCGGTGATATGCCGCCGGAAATTTCCGGTCAGAGTGGTGGGGGCATCTCGCCGTCCTCGACTGGCGACGCGGTCGTCGCTGCCACGGGAGACACCGCCGCGTTGGCCCGGCAATTGTTCCAGTGGGCGAGGCGCGATCCAAAATTTAAAGTCATACCCGCCGTGGAGCGCGAGCTGGTCATTCAAGCGCTCAAGGAAACGAGCAATAATCAGGTCCATGCCGCCAAGCTGCTGGGCATCACCCGCGCCACGCTGCGCAAACGCATCGAGAAATTCGGCATCCAGCGCGAGCTGAATGTGAAATGATGGAAACGGTTGAAGTGCAAACGCCCGGAGTTGAGAAGCCAGGCTTGATGGGCGCGGCCTGCATCATCTTCGCCTTATGGACGGGCGCGGCCATTTTTTCCAGCCGCTGTCTCTACGCCGATGGCGCACACGAATTTATCCGGGTTTTGCAGGCGCAAAATTTCGTTGCGTTTATGTGGTCACGGCATTTTGCGTTTTACATTTTTGAATTTCCGCTGGTACTGGCCATCAAACTGGGCGTGACCAATCTGGCCTGGCTGCGTCTGGCGTTTGGATTGGGATGTTTTCTGCCCTGGCCGGTGGCCCTGTTTTGTTGCTGGCGGATTTCTCCGGAGAATTTCTGGCTGGCGGTGGCCGGCTGCGGAATGGGTTATTTGAACGCAGCGATCATGGCGGTGGGCGAACATATTCTGGCTCACGCCCTTTTTTGGCCTTCCTTGTTTGTCATCCTGTTTGCCCGCCCGCTCAAACTTCTCGCGGCCGTCCTCCTGCTGGCTTCAGCCACAGCGATGCTGTACAGCTATGAATCCCAGGTCTTCCTGGGTCTGGTGCTCGCGCTGCTTGCCGGCTGGCGCTCCTGGCGTGAAAAACAGGAAGGCCACTGGATATGGCTCGTGTTCCTGACGGCAGCCGCGCTGTTTTTTGCCGGGGTGACCATCGGTTTGTGCGGCGTGTTTATGCCGGAATTGCCGGCGAATTATGGCGGCCTCAAGTCCGACACGTTGCATATGTTGGGACACCTGGGCTGGACTTTCAGTTGGACAATCGCCTGGACCGGCCTGATGCTGGCCGTTTGGTTCTCCGAAACCGTCGGGCGGATTATTTCCCACAAGGCTGTGATCGCCCTCATGCTGGCCGGATTGTTGGTTTGGGGCATCTGGCCGTTTCTGATGCCAGACCGATTGAACACCGCCATCCAATACAATAATCGGGCTTTGGATTTGATTGTCCCGCTGGCGCTTTTGCCGGCGGCCTTGATTTTGCGGTTTCGGCCGCACTGGATCGAGCCCCGCCGCGGGCAACTCGTGCAACTGGCGGCTGGTTTGCTGACGGCGCAATCCCTGTGGCAGACCGGCGTAACGTGGCAGTGGCAAGGGGACGTCGGAAAATTGCAGGGTTTGCTAAGCTCACACTGGGGAATCGTTCCGCTCCATACTACCATTCTGGGCACATGTTCCATCGAAAACCAGGCGTTGATTTTCGATTGGACCTGGCCTTGTTTGAGCATCGCGCTAAACCCCGACCGGAAAATCCGCAGCCTGGTTTGTTCTGAATTGTTTGTTGCCCCGCCCTATCGGGGAAAGCTATGGCAGCCATTCGACCCGCTGAAAGTTGAAACCCTGCCCGATCTCAGTCATTACGGACTTGATTACGGCATTTATATCGCGGGCCTGCGAGCCGCCGCCGCCGGCAAATAATTGGATGAGGAAGAGGGCGCTGCGCGAGCACATCGAAAAATTCGCATCCGGGGTGAGTCGAATGTGAAGTAACGCCAAACCTGCCTTGACACAAGTGGTTTCATGGCTATCCTCGCACGTTCCGGTTTTTCAGCCGGAAGGAAGCTGATTTATGAAACGTCAATATCAACCGTCAAAAATCCGCCGCAAACGGCAGCACGGGTTTCTCGCCCGCAAATCCACCAAAAGCGGCCGCGCCACGCTGCGCAACCGTCGCCGGGAAGGCCGCAAACGCCTGACGCCCGTCTGACCCGTGTGTTCATGCCCGCCTCGTCCCCAGACGCCAGCCCCCGGACGCCGGCCCCCGGACGCCTGCGGCTGGGCCGCGCCCTGCGCCTGGGGCAGAATCGTGATTTCGCGCGGCTCCGGCAGCAGGGTGAACGACTCGCGCAAGGTTGTCTCATTGCCAACTGGAACCGGCTGCCGGACGGCGCGGCCCCGAAGCTGGGCGTGGTTACCAGCCGGAAAATCGGCGGCGCAGTGGAGCGCAGCCGCGCGCGGCGCCTCCTCCGCGAGAGTTTCCGGCAGCACCAGCATGAATTCTCCCAACCGGTGGAACTGGTGCTGGTGGCGCGAAATTCCATTGCCGGGAAGAATTTTGCGGACGTGGAGAGGGATTTTCTCGTGGCACTGAAACGGGCCGGATTGATCGTGAAATGACCAATGCCTGAATCCGAATGACGAAGGAAATCCCAATGACGAATGATAAAAACAACGCGCTTGCCTCAGTTGGGTTTTCGTCATTCGTCATTTGGATTTTGACTCTGGCCATTCGCGCCTATCAACTCACGATTTCCCCGCTGCAGACGTTTTTGTTCGGGCCGACCGGCGGCTGCCGTTTCACGCCGACCTGCTCGCACTACGCGCTGGAGGCGGTTCAAAAACATGGCGCCGTCGCCGGTGGCCGGCTGGCGGCCAAACGGATTTGCCGCTGTCATCCGTGGGGCGCGGGTGGAAACGATCCGGTGCCACCAAAAGATTTCGGAATTCGAAATTCGGAGTTCGGATTTTAACTACACATGGACCGCACCGGCATCATCGTTGTCAGCATTTGCGCCATCCTGCTCCTCCTGTGTTTTTACGAGCAGCAAAAGGGTATGCGACAACAGGCAGAATACGCGCGCGCCCATCCCGTCGCGACGGCGACTGCCACCAGTGGTGTCTTAACAAACGCGGCCGATGTAAATAAGCAGTTGGAAGAGGCGTTTGCCCGAGCGGGCGGCCACTATGTTGAATCCGGAACTTTTCCCACCAACGTTGCAGAACAAACACTGTTGCTCACAAACCGGCGTGCCCGTTATACATTCACTTCGCGCGGCGGCGGATTGAAACTGGTCGAGCTGCTTGATTACCCGGAAACCGTTTCCGCGCGCTGGAAGCTTGAAGACGCAACCTTGAGCAACGGCGTGGCCACGTTGAACACCCGCGCGCCGTTGCCGGCGTTGACGGTATTGGGTGATGCCGGTTTCATCGGCGACGGCGTTTTCACCTTGACGAAGACCGACGATGGAGTTCGCGCGGAAAAATCGTTCACGAACGGCCTGCGGCTCGTGAAGGAGTTTCATCTCAGCTCAAATTATCTGGTGAACGCCAGCGTCCGGTTGGAAAACCTTTCGGACAAACCGCTCGCGGTGCCGGCGCAGGAACTGGTGGTCGGCACGGCCACGCCGATGGGGCCGGATGACAGCAGCTATGCCATGTACGAAGGCGCGATGTGGTTTGACGGCGCCAGTACCCGCGATACCCCGTTCTCATGGTTTTCGGGAGCAGGCTTCGGTTGTTTCCACGGCGCGCCCCGTTCGGAATATGTGGCCGGGTCCAACAACGTCGTTTGGGCCGCGGCGCACAATCAATTTTTCGCGCTGCTGGCGATGCCCAAGCTGCCGGCGGAACAAATCGTTGCGTGGCCCGTCACCCTGCCGCCGTTCCCGAATGTCGAACCGATTCCGGGCGCGCCGCCGCCGCAAGGCGTCCAGACGGCCCTGGTTTATCCGGCGCAGACGCTGGCGACCAACCAGACGGTCGAGCGCCAAATCGTGCTCTATGCCGGACCGAAGGAGTATCGGACGCTGGCGGGCATCGGCGCGCAATTTCAAAATCATGCCGACAACGTGATGGGCTTTTACGGTTTTTTTGGTTTTTGCGCTAAGCCGTTGCTGCTGGCGATGAACTGGCTGCACGATGTCACCAAACTCGGCTATGGCTGGGTGATCGTCCTGATCACCATCCTGCTGCGCGCGGTTTTCTGGCCGTTGATGGCCAAGAGCACGCGCTCAATGAAACGGATGGCGGCGCTCGCGCCGGAGCTGAAGGCCCTCCAGGAAAAGTACAAAGACGACGTACAGAAGCTCACGTCCAAGCAGTGGGAACTTTACCGCAAACACAAGGTGAGCCCGAGGAGCGGCTGTTTGCCGATGTTGATCCAGACGCCGGTATTCATCGGCTTCTTCACGATGCTGCGCAGCGCGATTGAATTGCGGGGCGCCAGTTTCCTGTGGGCCAGGGATTTGTCCAAGCCGGACACCTTGTTCATGATTCCGGGCATCAATTTCCCGTTCAACCTGTTGCCGCTCCTGATGGGCGGGGCGATGCTGTGGCAGTCGCATCTGACGCCGCCCTCGCCGGGCATGGACCCGACGCAGGCCAAAATCATGCGCTACCTGCCATTGATTTTTTTGATTTTCCTCTACAACTATTCGGCAGGACTGGCACTCTACTGGACGGTAAACAATTTGCTGACCATTCTGCAAACCAAGCTGACGAAAAACCTGCGCGACCCCGGGACGCCGGTGACTAATCCGGCATTGACGCCGCCGCAAAAACGGAAAAAATGAAGTTAGTAATTCGTGATTGGTTAAATGAGTTAAATGGAATGGCACTTGCGGCCTCTCGTCTGACCAATCACCTGGTTAACCAGTTACTTATTTAACGAAACCATGCCTGCCGAACCGAAAGCAACTCTGGAAAAAATTCTGGTGTCCCTCGGCTTTCAAGCCGCGGTTGAAGAGCACCAGCTCGAGGAAAGCCTTTTGCTCGATGTGAAGACTGACGACGCCGGGCGGCTCATCGGCCGCCAGGGCCAGACCCTGGCCGATTTGCAGTACATCACCAATCGCCTGCTTTTCCAGCAGGACCCCAACTCACCCAAGGTGATGGTGGATGTAGGCGGTTACCGCGCGCAGGCCCGTGAAGCGCTCGTAAAAAAAGCCAAAGACGCCGCCGAGAAGGTCCGGCGCTGGGGTGACGCGGTGGAATTGGAACCACTGAACGCCTTTGACCGCCGCATCGTGCACCACTCCTTGAAAGACGATCCCGACGTGGAAACGCACAGCGTGGAGGTGGAAGGCTCGGATAAAAAAGCCATCGTGCTCCGGCCCCGGCACTGACGCCCGCGCCCCGCATTATTGCGGGCGCATCGGGATCGCGCTCCCTTCCGCTTACGGTTCGATGATCGTCAGCTTGTACACCGGCGAAGAGACACTGTTCGGCTTGGGCGGCTGGCCGAAAGCGTTGTAGAGATAATCGAATTTGAACCGGTAGCTGACGGAATTTGTCTCCGGAGGCACCCGCACGAATCCTTCCCAACGATTCTGCATCATCGGCACCTGGCGCATCGCATTGGGCACGCCATCAACGAGCACGTACGCCTGGATGCTGTCCCAGCGCAGCGATTGCTGCGAGGACTTGAACATGACTTCGACGGGATATTGGTTATCGGCATTGCGCGGCTGATTCAGCGGCGTCAGGCGCGTGAACGTGGTGGCGCAACCGGTAAGCAACAGGAGGGGCAGGACGGCCAGAAATTTTTTTAACATAATGACAGAGCGTGGCATAAGGGCCACCGGTTTGTAAAGATGGATTTCAACGCTTGAACGGCGGGGTTGGTTTCGGATAATTTTGCAGCTATGACTTCCTCGGACCAAACGCGGCCGGCTTCGAGCAATTTCCGCTGGGTCGTCTGCGCGCTGCTGTTTTTTTCCACCACTTTCAACTACCTGGACCGCCAGGTTATCAGCTATTTGCAGCCGTTTTTCTGCCGGCCGGAGGCCCAGGGCGGCTTTGGATGGACGAATTCGGATTTTGCCTATCTGACTTCGGCGTTCACCGGCGTCTACGCGCTGGCGACCGTCTTTGCCGGATGGCTCATTGACAAGATCGGCACGAAGCTGGGTCTGGCGCTTTCGCTCATCGCGTGGTCCGTTTTCGGGATTCTCAACGCTTTCGTCGGGCGGTTGCTGGTGATGCATATTGCCGTCCGGAGCCTGTTCGCTATCAGCGAAGCCGGCAACTTTCCCGCTTCCATCAAAACCGTGGCCGAGTGGTTCCCCAAGCGGGAACGCGCGCTGGCCACGTCTATTTTCAATGCCGGTTCGAACGGCGGTGCCATGGTGGCGGCGCTCATCGTGCCAACCTGCATGGTCTATTTCGGCGACGCGCGTGGCTGGAAATGGGCCTTCATCATTACCGGAGCGATGGGGTTCTTCTGGTTGATTTTCTGGTTCTGGCTTTACTATCCACCTTCAAAACACCCGCGGCTCTCCCAGGCCGAACGGGATTACATCCACATTGACGACGAAGTGATCGCCAACACCCAGGCCGAGGATCAGGGGGCCGTTCCGTGGTTGCGCTTGTTCAGCTATCGCCAACTCTGGTCATTCATCGTGGGCAAATTCATGACCGACGGCATCTGGTGGTTTTATTTGTTCTGGTTGCCCGCCTATTTGCACGATCAGTTCAAAATGACGCAAAGCGAGGTGCGCCTGCCCACTTTTATCGTCTATGGGATCGCCATCCTCGGCAGCATTTACGGCAGCAGCATTCCGTTGACCCTCATCAAACGCGGCATGGCGGTTTACAAAGCGCGCATGGCGACGATGTTCGCCATCGCCCTTTTCCCGCTGGCTGTAATGACGACACAATACTTTGGCAACGTCGCCCGTTTCGGGGGTTGGGCTTCAGTGCTGGCCGTTGCCGTGATTTGCATCGGTTGCACTGCCCATCAAGCCTGGTCAGCGAACCTGTTCACGACAGTCTCCGATATGTTTCCCAAGAAGACCGTCGCTTCCGTCATCGGCATCGGCACGATGGCCGGGGGCATCGGAGGTGTGCTGATCCAATTGCTGCAAGGCCGGCTGCGCGATGCCTTTGTCGATACACCACAAACCGCCTACCTCATCATGTTCATCATCTGTGCGTTCAGTTATCTGGTGGCCTGGGTGATTATGAAGGCGCTGGTACCGCGGCACAAACCAATTACGGATTTGTGAAAGGTTAAACAGTAATTGGTTAAATGGGTTGAAATAGTCAAACGGGCGGAGACGCCTCGACAGGTTACACATTTAACCGGTTACTTATTTAACGAACTCAGATCGTCATCGCGTCGAACCCGCCGTCCACCACCAGTTCAGTGCCGGTGATGAAGCTGCCCGCGTCCGAGGCCAGCAACAGCGCCGCGCCGACCAGTTCCTGCGCCTCGCCGAAACGCGCCATCGGTGTTTTGGCCAGAATGGTCTTTACCCGGTCGGGGCTTAACACTTTCCGGTTTTGTTCCGCCGGGAAAAACCCCGGCACCAGAATGTTCACGCGCACGCCGTGCGTGGCCCACTCGCGCGCGAGGTTTTTGGAAATGTTATGCACGGCGGCTTTCGATGCCGAGTAGGTGAACACGCGCGACAGCGGATTCAATCCCGAGGCCGAACCGACGTTGATGATGCTGCCGGATTTTTGTTCGACCATGTGCTTGCCGAAAATCTGGCATGCCAGCATCAGCCCCTTCAGGTTAACGGCGAGAATGCGGTCGATTTCTTCCTCGGAAATGTCGAGAAATGGCGTCGGGGAATTCACGCCCGCGCCGTTCATCAGCACATCCACGCGGCCACATTTGGCCAGCACGTCGGCCAGCAGTTTTTGCAGCCCGGCCCGGGATGTTGTGTCGCACGCGAAGAATTCCGCCTTGCCGCCGTCCTTTGAAATCCGGTCAAGCCGGGACCGGGCTTTGTTCGAATCGCGCCCGACCAGGGCGACGGTTGCGCCTGCCGCCGCAAACCCCTCCGCCATCGTGCCGCACAATTCGCCCGTGCC
>Ga0335080_10001566_pt1 | contig 22439 bp, 21 predicted proteins | sample Lox_Sample_34_FD_206720 | JGI IMG/M metagenome (GOLD analysis project Ga0335080, IMG submission 206720) | Soil microbial communities from Loxahatchee National Wildlife Refuge, Florida, United States - Lox_Sample_3.4 | ecosystem: Environmental > Terrestrial > Soil > Wetlands | place: USA...
CATCGGCGGATTTGAGCGCCGATAAAAAAACGGGGAAAGCTATCAAATGCAGTGGTCTGGGTACCGGTTTTGTCCAAGAAAGGTTGAAGGCCCTGCGGGTGGCCGAACAACTGCCTCAAGTAAAAAGACAGGATTACGAACTCCGTTCTTTGGACATGCCATGGCTTCTCTTCTCCGCATTTTGGCTTCATGGCAAATCTGACGACATCATCATCCCTCTGCCTGACAGATGGGGAAGATGGAACGGCTACCAGGCGTATTCCGAGAGCGAGATGGTCAAGCGGTTGAAGCCGGAAGCAAAGAAGAAGTTGAAAGAACCGCGCGGAATGGTCGATTAACTGCCATGAATTCCAGATTCTCCCTCTGTCTTGCTCTCGTTTTGAGCGGCGGTTAGTTAGCGCGCGAGGTATTCTTATCTTCGCTTCAATTTTGTCACTTCGATGTCCGCTTGGCGTGTCGGTTCGGGGATGCGATAGCGCGCGCAGCAAGCCAGCACGAGTTTAACGGCGGAATCCAAATCCACGCGATGGCCGATGCTCACAAAAACCGGGCGGACGCCTTTTTGCGTCCGCAGCACCACACCAATTTGTGCATCGCCGTCTTGGAGTGGGGTGGTGGCGCCGGCATGTGCCGCCAGTTTTCCAAACGTTCCGACTAGGCAGCTTTTAGCGACACCAACGCCGGGTTGGTCCAGTTGGATCGCCAGATGCGATGCGATACCGCAGCGTTGCGGATGGGCGAAACCCTGCCCATCAAAAAGAATGGCGCCGAATTCGTGCCGCAAGGCCCGGATCACCTGCATTACTGCCGGGCCTTCACGGAAACTTAGAAAGCCGGGAACATACGGGAATTCCGCCGGCCGCGTGGCGTGTGCAAACTCGATGATTTGGCACGTTTCGCGATCATAAACAACCGCGGCGGCGAAGATGAATTGTTTGTCGCCCGAGAACGCGCAATCGGCGCCGGCGACGAAGCGTGGCAGCGGTTCCAGCGGCGCGATAACCATCCGTTCGCGCAGGCGCGCTTGCGTTGCCTTCCATTCTTCGACCTGCGCCGGCCAGCCGGGATCGGATTTGCCGCGCACCGTCATTCGCTTGACCCCTTGGGAGGCCCACGCAAGACCCGATAGTGATGCGTCCAGGGATCGATCCGACACACGGCCCGGTAGTCGCAGTACTCGCAGGGTGTTTCGCTGCCCTTGCGATACGGGTCCACGGCTGCTGCGCCGGAGAAAATGGCGCGGCCCATTCCTTGCAACTGCGCCTCCAGCCTGTCGAGCAGTTTTCCGAATTCGTCATGCGACAATGCTTCAACCGAACCTTTGCGCAGGGAACCGTCCTTGTTTCGCTGGTAACTGAATTGATCCGCTGCACCCAGGCGATCCAATTTCGGCAGAACACTGGCGTCGAATCGTCCCGTGTGGGGATAGGCGCGTTTGCGCGCGTCGGCAGCATTGTCCAATACCTCGGCCCGCGTGTCGCCGCTTGCGTATTGGCCACGCAGGTTCACGTAAAAGACACCGGCGGGGACCAGGCGCGCCACGCCCAACACTCCGCGCGGGTTGGCCCAATGCCGCAGCACGTTCAGATACGCGAGCAACTGCAACTGCACCCCGTGTTGCACCAGAATCGCGTCGAGCCTTTTGCCGCTGGATTTGTAGTCCAGCACCAGCGCCAGTGCGTCGTCGCTGCCCGGCTCGCGCCACAAATCCACGCGATCAATCCGGCCGCGCAATTCGAGTCGACGGCCATCGCCGGCGTCCAATTCCCACGCCGGCGCGCGGGCCTCGTCGCCGCCGAAATCCAGTTCCGCCACCACGGGGTCAAATTCATTCTGTTCCCGCAGCCACGTTACCACGACTTCGATGAAATCCTGCAGCGATGCACTCATCGCTCGCGCCTCGAACTGCGTCTGGGCGGTGTCGTGCAGCAACCCGCCGCGGAAATTCTCCGTCAGTTCAACCGCGATGTCGCGGACGCGTTCCCGCGCCTCGGGTGGCGTCAAATCGCGCCAACGCCGGCCTTCGGCGGCCAGACGTTCGTGGAAGACTTTCAGGACATCGTGCTGGAAGCTGCCCCGTTCCCGCGCGTCGAGTTCAAATATTTTCCGTTCCCCGGCCCTTAAACCGCTGCGGACAAAAAAGCGGAACGGGCATTGGGCAAATTCCTCAAGCCGGCTTACCGACGTCCGGAGCACCCGGCCAAAGAGTTTTTCCGCGAGTGCCGGCGGCAGGTTTTGCGTCGAATCCGGTTCACGCAACCGGCGCAGACTTTCGGCGAACAGCTTCAACGACGGTAATTCGAGCAGCTTCCGCCAGCCAGCAATGGCAGGAGACGACGTGAGGAGGCTCTGATATTCTTTTGGTTTGAGCCTCGTTACCTCGGCTGCTACGGAATGTTGAAGTTCAACCAGCGGTGCCGCGATTTCGATGGGATGCACGGCCCCGGACAGATCGGTTTCGGCGCCGGATTCTTCGATTTCCAACCCGGGAAACAGCCGCTGCAAATGTGAAACAAATGACGATGGATTCAACAGTTTGCCCTCGGCATTGTGGTGGGCGAAAGTGACAGCGAGTTTTTCGCTCGCGCGAGTGCAGGCGATGTAACCGTAATAACGTTCGCGCGCCAGCCGCTCGCGCAGATCCGGGCCGAGCGTGACGCCGCCTTGTTCCAACGCCTCGCGGTCGGCGTCCGTTAAAATCGGCGGCGTCGCGGGCGCGGCGGGGAAAATCGTCTCGTTCACGCCGAGCACGAGCGCCAGTTTCAAGTTGGGATTGCGCGCGCGGTCAATGGCGCCCACCAGCACCTCGTCGAGCACGGGCGGGATCACGCCGACCGTCAGGCTGGTCAGCCCGGCTTCCAGTACTGGCAGCCAGTTGCGCAAGGGCAGCGCTTCGCGAGAAAAGGCGAGCGCCACGTTGTCGAGCCACGCGTTCATTTGCTCCCAGACCGTCCTGTGAATTGACGATTGACGATTGGCGACTGACGAATTTTCCTGGTCAGCCGCACTCCAGTGCTCCAGGGTTTCCTCCACGCCAAGTTCAGCCCAAAGTTCGCGCAGCGCGTCGGCCAGTTGCGTGCCGGTCGGCTGATTTTCGTATCGTGTGAGCTGCGCGGCAAACTTCTCAAATGGCGGTAGAATCGTTTTTCGCAGGCGTTCCAGCGCAGCGTCGGCGGCCGGCAACGGTTCGCGCCATTTTTTGCCGCGCCAGCCGAATTCCAGCGCGGCATTTTCGAGCCGGTCCAATTCCGTTTCCGCCACGCCGGAAAAGCCGGCCTTGAGCGCGGCAAACCAGTCGTCGTGCAGCCAGTCAAAGGCGACCACGCGCAACGCGCCGCGGGTGAGTTCGGCCAGCGGGTGATGAGCGACCGATTCGCGGCGGTCCAGGAAAAACGGGATACCATAACGGCGGAAGGTGTGTGCCAGCGGCTGGTGATAACCGTCAAGATTTCGCACGAGCACGGCGCAGTCGCGGAATCGTGCGCCGGCGCGGACATATTTCAGGATCTCCCGCGCGGCGAATACCGCCTCGGCTGCAGGGTTTTGACAGGCCGCCAGCGAAATTTCAGATTTCGGATTTCGAATTCCGGATTTTGCGGAACTGGCATTGAATGGTCGTGACCAGTTTTTTTCGAGCTGCGCAAGTTCGGAACCCGCCGCAAAACGACTTTTTCGCGACTCACGCTTGAGTATTTCGATTTCAATCGTGCAATCCGGCAGATTTTCGAACCGTTGCCGGCATTGCTGGAAGGTCTTGCCGACCGACGACCAGATAGAGAGCCACGAAGTTTCGGCTTCGGGCGGGTTTTCGAGGCAAAAGGCGAGCGTCGCGCCCCTGCAATAAGGCGCCACCGCGGCCAGCAAATCCGATTCTTGCGGCGTCATTTCGGCGAAACCATCGAGCCACAAATGTTCGATCCAGGGTCCGGGGTTCTGTATCCGGGGCTCTTCGCACAGAGCGGTGACCGCGGCATCGAGGAGCTGGTTCGCGTCCTGTAGTTTATGGTCTGCCAGCCAGTGCACCTGGGCATCGAGCAGCAGTGCCAGGTCGCGGAGTTTGTCTCGCAGTTCGTGGCGTTCCGCAAGGCGGGAGGCGAGGGCGCGGAGTTTGGCGGGTGTGAATTGATGTTGCTGCAACTCCCTGAGCAACCCGCCAAGCTGCCGGGCAAAACCCGGTCGGTGCGCGCTGCGGTGGAACAATTTCAATTCGTCCTCGCGCTGCATCAACAACGCCCGCAGGATCATGCTGTGTCCTTCTCCGGCGAGCAATTGCGGCGGAACGATTTGCAGTTCTTCAAATATGAATAGAGCGAGCCGTTCGAAGGAAAGAATGTGTAGTCGCGTGTAGCCGTTCAGTGAGTTGTCGGCCAGCAACTGCCGTTCGAGCTGAAACGTGGCCTGTTTGGGCGCCAGCAGAATCAGCGGCGGGCCTTCCGGCGATGCTCTCAACCCCGCGCGGATTTCGGCGAGGCATCGAAATGTCTTGCCACTGCCGGCCGGGCCGAGAAGAAAGCGCGCTTGCACACCGGATTTTTCGCGCAAAGACGCACCGTCGCAAAGAAATTATTTCGGGCCGTGCCGGATATCCCCAATATTTTTTGTTTCCTTTCAGACGAATTGGTTTAACATTTACTCCCGTCGAAATAACCGCATTTGATTCAACCAATTAAATACGAATTATGCCACTGACACACACCCGGGAACTTTTTGCGAAGGCGTTGAAGGGCAAATACGCCCTTGGCGCGTTCAACGTCAACAACATGGAGCTGCTCCAGGCCATCGTCGAGGCGTGCGAAGAGGAAAAGGCGCCGGTGATGCTCCAGATTTCCAAAGGGGCGCGCCAATACGCCAATCCGGTTTATCTCAAGAAACTCATCGAGGCAGCCGTCAGTCTGTCCACGATCCCGATTGCGGTGCATCTGGATCACGGTGACACGTTTGAATTGTGCAAGGACTGCATTGACGAAGGGTTTACCAGCGTGATGATTGACGCCAGCCACGAGCCATTCGAGAAGAACGTTGAAATCACCAGGAGGGTCGTGGAGTACGCTCACAAGCACAACTGCGTGGTGGAGTCCGAACTCGGCCACCTTGTTGGCGCGCAGTTCGACGAAGGCGAGGCGGGCGGGAGTTTTTCGCACGGCGGCCATTACACGCACCCCGAGGAGGCGGTGAAATTTGTGAAGGAATGCGGTTGCGATTCGCTCGCTGTCGCTATCGGCAATTCCCATGGCGCCTACAAGTTCAAAGGCGAACAACACCTCGACCTCGAGCGCCTCAAGTCGATCAAACAGGCGCTCATGGACGCGGGCCTCGGCGATTATCCGCTCGTGTTGCACGGCGCCTCAAGCGTGCCGAAAGAACTGGCCGAGGAGATCAACAAATACGGCGGCAAACTGGGCACCGATACCGCGGGCGTGCCCGAGGCCGACATTGAAGTGGCTCGCCGCACCGGTTGCACCAAGGTGAACATTGATACCGACCTGCGTCTGGCTATGACGGCGGCCATCCGCAAAGCGATGTTTGAAAATCCCAAGGAGTTTGATCCGCGCAAATATCTTGGCCCGGCCCGGGCACACGTAAAGGACCTCGTCCGGCACAAAATAAAAGATGTGCTCTGCTGCGCCGGCCACGCGTTTGATTAATCAGAAGACGAAATCTCAGCGAGGCTCCGCGACAAATCTTGCGGAGCCTATTTTTTAGCGCACGCTGCTCGTTTTGACATTTTGGCACTTGTGGCAAATTGCAAAGCCATCAATGTGTCATTATGGCTCTATTATTTGCCTTTGTGCGCCAGGTTTGTTATTTATAATATCTTTGTAATCAGCGTGATATGATTTTAGTATGGCCTTGGCACGTTCCGCGCTGAATACTCGGTGAAACAATTAACGAAAGGATAAATATGAATCTGATACGATATCAAAAGCCTGACGTGGTTTGGCCGACATTTGGACGGCTATCGAATCTGCGAGACGAACTGGATCGCTTGTTTGAATCGCCGTTGACGGGCTGGCTGCCGGCGCTCGATGCGCATGAAGACAAGGAAAGTTTCACCGTGCAGGTGGAGTTGCCCGGTTTTAAGCGGGAAGACATCCAAGTCTCTTTGCAGGACGGCGTGCTGACCATTTCCGGAGAGCGCAAAGAGGAAAAGGTGAGCAAGGAATCCGAAGTACACCGGCAGGAACGCTATTACGGAAAATTCGCGCGTGCGTTGACACTGCCAACGGCGGTAGCGGCTGATAAGGTGAAGGCCGCTTATAAGGATGGCGTCCTGACCGTGACTTTGCCCAAGGCCGAAGAAGCGAAGCCGAAACAGATCGACGTCAACATCAACTAGACCAAATCAAAATTGTCAAGACTCCCGCTGTTCAATTAACGGCGGGAGTTTTTTATTTTCAACCCGGCCGAGTTCGATCATAAATCAAAAATTGCGGGGCAGATTGGGCCAGTTGAAAAGGAATTTTCTTTTGTCCGAACACCCGCCACGATGCCGATTTCCGCGCGTTGCGTTGGCCCTGGGGCTGGTTTGATTATGCCGCGAGGAAGCAGACCGTCTGTCTGCTAGCTTGGGCTTGCTATACTTTTGCTATACTTGTGAGCACCGTTTCAAGAGCGCAAGCAAGAGACGGCAACGGCACAAAGGCGCACAGAATCAAAAACGCAAGACTCATAAAACAATTGAAAAAATTGGCTAAAATGAGAATTCCCCCTGTATTTTTAAGGTGGTGGTAGGTGATGGATTCGAACCATCGAAGGCGTAAGCCAGCAGATTTACAGTCTGCCCCCGTTGGCCACTTGGGTAACCTACCAGTCGCAAAAATGAACATAAATTAAGCCAAAGAAATTTGCGGGGCTCAAGTTCAAAGTTACCATCCAAATTGGAAAACCACCCACCTTGCCCAAGGGATGGACTTGCTGCTTCCCGAACACGGTTTTGAACTTTGTCACCGGACTCGCGAGGTCACTGGACAAATTCGTTTCCACGTCCGGTTTGAATTCATTGACTTTCGGAAGAGGGCCGCTGTATTTTTCAATAGAGAGGCGATGACATCAGAATCCTCATTTCCCCGCGGCGGACAAACGGGCAGGTGGCTGGGAATTGCGGGAATCGTTTTCCTGTTCGTTGCGCTGCGCTGGAACAGTTACGATGCGCCGTTCATTCGTGACGAGGGAGAATACGCTTATTCCGCCCAACTTCTGATTCACGGCATTGCGCCATACCAACACGCTTTCATCCAGAAACCACCAATGATCATTTACAGCTACGCACTCGCCAACCTGCTGTTGCCGGGTGTTTTCTGGGCGCCGCGTTTGCTGGCATATCTGTTCGTGGCGCTGGCGACGGTTTTGCTGGGATACATCGCGCGGCTGGAGTTCGGAAAGGGCTTTGCCCTGCCGGCGATGTGGCTGGCGACGCCGATGATCCTGCTGCCCGGCATTGATCAATTTGCCGCCAACACGGAAATGTTCATGCTGCTGCCGTTGCTGGCAACCATCGCCGTTTACCTCCGCAGCCGGCATCGCGGCCACTGCCCGAAATACTGGCTGATGGCAGGAATTTTGGGCTTTACGACATTCTGTTATAAATACACCACGCTGCCGGTGCTTGGGTTTGTTTTTGTGGTTTGGTCGGTCGAGCAATGGCGACAGACGCATGACGCGAGATTGCTGCGACGAAGCTGGCTGGCGGCGGTGCTGGGCGCATTGCTGGCGGCTATCTTTGAATTGGGATTTTTTCTGGCCCATGACGGCGGCACGCGGCTATGGGAATGCACGGTAGCGTTCAACCGTTACTACGCGGCATCGAATAACTTTGCCACAGCCTACCTCTGGTCCAGGTTTGGAACTTTTTGGAGCAACTGGTGGATCTTGTTCTTTATCCCGTGGGCCGCGTTGTTGCGGCCCGGACCGCGCGTCGGGTTCTGGCTGGGCATGTTCGTCAGCGCAATTTTTGCGACCGGTGCGAGCGGATATGCGCAATATTATATTGTGGTTATGCCATTCTGGGCGTTGTTGAGCGCTGTTGGCATCTGCGCCCTCGCGTCGTGCATCACGGAATGGTTGGCGCGCCCGGCCCGATGGCCAGGATGTTTGCTCACGGCTGCAATCGTGCTTCTGGTGCTCCGTCCCGATGTGCCTTGGCTGACGTGCCCGCGCGAACGGTTTGTGGAAGTGAAAATGAGCGCGTTCCCGTTCATCGGCTCACCCGTGGTTGCCAGGCACGTGGCTGAATTGAGCTCGCCCGATGATTTTATTTTCATCGCCGGTTCCGAACCTCAGATTCTTTATTACGCCCAACGCTTCAGCCGTTCACGATTCATCACCGTTTACCCGCTGATGATCCCGACCGCTGTGGCGCGAAAATACCAGCTCGAAGCCATTGCTGACTTGCTGAGACACCCGCCGAAACTGATCGTTTCCTCACCGACACCGAACAGTTGGTTGTGGCAGGCGGGAACTCCGCCGGAATTCAGTGAATTCTTGAACCAGTTCCTGAAACAGGATTACGTTCTCGTCGGCGGCTACGTGACTGACAAAGAGAAAGGCCATTGGTCGGAACCACTGGCGACAAACCAGGTGGCGAACGCCGATTTGCTGGTTTTCACACACAAGCCGGCGCGGTAATTCTCAATCGTCTGTCCTGCCGGACACACACCACACGAGTCTGCGCGCTTACACGCTTCGAGCACCTTGAACTCGGTAATACGGTACGCCGGCGATCAGGCGCGATTTTTGATCACGGGGAATTACTTGAGGTTTGCCGACAGGGTTTTAAGCTGACCACGAACTTTTGAACAACGCCGATTCCAACCCGGGCATCGGAATCTCCGCAATGCGCGAGCGCACAATCGTCTGTCTTTTGAGCCTGGTGGCGGCCGTTCACGTTTTTGTTTTTTCCGCCGCCTTTCCTTTTTTCAACAACGTGGACGAATATGCCCATTTTGACCTGGTTCTGAAATATTCACAGGGTCAGATCCCGCGCCAATTGGAGCCGCTTTCAAAGGAAACCACGAGTTACATCGCGGTTTACGACGCGCTCGAAATCTACCTCTGGCCTTCAAATAATTGTCCGACAGAGCAAACCCCGCCGTTGTGGACCCAGCCGATGAAAAAGGCCGCCCCCCTCTTGGTGTCGAGACAAAAAGGTTGGGAAAAAGTAATCAATCACGAAGCCTGGCAACCGCCGCTTTACTACGCCCTGGCCGCTTTGTGGTGGCACGGCGGGCGGTGGCTCGACCTGGATGGCGGAAGCCTGCTGCTTTGGGTCCGGTGCCTGGACATCCTGCTGGTCGTGGCGCTCGTTTGGCTCGGCCATATAACGGCTCGCATCCTCTTTCCGGAAAATTTGTTTTTGCGAATCGGCGTTCCGGCGCTGCTGGCGACCATGCCCCAAACCACTTTTTACTCAATCTCAAATGATGTCTTGTCGCCACTCTGTTACGGTGTGTCATTTATTTTGCTGATCCGATGGCTGCAGGTGGACGTTCCCGGCGTCCGATTGGGAACATGTGTCGGTTTGGCCCTGGCGGCCACCGATTTAACGAAAATCAGCAACCTGCCGCTGCTGACGGTTTCAGCAGGGATCGTATTGTTCAAGTCGTATCGTTTGGCCGCCGCCGGTAAATTGCGCGCGGCGCTTCCGATGCTGGCCGCCTTGTTTTTTTGTGCCGTGTTACCCATGGCGGCATGGGCCGTGTGGTGCAAATATAATTTCGGCGATTTCACCGGCGCGGGGGCGGGCGCACATTTTTTCGGCCTGACGCACAAACCGTTCAGCGAATGGTGGCATCATCCAATCTTCACTCCGCCGGGTCTATGGACTTTTGTTTCGGGGCTGACGGCGACTTTCTGGCGCGGGGAAATTTTGTGGCATCGGGTGCCGCTTGCGCTGCCGACGGTTGATTGGTTTTACGTCGGTTCGTCCGTCAGCCTTGTCATCGCGGCCCTGGTTGCCCTCCTGCCGCGCTTCAAGCAGGCAAGCGGGCGGCAGCGGCAGGCGCTCACGCTGGCCTTTTTGAATGTGGCCGTAGCCGTGGCGTTTCTCGGCTTCCTGTCTGTCATTTGCGATTTCCACAATAATTTCAATCCGTCACGCGAGCACCCGTATTTCACGCTGGGCCGGTTGATGCTCGGCGCGCTGATCCCCTTTCTGCTGCTTTATCTTTACGGCCTTGACCGTGCGCTCAACCGGTTGAGCCTCCAGACGAAATTTGTGGCACTCACGCTCCTGATTCTATTCATGCTGGTTTCCGAAATAACCGCGGACTGGGCGGTCTTCTTCAGCCGATACAATTGGTTCCACATGTAGATTTGTCCGAAGCCGAATTTGTTTTAGCCGCGCGTTTTTGATTTGGTCGCGCAATGCGAAACCGTGTGAACGCCGCCAATTCCCATCCGTCCCTCGGGCGTTTCTGAATCGCACGAGCACAACATTGTCTCGGGTTATGCCTGCCGAGAGGAATTCACGTTTTGTCTTTCCGCCGCGTTCCGGTTCTACAACCACGTCAATGAGCAAATCCATCTCGACCGGGCGATGAAATGTTTGCCTGGATGCGTTGCGCGCCCGGGGGCACTGCCGAAAATTTTTCTCTGCGTCTCTGCGTCTCTGCGCTAAAATAGAAAAATGTTCGAGTCGTTGAGCGGCAAGCTCCAGAATGCCTTCCGCAACCTGCGCGGGCTCGGGAAAATTTCCGAGGCCAACGTCGCCGATTCCTTGCGTGAGGTCCGCCTGGCGCTGCTGGAGGCGGACGTGAATTTCAAGGTCGCCCGCGATTTCATCGAGCGCGTCAAAACCAAGTCCCTCGGCGCCGAAGTCGTTCAGAGCATCCAGCCCGGGCAGCAGATCATCAAAATCATCCACGACGAACTCGTGGACCTGCTCGGCGCACAGAACGCGGGTCTGAACCTGGGTGGCAATCCGAATTGCATCCTGATGGTCGGTTTGCACGGCTCCGGCAAGACCACGTCCAGCGGCAAACTCGCCCGGCTGCTTCAGAAACAGGGTCGCCAGCCGTTACTCGTGGCGGCGGATGTTTATCGCCCCGCTGCCATGGACCAATTGGACACGCTCGGCAAACAGCTTGAGCTTCCAGTTTTCGTCAAGCGCGGTGAAGCGGATGTTTCGAAAATCGCCCGCGAGGCTTTGGATTTCGCGAAAACGAATAATCGCAACGTGCTGATTTTTGACACCGCCGGACGATTGCAGATTGATGAGCCGCTGGTGCAGGAACTGGTTCGCTTGCGCGACCTCGTAAAGCCGCAGGAAATTCTGCTCGTTCTCGACGCCGCAACGGGCCAGGAAGCCGTGAATGTCGCTACGCATTTCGATCAGGCGCTGCAAATCACCGGCTCCATCCTGACCAAGCTGGACGGCGACGCGCGCGGCGGCGCGGCGTTGAGCCTGAGAGCTGTTACCGGCAAGCCTATCAAGTTTGCTGGCGTCGGCGAAAAGCTGGACGAGTTCGAGCCGTTTCATCCCGAGCGGATGGCGTCGCGCATTCTCGGGATGGGCGACGTGGTAAGCCTGGTCGAGAAGGCCGCCGAAGCGGTGGATTTGGAGGACGCCAAGCGGCTGGAAGAAAAGATGCGCAAAGGCCAGTTCACGCTGGAAGATTTTCTGGAGCAATTGCGCGCGATGAAAAAGCTCGGCTCGCTCGAGAGCGTCGTCGGCATGTTGCCGGGCGGCACCGAGCTTTTGAAGAAGCAGGGTGATTTGTCGAAGCAGGAAAAGGAGTTCCGGCACATGGAAGCGATGATTTGCGGCATGACGCCGCAGGAACGCAAGAACCCGGCGCTCCTGAACGCCAAACGGCGGCAACGCATTGCCAAAGGCAGCGGCGTGAGTGTGACGGAACTGAACACCATGCTGAACAAGTTCGCGCAGATGCAGCAGATGATGAAGAAGATGGGCAAATTCCAGAAAATGATGGCGAAAATGGGTGGCGGATTGCCGGGAATGTTGCGGCCATAAAAGTTATTCAGGATTTGCGGCACAATCGAACGGGGCAATGGAAGCAAACAAAATCAAATCTGCACTGGCCGACATCACAGCCGAGAAAGATCCGACGCTCAAAAGTTTGAAAATGGCGTCGCTGTGCACCGCGCTTTGGGCCGAGTATGGTGTTGAACTTGTTGTGGTTGGCGGCTCGGCCATCGAAATTTTGACGGACGGCGCCTACACCTCCGGCGACCTCGACCTGTGCTACACCAACAAGGCGACCTTGCCGCTCCGCCAGCGGCAGGAAGTCATGAGCTTGCTCGGCGCGAAAGGGGGTCCGCGCAATTGGGAAGTGGCCGGCATGTTTGTGGACGTGCTAGGCGCGGCGGAGAGTTTTGCGCGCACGCCGTTTCGCCGCGTGCAGGGACCTTACGGCGAGGTTCGCCTGATGAAACCAGAAGATTTGCTCGTCGAGCGCGTGCTGGTGTCGGTTTATCCGGCGAAAACCTGACGGCGCGCGATTGTGCGAAAAAATTGACCGCCATGATTTTGGATGGCGCGATTCCGGCAGACTGGGACGAAGTCCGGCGGCTTGCGAATCTGCCGGAATATCGTAACCTTTCAGCGTGCGTGAAACTGGTGCAAGAAGTCGCCGATGAACTCAAGATCAAAAATCCCTTGTATCCCGATTGACGGCTCCATCAGCTACGAAGACTGGCTGAAAGGGCGGCGGTATCGTCGGGAATTGGGCAACCGAGTCGCGCCGGAAATCATCCGGCGCAAGCGCAGTTCCAGCGACCGGCGGTTGAAAAAACTCTTCAACGGCGAACGCGGCCTGCCGTTCACCCCCACGGAAAAACTTTGAGGGAAATGCAAGCCGAACTCGACACCACAGACCCAATCAAAAAGGCGAATGTAGAATTTTACGAGAAGGCAAAGCAGGCTTTCCAGAAACTTTTTGATTCAGCGAAAGCAAGAAACGAATTGCACTTCGCGTTTTCATTATCGGCTGAGTTTCGAAGGCCGCAAGATGCCGGTTGGAATACAGCGATGGAAGCCCAAGTCGCGTTTCGACAATACTCGGAATTTCTTCGTGCAAATCCAGACGATGCATTCAAAGCCAGAGTCGCTCTTGCTTTTTACTGTCACCTCGCGGAAGCCAGCGGGCTTTACGAAGTGCCGAAAACATGCTCCGGGTTGCGGGCGGTGAGCGGTATAATGTCTGGCCGTTTCAGAAGCTCGTTGAAAAGCACAGACTTACTGGATCGTTGATTGCGCCGAATGCGAACAAGATTCTTCGCGATCTGGCTGGGCACTCACAAGAACTCGGCTTTAACGAATTGGCCGAGGTTTTCAGGGATGCATTCGACAGCGATATTCGGAATGGTTACGCTCACGCGGATTATGTTGTTTGGGAAGATGGCATTCGCTTGCCAAAACGTAACGGTGGGCAGCCTCGGAAAATTGCATGGCCTAAATTCAGTGGAGCGCTTGAGCGAGGTTTCAACTTTTCCAGCCTGCTTAACGAAACGATTGATGGCTACAGAGCCAGTTACAATCCAGCAAAACAGATAACGGGACAGCTTCGTGACGAGCCTGAAGGAGTCTGGACGATTCACGCTGACCCCGAACGCAAGTTGTTCAGCATTTCTGGCTGAAAGCAGTTTCTGTTTCGCGGGCGTTATCGGATTGAACCGTAGGTGCGCCAACAATGATGCCGTGTTTCAGGCAATAGGCCGTGTTGTCCACGTATTTTTTTGCCCACCATTTCAGCCTGGCGCGTTCCTTCGGCGTCAGTTTGCGTGCGATTCGGGCTGGCGCGCCGAGGACGAGTGAGCCGGGCGGGATTTTCATTCCCTGCTTTACCAACGCTTTTGCGCCGATGATGGATTGTTTGCCGATGACCGCGCCGTCCAAAATCACCGCGCCCATACCCACGAGCACTTCATCGCCGACGGTGCAGGCGTGGACAACCGCGCTGTGGCCGACCGTGGTCCAGTTGCCGATGATGCAGCCGAAATCGTCCGCGAGATGCAGCACGGCGTTGTCCTGGATGTTTGAATGATGGCCGACAACGATGCGGTTGATGTCGCCGCGCAGCACGGCGCCGTACCAGATGCTGGAATGCGCGCCGATGGTCACGTCGCCAAGCACCACGGCGGTTTTGGCGATGTAAACGCCCTTGCCCAGCCTCGGCGTCTTGCGCAGGAAAGTGTCCAGTTGTTTCGCTGTGTTCTTCACGAGACAGAAGTTAACCGCGGATTGCGCGGATGTCGCGGATTTTTCCCGACAACCCTCACCCGGTTCCGCCGAGCGGAACCACCCTCTCCCCTTTCCCACGAGCGAGGGACATCGCGGATTTTCAAATTTGTTCGGGGCACGCCATTTGCTAAAATGGACTGCAAATGACGAAACCGGTTCCGCCACTTTCTGCCCCGCCCCGCCGACGGCTGCCGCGCTCGTTCAAAGATTTGACGCCGTCGAAGCATTTCAATCCGCGCACGTTCTTCCGCGAAATGGTCTGGAAAGCGCTGCTGACCCGGCGCACGGGGCTGCATCGGCGTCCGATTTTTCCCAAACTCAAACGCGGCCAGGTCGCGTTGACCTGGATTGGGCATGCCTCGTTTTTAATCCAGTTCACCGACCTGAATGTTCTGATTGATCCAAATTTTGCGAACTGGCTGTTTCTGCTGAAGCGCCTCAAGCGCGCCGGTTTGAAAATCCGCGACCTGCCGCCGATTGACCTCGTTTTACTCACGCACGCGCACTTCGATCATTTTCACAAACCCACCTTGCGCCGCTTGCCGTATCCGAAAATCGGCATCATGCCGCGGGGTGTCGGTGACTTGGCCCAGAACCTCGGATTCGCGCGGATCATCGAGCTGGACTGGTGGGAAAGCTTCTGGCAACGCAATTGGAAGGTCACGTTCACGCCAAGCCAGCATTGGGGTGCGCGCACGCTGCACGATCACCACCGCGGTTACGGTGGTTTTGTTTTGGAACACCAGGGCCGTCGGATTTACCACGCGGGCGATAGCGCCTATTTTGACGGATTCAAGGACATCGGCCGGCATCTTTACCCGGAAATCGCGTTGCTGCCCATTGGTGCGTATCACCCGGAATCCTTCCGTCGCGTACACATGGGACCGGACGAGGCGGTGCGGGCCTTTCGGGATTTACGGGCGCATTGGCTGGTACCGATGCATTACGGAGCATTCAAATTGTCGTTCGAGGAGCTGGATGAACCGCCGCGCTGGCTGCGCGCCATTGCTGCGGAGGAGAACCTCACGCAGAAAGTCCGGATACTTGACGAGGGCGTGCCAATGGTGTTTTGATGGGCGAAATTGCGCCGCGCCATCATGACCGACAACAACGGCAACGACCGCCCATCGCCCCTCGACGCGATGCGCCGTTACGTTCCACTGGCAGTTTGGGCGATCGTTCTTCTGGTCCTGCTGCTGATTCCGTTGCGAATCATCAAGTACGGTTACCTGCCGGGAGACGACGCGTTGCGGCACGCCGCCAAAGCGGTGAGCGGCAAACCCTGGTCGGAAATCCTCATCCTCGGCCACACCTACCAGATTGACCATGAGTTCGGGTGGAATCTGTTGCTGACCAAAGTCCATCAATGGGAAAACTGGGATGCCGAGGCGCTGGTGATTTTTTCGGTGGTGGCGTTGTTTGTGCTCGCGAACTGGTCGGTGATGCCCTGGCTGAAGCGGCCGGAGGCCTGGTTGATCACGCTGACCGCGGCGATGATTGTTTCGGAGATCCCGCAACGGTTCGCGTTGGGGCGCCCTTATCTGGTGAGCATTTCGATCTTGATGACCCTGCTGCTGCTTTGGCAGAGGCATGGCGCGTCGCCGCCGAAATGGTGGATGGGAGGTTTGATGACCGCGTTGTTCGCCCTTTCCACGTTTATCCACGGCGTCTGGTATCTGTGGGTGCTGCTGATCGCGGCGTATTTCTTTGCCGGACAATTTCGCTGGGGGCTGACAATGGGGGTGAGCTGGGTCGTTGGCGTTTTGCTCGGCTCGGCGCTTACAGGACATCCAGTGGCTTATCCGGTGCAAGCCGTGAAACTGGCGCTGCTCGCCGTCGGGATGCACGCGACCGTCCGCACGATGGCCACGGAACTGCAACCGGATACCGGCGACGTGCTGGCGCTGATCATGCTTGGCAGCCTGTTGATTTTGCGCCAATTGGCCAGGCTGCATGTGCGGCCGTTAACCGCCACGCCAGCGTTCTGGTTGCTCTGCTTCAGTTGGGTGCTCGGTTTCAAAGTGGGGCGTTTTTGGGATGATTGGGGCTGGCCGGCATTGATGGTTTTAATCACGTGCGATTTGCAGGCGCTGCTGGAGTCGAAATTCGCTGTGGATTCATTCAAACGGCTGGGGCTGGTGAGCGGACTGGCGGTTGCGTCATATTTGTGTTTGACCAGCGACATCAACAGTCGCTGGTCGGCAACACTCGTCAATCAATATCTGACCACCGACAATTCCGATCTCAAAGGTTGGATGCCGGACAAAGGCGGCATCTTTTATTCGGCGGACATGTCGCTGTTTTATCAGACCTTTTTCAAAAACCCGAATGGCGACTGGCGTTACATGCTCGGCTTTGAGCCGACGTGGATGCCAAAGGAGGATTTCGAGGTTTACCACAAGGTCTTGTGGAATTATGGCGACGCCAAAGCCTACGAGCCGTGGGTGGAGAAAATGCGGCCGGCCGACCGGCTGGTCATCCGCGGCGGACGCGGCAGTCCGCCCAACCTCCCGCAGCTCGACTGGAATTACGGCGTCAGCGGCATTTGGATCGGACGGCTGCCGAGCACGAACGCGCCGCCGGACGATGCCCCGGCGACGATTCGGGCGACCGTGCCGCTTTCCCGAATCACCAATCCGGCCGGTTCACCGCAGTGACAATTCGTCGAATTTGCGCGCGAGCACGAAATCCGGTTTCGTCAATCCGCCTGCGTCGTGGGTCGTGAGCGTTAGCGTCACCTTGTTCCAGCGGATGTCAATGTCCGGATGGTGCCAGGCCTGTTCGGCCAGTTCAGCGACGGCGTCCACGAATCGGATCGCCGCGGGAAAATCCTTGAATTGAAACGTCCGCGCGATGGTCGTGCCCTGCTTGTTCCACGCCGGCACGGCGGCGAGCGCGGTTTTGATTTGAGAGGCGGTGAGTTTTTTCATGATCAAAACCATTCCTTGCGTCCGTCCACGTAAAGCCGCACGAATTCTTGGTCCGGCTGGCACAGATAGATGATTCCTTCGATAAGGCCGATCAGGTGCATGAGGGGCGAGAGGATGAAGCACGAGAGCACGGTGACGAGCAGCATGATCAAACCGGCGGCGGTGTAGCCCAGGATAAATTTATGGATGCCGAACGAACCTAACAATATCCCGAAAACGCCCGCCGCGATTTTGTGCGACGCCCGCGAGGCCACCGCGCTGGACGCCGGGATGATTGGCGGCGGGGCGGCGTTCAACTCGGCGGTGAATTCAGGCAGGGCGCTCAACGGTCTCCAATCCGGTGCATCTTCCGTTTGGACGAGGGTTTGGGAATTAACGCGGTTCTCGGCGAGCCAGCGCCGGAGTTGTTCGGCGTTCACCGGCCCGTATTGCCGGCCATCGATTCCAATCATTTTATACATACGAAGTGCGCCAGAATTCTGTTATTCCGCCGGGTGAACCCGGCCTCAACCGTGCGGGGGGGCCGGATCATCGGACAAATCAATTTTTCCAGATGGCCCCGCCGCGGCGTTCCGTCGTGCTTCAAAAAGCAGGCTGACGCTCGTTACCAGGGCCCAAAACCATGACGCGACGAACAGGATCCCGCCCGTCACACCAATCCAGCCGACCGGCCGCGGTTGGACATCGCCGGTGATCTGGCCTAAATACTGAATCATGATTTTGAAAAACCAGACCATGACCATGACAAAGCCGGCCAGGGCCAGGGCAAGTTGTCCGCTGCCCGCAATCCACCGTCCGGCCATCAAGGAACCGAGGCCGGGCGTGGCAAACTGATTGACCAGCGCGGCATTCCGGGCTTTGGCAAAGTCAATCGGTTTGCGCGTCGGCTGAGGAAAAGATGATTTCATACGCGTACATCATTGCCCCCAGGCCGATAGGTATCGTAAACAGCATACCGATGCAGCAAATTAACATGCCGACGAGATTGAGCAAGCCCATCAGGATGAACAATCCGAAAACCAGCCACCAATGTTTGCCGACCATCTTCCAACTCGTCTTCATGGCCGTCCAGAAATCCATTTGCTTGTCTATAATCAGCGGCAGAGTGAACGACCAGCTTACCTTCAAATAAATCGCCGGAATCAAACAGACCAGAAAGACCGTCAGCACCAGCGGAAGCTGGGTTTGGAAAACCTGGAGGATCATTCTTGGGTCCGGGGATGCGCCATGGGCGGTCGCTGCCAACCGCAGGATGTCAATCATCAGCAGGACGACCAGAGGGAGCAGGCACAAGCCGACCAGCAGGGCCGGGACCAGATACCCGAGGAAAAGTTGCACGAAAGCCTTGCTAAATCCGGCGAATACATCGCCAATCCCGACCGGCTGACTGCGAATGGCCTGGAGGAACAGGTAAAAAACCCCGCCCATCAACGGGCCGACAATGAACAAATTCGCGATGGAAAACAGCGGACCTATAATCGGGACTGAACCCAAACCTGCAATGGCGGCTTCGATCAGCAAATAAATCAAAACCCCGACAAACAGCAGGCCGAAATTGTCTTTCAACAGTGTCCAGCCGCGGCTGATGCACCCGCCAATGTCGAGTTCATAATCATCGGCCAACTGGTCGGCAACGGCGGCCGAGGCCGGGGCCGGTGGCGGTTCCGCGGCGGCCGCGGCCGCCGCCAGCGCGTCCACGAATTCCGGGAAGCCCCCGAGCGGACGAAACTCCACGTCGCCTTCCGCCTTGGCCAGCGTTTGCGAGTTGAGCCGCCCCTCGGCAATCCATCTGCGCATGTCTTCCGCCGAAACGGAGCCGTACTCCTTTTGGTCGCCGCCGATGATTTTGTACTGGGTTGCCATTTGGGGTTACGCAGATACCAGGTTGTTTCCGATTCAAGGATCCCAACGCAGGGTGTTCAGTCGAGACGGGGTGACGGCTTCCACATGACCATCGGCAAAAGCGACCATGAGGATCCGTCCACGGGTGTGGCGGGGCTGGCGGAGGATCAGTTCGGGACCGCCGCTGGCATTCCAGCCGCCCTCGGTCTCAAAAATCATTACGGTGTTGGGGTTGACTTTACTTTGATCCAGACCGTCCAGCTTGGCGTTGTAGGCGTAATGGCAGCGTTTGCCCGGGTCGCCAGCCGGACATTGAAAAACTTTTTCCGAACCGACGAAAGAGCGCACGGCATCGCACCAGGTCGCGGCGGGCGGGTATTGATCCTTGTTGTCGGACTCATACATGCGCACGGCGATCGCCAGTTGTCTTTCATTATTCATGCAATTGATTTGCTGGGCTTTTTGTTTTGCCGCCGCCAGGGCCGGCAGCAACATGGCGAGGAGAAGCGGCATGATGAGCAGAAAAAATGCGGACACGACCACGCCCGCTATGGCAATAGCCCGGCCGCCTTTCGCTTTTGCCAGGGCGACGACGCCGAGAATCAATCCAAACAACGCCGTGATGCCGCAGGTGAGCGGACCTAAAATGCCCAGCACCAGCGAAGTGATGGCGAGGCCGCTGGCTCCGGCCGGCACGGGTGGCGCGGCGGATGCCGGGGGCGGCGGCGTGCCCCGGGCGGCGGCCCTCGCGGCGAGAGCGTCGGCAAATTCAGGAAACGCCGAAAGCGGGCGCCATTCCGCATCGCTCTCTGCTTTTACCTGGGATTGCGGGTTAAGCCGGCCGTCCTGAATCCATTGGCGCAACTGTTCCCCGGTTACGGGGCCGTATTGTTTTTGATCGCCTCCAATGAGTGTGTAATTTGCCATAAACGCTCCGGGTCAAGTCGAGTCGAGTTCTAGCCCATTGCGCCCGGTCGTGCAAGCCCGGAAACGTTCAAGTGTTCCGCACAAATAATTTCCCCGGCAATTGCTTGACCACGTGCTTCATCTCCAGGCCCAGCAACGCCACGCTCACCGCTGAACTTGGCAGACCGCTGCGACGAATCACCTCGTCAATCGCCGACTCCTCGTTGCTCAAGGAATCGAAAACGAGCTTTTCGTTTTCCGAAAGTTCCAGCGCAGGCAGCACGCCGGTCTCGCCCGGCGACGGCGGGCGGTTGCTGGCCGGGAATAGATACTCGAACTCGCTCAAAATATCCTCCGCGTCTTCGCACAACTTCGCGCCTTTCTTGATCAAATCGTGGCAGCCTTTGCTGCGCGGCGAATCTATCCGGCCGGGTACGGCAAAGACCTGCCGGCCATATTCCGTCGCGAAATTCGACGTGATGAGCGCGCCGCTGTGCAAATCGGCCTCGACCACGACCGTGCCCAGGGTCATGCCGGCGATGATGCGATTGCGGATGGCGAAGGACTGTTTATCGCCATTGCGATTGAAGGGGAATTGCGTGATGACTGCACCGGCCGCCGCGATGCGCTCAAACAAATCCCGGTTCTCGGGCGGGAACACGAGGTTGATGCCCGTGCCCAGCACGCAGACCGTCCGGCCTTTGGCGGCCAGCGCGCCCTGATGCGCCGCTGTGTCAATACCGCGCGCGCCGCCGCTGACTACCGTCACCCCGACATAGGCCAGTTGATAGGCAAGCTTGCGCGCCGTTTCGAGGCCGTAGTGCGTCGTCATCCGCGAACCGACCATCGCCACGGCGCTTTTGTCTTTCGCGGTGAGCGCGCCTTTGACGTACAGCACAAGCGGCGGGTCGTAAATTTGCCGGAGCATTTCGGGATAATCCTGGTCGCTCTGAACCAAAACGTGGCAGCCGAATTCCTGAATGCGTTTAAGCTCACCCGCCAGGTCAACGGACTTTTCCCAACTGGCGATGGCGTCCGCGGTTTCCTCGCCGATATTGCGGACGCGGAGCAACTCCGACTTTGAAGCAGCAAGGATTTTAGGCGCGTCGCCGAAATGTTCGAGCAAAAGCCGGGCGCGGACCGGGCCTACGTGTTCGATGAGATTGAGCGCGATTAGGGCTTCGCGGGAATCCATGCACTGATTTAAGAATTTCTGGTTGTAAGTTGCAAGTGGCAAGTGGCCGGTGGAACGGGCAACCTGCCCGTTCTGGTCGGCAACTTGCCGACCGACCCGGATTGTCCGGCAGGTTGCTGGACAAAACAGGCCAGTGGCCCGTTCCACCCGAACCTTTTATGTGCTGACCAAAACCGTTTCGCACTGGACAAAGACTCAGGTGCGAAATAAAGTCGCAATTGAACGGAATGTTAGACTGCAAGGTTCGCAGGTAATCTGAAGGTTAGGCGATGTTCGAGCGCATGCATACGCCGGTCGCATCCACTGGCAACACGAGCGCTGTGATTACCCGATTATTGTTTCTTGGCGGCCTAGTCGTCACGGCATTGTTGCTTTATCTGGGTGGCATCTGGCCGAGCATATATACACTCATCGCTATTCCAGCTTTATCATCACCGATTTTGTTTTTGGTCGCGGTTTTTCATCCCACATTAATTCGGAATCATCGCATCTTGAGATATTACTTGGTCGTCTGCTCAATCGTTGCGGCACTGACCTGGGTTTTTGAATTTTGGTGGTTAAGTCGCCCAAGATAATTTGGTTTATGAAAGTGTTATCGCCTAATCCCGGGCCAATCTGCAAAGAGCCTCCTCGTTGTTCCCAAGATTGATTGCCGCGCCGGTTTCTGCTACTGATTTCGCGTGCCCGACCCCAGCCTGCTCATCCTGATTCCGGCTTACAACGAGGAGCGCCGCATCGAACCGGTGCTGCGCGATTATGCGGAATTTTTCGGGCGGAACTACTCCGGTGATTTCCAAATCGTCGTCGTGCTCAACGGTTGCACCGACAACACGCTGGGCGTGGTCCGGCGCGTGGCGGCGGAATTTCCGACGGTCCAGGCGCTGGAATTTCGGGAGGCCATTGGCAAAGGCGGCGCGCTCATCGAAGGCCTCAAACTCGCGGAACACGCCGACTTGATCGGCTATGTGGATGCCGACGGCGCGACGCCGCCGCGGGCGTTTCTTGACCTGGTCCGGCACACCACCGGGGCCGATTGCGTCATCGGCTCGCGTTGGATGCGTGGTGCGGTCATTCATCAGTCGCAAGCCGGCCGCCGGCAGTTTGCCAGCCGTGGGTTCCATTTGATTGTGCAACTGCTATTCTGGCTGAATATCCACGACACGCAGTGCGGCGCGAAGGTCATCAAACGCATGGTTGTGGAGAAAATCCATCCGTATCTGCGCATCGCCGACATGGCGTTTGACATCAATCTGCTGGTGGCCATCAAACGCGCGGGTTTTCGTATTCTCGAAGTGCCGACCGAGTGGACGGACCAGGCCGGTACCAAAGTCCTGTTGTTTCACTCCTCGCTGACCATGTTACTTTC
>Ga0335080_10001567_pt1 | contig 22437 bp, 15 predicted proteins | sample Lox_Sample_34_FD_206720 | JGI IMG/M metagenome (GOLD analysis project Ga0335080, IMG submission 206720) | Soil microbial communities from Loxahatchee National Wildlife Refuge, Florida, United States - Lox_Sample_3.4 | ecosystem: Environmental > Terrestrial > Soil > Wetlands | place: USA...
GGCGCTATGAGGGTGACAAGAGTGCGTCCAACGCTGCCTCGGTCCGCACACGAATAGAGGGGTTTCGTCGTGAGATCGACAGTTTCCAGTTGCCGCCTCCCGATGTTTCTGAACAGAGGAGCGCGCTCAACGCTATCCTGGCCCGTCGCGAGTTCAGCGACGTCCATGGGCCCAGCTGGATGGATCGCCTCAAACGCTGGTTGTTGGAAATGGTGTTCCGGCTTTTGCGTCGGCTCTTCGGGGCCAGCACCATCCCAACAGTGGGCAAGTATTTCGTTTACGCCCTGATCGGAGCTGCAGGTCTGGCTCTACTCTACTTGGTTTACCGCAGCATTTTGCGAAACCCCGAACTCGAAGCGGTGGTGCCCCGGGACCTGCCTGTCTCGGCCAAGGAGTGGACGATCTGGCTGACGGAAGCTCGCGCCGCGGCAGGGCGAGGCGATTGGCGGGACGCCATTCATCTGGCGTACTGGGCGGGAATCTCGTTTCTGGAGCGTGAAGGGTTCTGGAAACCGGACCGCGCGCGAACGCCACGCGAATATCTGCGACTCATCTCTGGACAGAGTGAGCAGCGAGCGACGCTGGCTTCTCTGACTCGCATCTTCGAGCTTGCCTGGTACGCCAAGCGGGATGTCAGCGAACAGACGTTTTCGGAGGCGCTGGCAGAACTGGAGAAGCTGGGATGCCGCTGAGAATCGATCCGCGGGATCGCAAGCTTCTCTTTGGAGCAAGCATTGTTTTCATTCTCCTGATTGCCGGTGCTGTTTTCTTCGGGGGCGAACAAGGCGACAAGATGGAGGCGCCCAGCAGCTACTCAACCGCGTCGGGAGGTGCTAAGGCTGCTTATCTGCTTCTATCCCAATCGGGTTACAACGTGCAGCGGTGGGAGCGCCCACTTGTCGACCTTCCAAAGGGAGCCACACTTGTCCTTGCGGATCCGCAAGAGGCGCCCACTCGAGAACAACGGGAATCGCTTAAAAACTTTCTGTCCGAGGGGGGACGTATTATCGCGACCGGAATGTTCTCGGGGACATATCTTCCTGAGAATAGTTCTGCCCCCGACCCCTTGCTTGGTATGACATGGAAGAAGGTGTCGGCGGTTTCGCCGTCCGCAATCACGCGAGCGGCACCAGAGATTACGATTGCGGCGCAGGCACGGTGGCCGTCGTACTCTTCCGCTTACGCACTCTATGGCGAGGGCGACGACATGGTGGTGGTGAAGTATCCCTACGGCCGCGGGGAGGTCTTATGGTGGGCGGCGGCAACTCCGCTCACCAATGCTGGCCTGAAGGAGCCGGGCAATCTGGAATTCTTTCTGGCCAGCGTGGGTGATGCGAAGGCGCCGATACTCTGGGACGAATACATTCACGGATACCGCGAGACCCTGGGCGCTACAGTCGGCCATTCTCCGGTGAAGTGGCTGTTGCTGCAAGTGGGGCTTCTTGGCTTAGCGGTATTGGCGACCTTTTCACGCCGAAGTGGGCCGGTATGTGCTCCGGTAAGAGATATCCGTTTGTCCCCACTGGAATTCGTACAGACGCTGGGCGGGCTTTATGAAAGTGCAGAGACGGCGGCGGTGGCGGTCGATATCAGCTATCAGCGATTCCGATATTGGCTTACGCGGCGTCTTGGACTGGCGAATAATATCTCAGTCAATGATCTGGAAGCGGCGGTGCGCGATCGGTTCATGCAGCAAGATGAGCATTTCGCCGGTGTGCTGCGCCGCTGCGAGTCGGCTAAGGCTGATCCTTACCTGTCCGAGTCTGAAGCGCTTCACCTCGTGCAGGAGCTCGATGAATATGCGTCCCGCTTTAGGCTGTTTGAAGGCCGCCGGAAGGAGAAAGGTGCATGAAAGCGGTTCCGGAGCTGGTGCAACACATCCGAGATGAGATGGGCAAGGTGGTGGTCGGGCAGGATGAACTGCGCAATCAGTGCATCATTGCACTGCTTTGTCGCGGTCACGTTTTGGTTGAGGGAGTCCCCGGTATCGCCAAGACGCTCACGGTGAAAGCCCTGTCGCGCATGCTGCAGTTGAACTTTCAACGGGTGCAGTGCACCTCAGACCTAATGCCCGCTGACATCGTGGGGACGAATATTCTGAATATGGCGACCAGCACGTTTCAGTTGCACCGGGGACCTGTATTCACCGATCTGCTGCTGGTTGACGAAGTGAACCGAATGCCTCCGCGCACACAGGCTGCGTTGCTCGAATGCATGGAAGAACACCAGGTCACCATCGACGGCAAGCCGTATCTGCTGTCGCCACTCTTTACTGTGTTTGCAACGCAGAACCCGATTGAATTCGAAGGAACCTATCCACTGCCGGAGGCGCAACTCGATCGATTCTTGCTGAAACTGCGGGTCACTTATCCGGCGCAGCAGGATGAAGTGCATCTGCTGGCGAATGTGCAAAACGGATTCGAGTCTCGCGAGCTGGACAAAATGAATTTGAATCCAATTCCCCCGGATCTTCTGGGACTGGCTCAGCAGGAAGTCAAAGCCCTGACGGTGCAGGAAGCACTGTTCGGATACATCGTGCAGATCATCCGGCGCACACGCGACTGGCCATCCCTATCGCTCGGTGCGAGCCCGCGGGCGGCCGTGAGTCTGATGACTGTTTCAAAAGCGTATGCAGCCATCGACGGGCGAGACTACGTAATCCCCGACGATGTAAAGGCTGCAGCCCGTCCGGTGCTGCGCCACCGCTTGATTCTGCGGCCGGAGGCAGATTTGGAGGGCGTTACGCCTGACCAGGTTATCGAAGAAGTGCTCCGAGCGGTTGAAGTTCCCAAATGAGCGTGGACGGTGAACGAACAGCCAAACCTGGTCCCGCCGGAGATTGAAGCGCGAACGCTATCGTACAAGCGTTTTGGCTTTGCCTTCGGCGATCGTTTCTTCATGCTTTTCTTTGTGGGACTGGTCTGGCTGGGGCCGGCGTTCTTCGACGTCCGTTTCGTGTACGCCATGCTCGGCTGGGACGTAGTTGTAGTCGTGTTGTGGCTCTTCGATTTGCTGCACATGCCGCGGCCCGCACAGCTTTCAGTGAGGCGCACCTGGCGCTCACCGGCCGCGCTATCCATCGAGTCGGAAATCGGCCTGACTCTGGAAAACTCCTCCGGGAGCAGCGTTTACGGCAAGTTGATCGATGCCATTCCTCTGCAATTGCGGACAGAGCCTCCTACCATGACCGTTCGAGCGGGCCGGGCTGGAGAAGGCGCAGGTTCGTACCGAATTCGGCCCATGCAGCGCGGGGACGCCAAAATCGGACCGTGCTATGTCCGCTATCAGAGCATCTTTCATATTGCTGAGCGCTGGGTGCGGGCTCCGCTGGAGCAAACCATCCGGATCTATCCCGACCTGGAGGATGCTAAGCGGCACTCGATGTATCTGCTGCGAAGCCGGCAAATCGCGCTGGAGAAACGGCATACGCGTCAGCGCGGGATCGGGCGTGAGTTCGAAAGCCTGCGCGAGTATCAGGACGGCGACGAATACCGAGATATTTGCTGGACGGCTTCCGCAAGGAGAGCCAAGCTCGTCACTCGCGTTTACCAGATGGAACGAAGCCAGACTGTCTGGATTGTGATCGATTCCGGCCGGCTGATGCGGACTCGCGTGGGCAGCTTCAGCAAACTGGATAAAGCGGTGAACTCCGCCCTTAGCCTTGCCCAGGTTGCGCTGTACTCTGGAGACCGGGTGGGATTAATCGCGTATGGCCGGGGCATTCGTCAACAGGTGCCTGCGGCCAAGGGGAGCGCGCATTTGCGGCAATTGATCGAGCAACTGGCGCAAGTTCGTGAGGAAGGCGCGGAAGGCGATCATCTGCAAATGGCGGGACGGCTGCTTACGGATCAGAAGCGGCGCAGCCTGATCGTGTGGCTCACCGACCTGGCCGAGACGGCGATGACCCCTGAGGTGATCGAAGCTGCCTCCATGATGATGCCGAGACACCTCGTGCTATTCGTGGTGGTTGGGCAGCCGGATCTGGGGGAACTGGCGTCGAAGGCACCCAAGAGCGAATCTGAGATGTATCGCATCGCAGCCGCGCAGGAGATGGTACATCGGCGCGAGTTGCTGCTCGCGCGCCTGCGCGAGCGCGGCGCCCTCGCCATGGAAATCAGCTACAATTCTGTTTCGCCCGTCCTGGTCGATGCCTACCTGCAAATCAAGGAGCGCAGCCAACTATAGCTGCCGTCAATTTACGCCTAATTTGGCTTGCCTGCATCCAGTTCCCGCTGGATGAAGCACTCCATGCGAGCCTCCTTGCCAGGCTGCAAGCGGACAGAAAGTCTCTGGCGCCGCGTGATGGGTAGCCCACACAAGGCGCAGATAACCGTTTGGCGAGTCCCTTCCCGCACTGAAGGGCTCTTTCCTTTCTTCTTTTTCCGCACGTTCCTTGTTCTTAGCCTACGCCCGAGGACCATAGCGCCATAAGTGACTCCCTAGGCGCTGGTCCGCTCCCGTGCGCCGAACTCAGGCTTTTTTTGAGCCATTCCTAGGCCTGCCTTTGCGCTCCGGCTGGGGAGTCGGTTTCAGAGATTTGGCCTCCCTGCGAAGCTGTTCGATGCGTTCGTGGAGCATGGACCTCAGCTGGACGGAAAGGCTGTCAAACTCGACGAGGTCGTCGGTCGCGAGCAGCTTTTTCAGAAGCGCATGAATTGGATCGTCCACAATGTCTGGAACGCACAGGACGCTTTGCCCAAGAGACTGTAATGTAGCGAACGATCGAGAGCCCTCCGGTAAACCTTGTAAAGAAGCGATCAGGGTAAAACTGAGGGCCGTGTTTTCGAATCCCACAAGGAGTTTGTGGCATGGTTTGGATCTGGGACTCTGAAAGACTAGCGATTAAATCTCGCCCGGCTGATGTCCTGTTCCGAACAAATAAACATTCAAGAGTACTAAGAGCGCGGCGGCCATTGAGAACTTAAGAGGCACGGCAAGGCCGGTTGGGGAGACGAAAGCCTCAATAGTGCCGGCGATGATCAGGATGGGGATGGTTCCCAGGAGCAGTTGTACCGCTTCAGAACCGGCTCGGGCGAGCGAATCGCGCCGTGGCAGGACGCCGGGGAAGAGCAGGCCTTGAGCGATCCGGAGGCCAGCTCCCCCGGCGATAAAGATCGCGGGAAGCTCGAGCACGCCATGGGGTGCGACGAAGCTCCAGAGCTGCAGGCTCATGCCGGAGAGGTAGCAGGCGACGCCAATCACGCCAATAAGCAGGCCGTTGAACGCCATCATGTAAATTGTGCCCAAGCCGGCGGTAATGCCGAGTGCGAAGGTGGTGAAACCGACGCTCATGTTGTTGGTCATGATGGCGCTCGAGGCCACCGGCTTGATGCCGACTATCGAATGGGTCCACATCTGGTGCCGATCAATGGTTTCGACCATCTGCGGACCGAGGATTTTTACCTTGAAGTCGGGATTCTGATAGGTGAGGGCAGCTCCAACCAGCCCTGCAATGGTGAAGATCAGGGTCGCCACGACGACATGGGGCAGGTGTCGGCGGAACGCTGCCGGGTAGGTCTTTGTGAAAAACGAAACTGCCGCCATGGGGCTCGCCCGATGGCCGGAATAGATGGTATTGTGGGCGCGCACCAACAGTTGGTTGACGTAGCGCGCGTAGTGCACCGATCCCCGGTCTTCCCGGATGGCTGCCAGGTCAGCGGCAGTCTGACGATAGAGCAGGCTGAGATCCTGCAGGTCGGAGCGCGACAGAGACTTCAGGCCACTGGCGGCGCTCTGATTCAGGAGTGCTTCGAGCTTCGCCCAGTGCGGTTTGCGCTTCTCGAGCCAGCGGGTGGAAATCATGGTCGATTCGTTTGAGCAGCTGAAGATCGATACTCCGGAGCAGATTGCCCTGGAATTGCCCCTTGCGGGCATCGGCAGCCGCTTTCTGGCGATTGCCATTGATACTCTAATTCAGGTGGCCCTTTATCTCCTAACCGGACTTGTCTTTCTGCTGTTACTTCCGGAAGGCTTCTCGATTTTCACGTTTCTGCCGAAAACGCTGGGACCAGCGCTGGCGATCTTTGTGGGATTTGGCATCTACTGGGGATATTTCGCGGTTTTCGAAATTGTTTGGAAGGGCCAGACGCCGGGTAAACGAGTAGCGGGGATCCGAGTCATCAAAGAGAGCGGGCGTCCGATCAACGCTTTTGAGGCAATCGGACGGAACCTGATGCGGGCCGTGGATGTCATGCCCGGGATTTACGGCGTAGGACTGGTCTGCATGATGCTGAACAAGCAGAGTCGCCGGCTGGGGGACTTCGTTGCGGGTACGGTTGTGGTGCACGAGAAGCCGAGTGAGCAGGTGCGTCCCACATGGGACACATCGGCTGAAACGGCTTCCGCCTCAGGCGGAATGGGCCAAGTTCCGGCTGACGAACTCGTTCTCATCGAGACTTACCTGAGCCGCCGGTTCGAGTTAGAGCCGGACGTGCGCTTGCGCACGGCCATTCAGATTGCTGAAAGGATCAAGTCCAAGACCGGATTGCAGCCGCAACCTCACCAGCATGTCGACGACTTCCTGGAGGAAGCGGCTCGGAAGGTGCGCGACAGCGGGCGATTTCAATAGGTGAGGATCATTCACGGGGGCTCGGAGGAACACGGAGATCTGCTCTTTCCCCTTTGGTCTGCGTCTGCGGTTTCATCGGAAACGGCGGATAAAAAGGGTGTGACGTTCGGAGCGATAGAAACCCACCACATAGATTGTTGGTTTGCCGTTAGTGGAGTAAATCACCTGCCGGATGCGCAATACCGCCGCTCCGCGGTGCACTTGCAATAGTTCGGCGATGTTGGCTTCGGCGGTTGTCGCATCAACCTCCTCGTCGGCATATGCGAGTTCCACGCCGTATTCTTGCTGGAGCGTTGCGAACAGGGACGTGCGGCCCAAAGGAGCCTTGACCAGGTTGGCAAACTCTTTGGCCGGGAGATAACAGGTTTCCAGTGCAAACGGCTCGTCTCCGGTTTCCCGCAGGCGCTCGATCTTGACCAACGCGCTTGTTGCTGGCAGGGCAAGCCGGGCGGCCACTTCGGCGTCGTGCTCGACGATCTTGGCAACGAGCACGCGGGAGCGCGGCACAAGACCGCGGGCCGACATGTGCTCGGTATAGCTCATCAGCTTGTTGAAGTGGATCTTCGGAGCAGCCACGAAGGTGCCCGCTCCACGCCGCCGTTCGACCAGTCCCTCGCGTTCCAGACCAGCCAATGCGTGCCGGGCGGTCATGAGGCTCACTTTGTGCAGGCGAGCGAGTTCGCGCTCAGAGGGTACGGGGTCACCCGGAAGCAGTTCGGACGCCTCGATGCGCTTACGAATGGCGTCCTGGATGCGTTTATAAACCGGCGTGGCGTTGCCGTTGGTCGACATACGCAGTCTGCTTAAGAGTACCTCAGGACCGCGAGGGGGGCAATTAACTGGTGAGGAGCCAGCGGCATAGAGAAGTCCGGCGGCCCAAGTCAGCTATTCGCGGGTTGACCCTCTCCCGATTGCTCCGCCTACGCTTCCAGCTTATCTTTGATTGTGAGATCCGAGCCCGTTCCGGAAAACTATCCATGAACATTCTGGTACTAAATGCCGGTAGTTCCAGCCTGAAGTTCCAGATCATTTCGACCGATCTTGAGCAGATCAAGGAATACAAAGACGACCGCATCCTGCGCGGGGAAATCGACGGGATCGGCGGCGAGTCGGTCGTTAGAATACGGTATCGTAAAGAAGCCGGGACGACTCTGACTGCACCGCTGCGCGATATGGGAGCCGCGCTCGATTACTTGCTGCGGTACATCGCATCGGATCGGTCGGGAATTGCCGAGATCAAGACTACGGCCGATGTCGATGCGGTGGGGCATCGCGTGGTGCATGGAGGAGAGCTGTTCAAGGAATCAGTACTGATCGACGATCGTGTGCTGAAGGGAATTGAAGACTGCATAGACCTGGCGCCCCTGCACAATCCAAATAATCTCAAGGGAATTGTGGCGGCAAGGAATATCTTCGGCAAAGATGTCCCCCAGGTTGCGGTCTTCGACACCTCGTTCCACCACTCGATTCCCGAACAGGCCTATTTGTACGCCATCCCCTATCACCTCTACCGGCGGTACCGCATCAGACGCTACGGATTTCACGGTACATCGCATCGATATGTGGCATTCCGGTATCGGGCGCTTCGGGAACTGACTCGGGAGCAGACTAATATCGTTACGCTGCACCTGGGGAATGGTTGCTCGGCGGCGGCGATCAAGGCTGGGGATCCGATCGATACCTCGATGGGGATGACGCCGCTCGAGGGATTGGTGATGGGCACCCGCTCAGGAGATCTTGATCCGGCGATCGTTAGCGTGATTGCACGCAAGGAAGGAATGTCGTCATCAGAGGTTGATACTTTGCTGAATACGCAATCCGGTTTGCTGGGGATCTCCGGACTGACGAACGATATGCGCGAGCTGCAGGCCGAGTTGAAGGAGCACGATGATCGCCGCGTCCGACTTGCCATAGAGGTCTTCTGTTACCGGGTGCGGAAATACATTGGAGCTTATCTGGCTGCCATGGGCGGGGCTGATGCGATCGTGTTCACCGGTGGGATCGGGGAGAATTCGCCTGACGTGCGCGCCAGGATCTGCAGAGACATGGAGTGGGCCGGCCTGCAGTTCGATGAGAAAAGGAACCAGGAAACAGCCGGCCGTGAAGGGATCATTAGCAGCGATAGTTCCAAACTGCTCGCCTATGCAATTCCTACGGATGAAGAGCTGTTGATCGCGCGCGACACGGTTCGGGTGATTAAGGGAGTTCCGCATCCCTCGTAGCGCCGGGCGGGTACGGTGCCCGCCCGACACCGCAGAGGACCCTTCAACTTCGCTCAGGGCAAGCTAAGGCGCGTTACTAATACGGCCAGGTCCAGTCCGTCGCTTCCGGCATATCGATGCCGTAGGTGTGGGCGTAATTACGGCATGTGATTTGCTGGTTCAGGAATCTCTCCTTGGCATGGCCTCCGATCTTCTGCAACCTGGGAACACGGTCCACAACATCCATCGCAAGGCTGAAGCGGTCGATGTTATTGTCAATCGCGAGTTCCAGCGGAGTATTGATGCTTCCTTTTTCCTTGTATCCGCGCACGTGAATATTAGCGTGATTCGTGCGCCGATACGCGAGACGGTGAATCAGCTGAGGATAGCCATGGAAGTTGAACATCACCGGCTTATCGACTGTGAACAGGGAATCAAAGTCACGGTCGGGAAGTCCGTGAGGATGCTCGCTTGTTGGCTGGAGTTTGAAGAGGTCGATTACATTGATGAAGCGAATCTTCAAGTCCGAAAATTCCGCGCGTAACATGGCGGTGGCCGCCAGAGCTTCCTGCGTGGGAATGTCACCGGCTGCAGCCATGACTACGTCGGGTTCGCCGCCTTCGTCATTGCTGGCCCAATCCCAGATTCCGATGCCCTTGGTGCAGTGAGTGATGGCCGCTTCCATACTCAGGTACTGCAGATGCTTCTGCTTGTCAGAGACGATCACGTTGACATAGTTCTTACTACGCAAACAGTGATCGGCGACTGAGAGTAGGCAGTTAACGTCCGGCGGCAAGTAGATGCGGGTGACATTCGCGCTTTTATTCACCACGACGTCAAGGAAGCCGGGATCCTGGTGCGTAAAGCCGTTGTGATCCTGCCGCCATACCGTGGATGTGATCAACAGATTCAACGACGCGATCGCCTGACGCCAGGTAAGGTGGTTGCAGATCTCCAGCCACTTGGCATGCTGGTTGAACATGGAATCGATGACGTGCACAAACGATTCATAGGTGGAGAGGAAGCCATGACGGCCGGTGAGGATGTAACCCTCGAGCATACCTTCCATGGTGTGCTCACTCAGCATCTCCATGACGCGGCCGTCGGGTGCCAGGTTTCCGCCGTCATCGTCTTCCGGGAAATATTCCTCAATCCAGAATTTCTTGGTAGCGGTATAGAGCGCATCGAGCTTATTTGAACTGGTCTCGTCCGGGCCAAAGACGCGGAAGTTCCCGTTGTTTCTCTTCATTACGTCTGCAAGAAAGACGCCAAGTGGGCGAGTGTTCTCAACTTGCACGCGACCAGGCTTATCCACTTGCGTCGCGAAGTCGCGGAAATCTGCCAAACGCAGGTCTTTCTTGAGGCGGCCTCCATTGGCATGGGGGTTGGCACTCATTCGCCGATCCCCGATGGGCGCGAGTTCACGAAACACTTCGGCTAATCTCTCATCCCCATCAAAGAGAGGATCGGGCTTTTGTGATCGCATCCAATTCTCCAGCATATGCAACTGCTCAGGTTTGCTCTTCGCGGCTGGTAGTGGCACCTGATGTGCGCGCCAAAAGCCTTCGAGGAAATGCCCGTCGACATGCCGTGGAGCTGTCCAGCCTTTCGGAGAGCGGAGTACGATCATCGGCCACCGCGGGCGAGTCACATTGCCTCGCTCGCGTGCAGCATGCCGATGTTCACGGATTTCATCGACGCAACGCTCCACCGTTGCCGCCATGGCTTGATGCATGCTGTCGATTTCGGAGCCTTCCACGAAATAGGGGGTCCAGCCGAAACCGCTCAAAAGGTTCTCGAGTTCCTCGTGCGAGATTCTCGCCAGCAAGGTTGGGTTATCGATCTTGTATCCATTGAGATGGAGAATCGGAAGTACCGCGCCATCGCGTGCGGGGTTCAGGAACTTGTTGATGTGCCAAGACGTCGCCAGAGGACCCGTTTCCGATTCACCATCACCGACCACTGCGGCGACGATCAGTTCAGGATTGTCAAATGCGGCGCCGCATGCGTGAGACAGAACGTAGCCGAGTTCTCCGCCTTCGTGAATCGATCCCGGTGTCTCGGGCGTGCAGTGACTGCCGATGCCGCCGGGGAACGAGAATTCCCGGAAAAACAACCGCAAGCCCTCAGGATCAAGGCTCTTTTCTGGATAGACCTCGGAATAAGTGCCCTCCAGATACGCGGGGCCGAGCACGCCAGGTGCTCCGTGTCCGGGGCCGGCGAGGAAAATCATGTCGAGATCGTATTTCTTGATCAGGCGATTCAGGTGCACGTAAATAAAGGACAGACCCGGACTGGATCCCCAGTGGCCCAGCAGTCGATTCTTGATATGCTCCGGTTTTAATGGTTCATCCAGCAGGGGATTCTCGCGGAGGTAGATCATCCCCAGGCTGAGATAATTGCAGGCGCGCCAGTAGAGTTCGGTTTTGCGCAGTTCGTCAGGACTGAGAGGCTTGTCTTTGATGGTGGATCGAGTGGGAGCGTATGGGTTGAGTTCAAAAACTTCGGCTGGACTGCTGGCTTCGATGGTGCTCATAGGTCACTCCTTCCACATAGCCTATGCCGGAGGTCAGGGGATGACAATCGGGCCCCTCGAATTTTTTACATTTTGGACCCGCCGAATCAGCGTAGCGGCAATCTGTGGCGGTGACGAATAGTGGACATTGCGGTACCTTACTGGGCTGTCACGAAATTGATAATGCCTCGCGTTTGGCCTTTGCTACTCGCGAATTTGCGCGTTTGGCGGTCTCCCATGAGCCGCCCTGGCCGAGGGCGACGACCCTGAACGGGGCGGACAGCAGTGCTAATAGGGAGCCGGCAAGTTCGGACGTCGTTCGCGTGCCGAATCCGCCAATTACTTTGGAACTTTGCAGCAAAAGGTCTCCAATCAAGCGAACCTCCCTTATCGTCCTTAGAGTCGTTAGTTTCATATCGACCAGTTCTATTTATTCCAGGGGGGAAATTATCCCGGGTGTCGTCATCATCCAGCCCGACTTCCCGGAACTGAAGGAAGGATAGCCGTTTCTGGGGTATGAGAACGAGTACGTCGTCGACACCGTGACGTCCTATGTTCTGGCAGCTAACGCCGCCCACGCCGAGACGAAGAGTTCGAAACAGTTCCGGTCAAGTGGCCCGAAGCGCCGGAACCTCCACCCAGGCGCGCTTGCCATGGCTCGCGAGCACCGCGTCGAGGATTTGCATTTGACGGAGCCCGTCGACAAATTGGGGATAGTCCGGCGCAATTGATTCGCTGATCGAGCGGTAGAAGCGACGGAATACCTGCTTGAATGTATCGTCGTAGCCCTCGCTATGGCCGCCCGGCAAATCGGCGTAGCTACGTGCACCGGGTTGTAATAGGGAGGGATCTTTCACCGAAATCGAATTGGGTGTGTCACGGTAGCCCTGCCAGAGCTCGTCGGGACGTTCCTGATTCCATGCGACAGAAGATTTGGTGCCGTAAATCTCGATCCGAAGTCCATTCTTACGCCCGGCTGAGACCTGGCTGGCGGTCATGCTTCCGCGGGTGCGTGGACCCATGCGGAACAAGACCGCGCCGAAGTCTTCTGTAGTCACGGGAGTTTCGATGAAGTCCTCCGGCCCCATCAGCTTGTTTGCGAAGGTCTCAACCGAGTGTTTCGGCTGTTTCCGAGTAGCGTGAAAAGTTTGCAGGTCAGCGCAGAGTGACGTCAGGCATAAACCGGTGACATGCTCCGCCATGTCGAAGAAGTGCGAGCCGATGTCGGCCATGCAACGGGAGGCGCCGGCTGCCGTGGAATCGACCCGCCAGTTCCAGTCGGTGTCATGCAGAAGCCAGTCTTGAGAATATGTGCCCTGCACAACCAGGATCTCGCCGAGTTCCCCGGCTTCTCGGAGACGGCGCATCTGCTGAACCATCGGGTAGTAGCGCAGATTGTGGCAAACACAATTCCGTAAACCTTTCTTAGCGGCCAGCGAAACCAATTCCTCCGCTTCTGCCACGGTTGTCGTCAATGGTTTTTCGCACAGAACATGCTTGCCTGCATGTAGCGCTTCTTTGGCCATCAAAAAATGCTGTGCATTCGGCGTGCAGATATGAACCGCGTCGATTGCTGGGTCGCGCAAGATATCCTGATAGTCGATGGTTGTATTGGGAACGGAGAAGCCTGCAGCGAGGCGCTGGGCTGTCTGCGCATTTCTACCCACGACCGCAGCCGCGTCCACTGATTCTACGCGCCTTACCGCTTCCAGGTGCACACGGCCCATGAATCCGGTGCCGAAGATCGCTGTCTTAATTCTCGTCATTTTGTGGATTCCTCTCATGACCACCATGCGGCAGCTGGTTGTTCGCGCACGACGATTTGGTTGAGGAAGTGTGCTGCTTTCGTCAGTCCCTCGCCGGGCGAGAGCAGGCTGTCTTCATGCTCGATTGAAACCGTGTAATCGTAGCCGAACATGCGCAGAGTGGAAATGAGTTCGCTCCAGAACTCAATTCCATGGCCGTAGCCGCAAGTGCGGAAAATCCAGGCGCGGTCGCGTTCCTCAGTGTAAGGCTTGGTGTCGAGCACGCCCGAGCGAACCATATTCGTGGGGTACAGCTGCGTATCTTTTGCATGCACGTGAAAAATGCCGTCACCCAGGATGCGGACCGCGGCGATAGGATCGACGCCCTGCCAGAAGAGGTGACTCGGGTCGAAGTTGCAGCCGACGTTTTTCCCGGCTATGGAGCGTAGCCGTAACATGGTTTCGGGGCTGTACACAACGAATCCTGGATGCATTTCGACGGCAACCTTTACTCCGTGGTCGGCGGCGAACTTGGCGTGCTCGATCCAATATGGGGCGACCACCTCGTTCCATTGCCAGTCGAGTACCGTGCGGAAGTCTGGAGGCCAAGGGCAGGTGACCCAGTTGGGTGCGGTGGCGTTTGGGGAATCTCCCGGGCAGCCGGAGAAGTCCACCATAACCGGGACACCGAGCTTTTCCGCCAAAAGAATAGTATTGCGACTTGTTTCCCGATGCACTTGCCCGATGGATTTATCCGGATGCAGTGCATTCCCGTGACAGCTCAAAGCGCTGATGGTGAAGCCGTGATGATTGAGAATCTTCTTGAAATCTGAGAGGGCTGCAGGATTCTCCAGCATCGAGAGCTTGCAATGGGCGTCGCCCACATAATTGCCGGTGGCCAATTCGACGGTGTGAATATCGAGCTCGGCGAGTTTCTTGAGAACCGCATCCAGCGGGAGTTTCGATAACAACGGAGTGAAGACCCCAACACGCATGGCGATTTTGTCTCCTGAGTTGAGCCCCGACATTCTATCGCAGGTCGCTTATGTTACCTTAAGGGCCTCGGCTTTGGGCCATGCCCATCGCCGCCGATCGCCACTGGGGAGAATTCTATTGCGCCGACCTCGACGGTTGTTGCTTCTCTCGCTATGTCTCTTGATCACGGCCGCCTTCGCTTTTGCTCAATCGGGTACGTCCACTCCACCACCTCCACGCGAGAAGAAAATCCATCTCAAGCACATTCTGGTAGTTGGCCAAACGAAGGGGTTCGAGCACGACTCTGTCACCGACGGCATGGTCGCGATTTACAACATGGGCCGCGAAAGTGGCCTGTGGGAAGCGACGCTGCGCACCGATGCCGAGCTGATTACGAAAAAGGATCTTGGCAGAAACGCCAAAAACCTCGACTATTTCGACGCCCTCGTTTTCATGAGTACCACTGGGGAGCTTGATTTGGACGACGGTCAGAAAAAAGACATGATGTCGTTCATCAAGGACGATGGGAAGGGCTTCGTGGGGATACACGCCGCCCTCGACACCAATTACAAATGGCCGGAGTACGGCGAGATGATCGGTGGATGGTTTGATCAGCATCCGTGGATGACGTTCAATGCTCCGATCATTAACGAAGATTTTAATTTTCCCGCAGTGCGCCATTTTCCACATGCGTTCGTGAAATACGACGAGATTTATCAGCCTAAGGAATGGTCGCGGGAGAAGGTGCACGTTCTCCTCAGCCTCGATTCAGCCAAGCTCAATTACGAAAACAATCCGCGCATTCATCGCACAGATCATGATTTTGCGGTTGCCTGGGACAAGATGTACGGTCAAGGGCGCGTCTTTTACTCGACGCTCGGCCATACCCAGGAAGCGTGGAGCGATCCCGACATTCTCAAGATGTACTTCGAGGCGATCAAGTGGGCAATGGTGCTGACCGAGGGCAGCACAGCTTCTCATGCGCGTGTACCGGAGGGCGGCGATCGTTGATATGAAGCGTTCATGGCCGTCTTTCTGTTCGGGGATCGTTGCATTGTTCCTACTCAGTTCTTTGGTTGGCAGGTGCCAGACGCCAACGCATGCCGTAACTAAACAAGGCGGGGTTAACGCCAAAAAAACGTATCCGGTTGGTCTAGTCGAGCAGGGTGCAGCGCTCTTCCGGCAGGACTGTTCCTTTTGTCATGGCCGGGACGCCACTGGAGGCGAGAGCGGGCCTGACTTGACCCGGTCGAAATTGGTAGCTGCCGACGTCAACGGCGAGAAGATCGCAACGGTTATCCGCAACGGCCGCCCGGAGAAGGGAATGCCTCCGTTCGATCGCACGGATCAACAGATTGCCAGCCTGGTGGCTTTCATTCACACGCAACAAACCACACTCGCTCAGGGCGGCCGCAGGGGCGCTGGCGGGCGGAAGGGAGTGGACCCGGAGGATCTGCAAACAGGCAATATCGCAGCTGGGAAAAAATACTTCGAAGGTGAGGGTGGCTGCGCCGGCTGTCACTCTCCTTCTGGAGATCTTGCAGGCATCGCTTCGCGGTACAAGGGATTGGAACTGGAGGAGCGAATGCTCTATCCGCGTCACGCCAAGTCGAAAGTGACCGTGAGGCTCGCGTCAGGACAGGAGGTATCAGGCACTCTGGCATACCTCGATGAGTTCGCCGTCGGATTGACAGATGCGGATGGCATGTACCAGTCGTGGCGTGCTCGCGATGTAAAGTTCAAGTTGGACGCGCCGTTTGAAGCTCACGTCGAACTCTTCAGCAAATACACCGATGACGATGTCCATAATCTGATGGCGTATCTACAGACATTGAAGTGAGTTTCCAGTCAGGTGCCCCAATCGATGGCAATTCTTCCCTTGCGAATGAACCTCCTAGAGAAAACACTCCTTACCGTTTCATGTGCGTTCATATTTTCCGTACTGACACTGGCTCAGGGCGCCACTGAACAAGTTTTAGTACATCCGCCCGCTGACAGTTGGCCCGGATATCATGGCGACTACTCGGGCAGACGACACAGCACGCTGACTCAGATCACGCCGGCGAACGTTAAGAACCTCACTTTGGCATGGGCCTTCCAAACGAACCAGAGCTCGCTGATCAAGTCATCGCCCCTGCTGGTAGATGGCATTCTGTACTTCACAGTTCCCGAAAATATCTGGGCTGTGGACGCGAGATCGGGTCACCAGATCTGGCATTACACCCATCCGCGGAGCCAGGGCGAACACATTGGACATCGCGGCGTCGCAATGTTCAACCAGTACCTGTACTTCTTGAGTCCTGACGCCCACCTCCTTTCACTGAACGCAAAAGACGGAAGTGTTCGCTGGAACGTGCCGATCGCCGATGTGACGAAGGGATACTGGACCAGCATGGCCCCACTTGTGGTGGGCGAGCACGTGCTGGTCGGAGTGTCAGGGGATTTCGACAACCTCACGGGCTACATTCGGGCGATTGACCCTGAAACTGGTGCGACGCAGTGGCAGTGGAACTCAACTCCGCCGGCGGGAACGCCGAATCAGACCACAGGCGGCATGACGTGGATGACGGGAACTTATGATCCAGAGCTCAATCTCGTGTATTGGGGCACCGGCAATCCTACGCCGGTACTGAACGGCTCTACTCGGCCAGGAGACGATCTCTACACCTGCTCAATCGTTGCACTGAATCCGGACACGGGCAAGTTGGCGTGGGCATTTCAGGTTTCGCCTCATGATACGCACGACTGGGATGCGGTGGAGACTCCCGTTCTCGTCGACGGAGATTTTCGAGGTGAGCCGAAAAAGATGCTCATGCAGAGCTCTCGAAACGGATACTTTTTCGTTCTCGACCGGACGAATGGGAAGAGCCTGATGACGGTTCCGTATGGCCCGGTAAATTGGACTTTGGGGGTTGACAAGGAAGGCCGTCCGATTCCGAATCCGGCCAAAGAGCCTGCGCCTGACGGACGCCTGATCGCGCCTGACGAGGGTGGCATGACCAACTATCGGTCTCCGAGCTTCGACACTAAAAACGGCTTGTTTATCGTCGATGCCCATCCGAGTTGGAGCATCTATTTCTCCAAGCCAGCAGATGGTGTTTACGGATGGGCCGGCGCCGACTACGGAGTGTGGGGTAAGGGAGTCATCGAGGCGATCGACTATCAAACGGGGAAGATCCGATGGACCCATGAAGTCGGACCAGGCAGCCCGGGAGCAGGGGTGTTGACGACTGACTCGGGGCTGACCTTTACTGGAGACAATTCCGGAAATTTCCTGGCTCTGGATTCGAGCGACGGAAAGACATTGTGGCACGCCGGTTCCGGGGCATCGATCGTTAGCTCACCTGCGACGTATGAACTAGACGGGCGGCAATACGTCCTCATGAGCAGCGGAGGTGTTTTATTTGCGTGGTCTCTGCCTGAGATGTGATTTCTGCTATGGAGAACGGCGACTTCACCGGGTATTCGCCGCAGACGCGACGTTCTTTTAGTTGTCGCTTCGGACCAGGAACAACGAATCGCTTCGAATCGCGATCCTGCCGTTCGAGAAATCCTGACCCGGAGCGGTGAACTCATCGAGAACTACACCTTTATCGTTCAGAATCCGCAGCTGCGGGCCATTGACGCGGAGGTGCACAGAAAGTGAGTCTTTCTGTCCGGCAACCTGGGCATCCACCTTTGCCTCTTTTTGATTGGAGCCCTCTTCCCCAGACACAAGCTTTCGCGTCAACTTTCCGCTTTGACCCTCGAGAGAATATTGGACTCGAGCCGTATGAGCGGAATTTTCAATCATCCAGTCGACTTTCTTGTCCCAGAAGAGAGTCTTGTGCGGGCGCGCAAATACGAGGTTCTGATTCAGGCGGCCCGGCCTGAGATTAATGAACTTACCTGGCGTAATCGACTTAATCCACCCGCCTTCATGAGCGATCTGCTTTGGATCTTCAAAATCGTAATCCGGAACGGATGTCAAATTAAGGGGTACAGTGAAGACATCCTTTCCCAAGTTGATGGTAGTGCTGAATCGCTGATAGCCAGCCGCCTCAGCGGTGATTTCGTACTGTCCAGGCTGTAGTTGAATCTTGTCAGAGACATTCGCATCACGGAACTGCGCGTCGCCGGGCCGCCGATATTTCACCGTGATTCCCTTGACAGTGGCCTGGAAGGCGAGCGTTCCCATAGACGACGAAAGTACAGCGTTCGCGATTTTGGCATCGGTTAAAGGCTTGCCTGCAGCACTCGGATTGACTGCGATTTCGTATTCGTGCGCCTCAAATCCCGGCTTGGTCAGACTGACCGCATGCTTCCCGACAGGGACAACATTGGGAAGGTACAGATTCCCAGAGGAGTCCAGCTCTCCTACTTTTTTGCCATCCAGGGAAACCTCCGCACCGGGAGTGCCGTCCCCAATGTTGAGACCAGCCATGGTCGGCGTCACGACTTTGGGGTGCAGCACCACGCTCTTGTTGACGATGCCATGACGCTGAATGGCCATGGTCCACGACTGGGGTTCGTATCCCTCCGCGGTGAGCATGAATTTGTGAGGCCCGGGAGTCTTGCTCACTGTCCAGCCGCGGTTCTGCCGCGGGGTGAGCGAGCCGTCAACGCTGAGGACGGCATTCTCCGCGTTAGTCGTAACCAAGACGCGCCCTTGGCCGTCGAGCGATTGCACCATCAGGACCGGAGCATTCGAGAAGTCGATCGACACGCTTCCTTGATCCTCGCCCTGGCCGAAGGTTACGTCATGATTCTGGTCTGTCAGCGTGATGGGCGCGCCGCCAGGAGTAATGGCAACCCCTTGGTCGCCGAGATGAGCGGCTCCTAGATTGCTTCGGCCGTATAGGGTGGCGTCCTTCCCCAGGCTGGTGACAACAAGAACATCGTTCGCATCTACTCCGGTCACCTGGGGTTGCTGACCTGGGGAAGCCTGCACGCCGAGCGCAAAGATCTGTTTGCCGTTTGCGCTGACCGAGAGCTTGTGCGGAACTCCGTCGGGCGTCAGGTCGTATTCGAGGGAGCCGTCGGCGAAATCGGCAATCTTTTGGCCATCGAGTTCAGCGCGTCCGCCAGTTGACGAGGTGTGAACCGACAAATGCAACGCGGCGGGTTCAAGCGTTATCTTGCCATCGCTCGCCTGCTGAATTTGAATCTGCTTCGTCTTGTAACCCAGACGACTGACCTCGATGGTTGCTCCGAGCGGCGCCGCACCGTTGTTGATCGGCTGACCATCCACTGTGATCGCGGAGTCAACCGGCTCGGTGGTGATTTGCACCATTGCCGCCGGATGGGTTTCTGTGTTCTTCGTCGATTTGCTGGGCGGATGAAGAGCGACATAAACGATCAGCGGTAAGAGGACAACAATCCCGGCCACCAGCCCGAGCCTCATAGTTGACCATTTGCCGCCGGGTCGTGCGAGAGACAGCAACCTCCGCTGGACTTGTTTTGCAAGGAGTGCCAATTCGCGAACGAAGGTTTGGGAATTGTATCCCTGCCCGGCGGACGTTTTCGTCACCGTGGTGGTTGCATTGGTTTTTCCAACAAGCTGCGGGCCTTTCTTTTCCTGGGGCCGCGGCGCAGCTTGTCCAGGCGGTTGGTGGATCATCGTAGCTCGCCAGCCGCCGGTTCCAGTGAGAGCCGGTTCATCGCGCAAGACCTGCTTAACATCCTCTACCTTTGCCACATTCTTAACGGCGACTTCGATCTCTGATATGGTGCGGGCAATATCCGGATCATCCGGGTGCTTCGCACGGATCGCATAGGAGCTTTCCAGAAGCGTCCGCAAGTTCGCGCGATCGGGATTCTGTTCCGCCATTCGGCGATTGTCGTTCAAGGCCGACTGGTCTTTACGCTTCTGCTCCTGGCGGATAAATTCTCTTAGCTCTTTTTGCAGAGTCGCTTCGTACTGTTCCAGGCGAGAATCGTTGGGGTAGACCTCTCGTGCCGCACGAATGCGCGCTGCCGCTTCGTGAAAATTTGCTGCGGCGACGAGTGAGCGGCAGTCGGTGAGACACTGCACCACGAAACCCTTCCGCTTCGCGTCCGCGATAGTCGAACGTAGCGCCCGGACCGCGGGATGATTAGCGTCAAGTTCGCTGGCCTCTTCACACAGCGGTTCCGCTTGCTGCCAATTTTCTTCTCCTGACGCTCGCGCCCTCTCAACCAGGACATTGATGACCGCATCTCGCAAACCCGGGGCCCGCGGATCAAGGTTCAGGCTGTTACGCAACAATTCCGTGGCGCTCACCAGATCTCCCTGTGCCACGCATCGTTGGCCCTCGTCGAACAGGCGCCGCGACTCCTTCGTGCGCTCGAGGCCCTGCTCGGCGAGTGTTCGCAGACCTGAGAGCTCAGCGTCACCCGGAAAGTCTTGAAGCGCAGACGAGGCGTATTCGATCGCCTTGGCAAAAGCCCGACTTTTCACCAGTCCGTCGACTTCATTGACTAAACGGGCGCGCTCTTCGTCCCGGCCTTGCTGGTCGCGCTTTTTCTTGCACTGCTCCATCTCGAATGCAATCCCGGGATAGTCGGGATGGATGTTGCGCAAGATGTCCCACTGGCTAATGGCTTCGGCAAACTGTCCGCGCTCCTCGTATTGGCGAGCCTTAACCACGATCGAGTTCACCAGATCGCGTCGCTCGCGAATCAGCTTGAGCTGCTGCGCGAACTGGGCTTCATTGGGATAGCGCTCACAGGCCTCGCGGATGATTTCCACGCGCCGGTCCAGGTCGCGCTCGCTATCGAGTCTCTTGGAGATCTCGGCGGTATAGGACGACAATTCCTGCCGCTCCGCATCCTCGATGCGGATTTTTAGAGCCTGAAAAGTGCCGTCGTTGGGGTACTTCGTCAGAAGATCCCGGCAGACCGACATCGCACCCACGAAGTTCTTCTCCCGGAACAGGCGCTGTGCGTCTTCCAGCGCACTGTGAATGGTGTCACGCTCGGAGCGAACTTCCTTGTAAAAACTCTGGTATACCGCTTCGCGCTCCGGAATCGCCGCGTTGGGGTTGGCCTGAGCCACAGAGAACAGTCGCTCGAGTTTGGTCAACGCGGTCGAGATCTCCCCGTTCTGGTAGGCCCGCATGGCGGAGCTGTAGAGTTGTTCTTTCTGCTCACGAATCCGCTGGGCTTCGGTTTCTGTTGACTCGATTTTTTCGAGCAGATCCATGGCGCGGGCGTCGGCACGATTGATGGCGAGCACTTCCTGAGCCGCACTTCGGGCCGCTCCGAAATCGCGATTATTCAAGTGAGTTTGCGCCAGCTCGATCCATCGCGCGATCTGGCTCTCGCTGCGTTGCTTTTCCAGTGCCTGCCGCATGGCCAGGGCATCGGCGTTTCCGGGATCGAGTTCCAGCACTTCACGGATTTTGTCGAGCGCGAGGGGAATCTCATCCTGCTCCATGCGCGCGCGTGCGCTCTCCAACAACTGGCGGGTCTTCTTCGCTTTTGCCGCCATCTCGATTTGCATCCGCAGCACGGTAATACGCGGATCGAGATGTCCTTCCGCCTCAAGTTCAGCAAGGATCTCAGAGGCGAAAGCTTCGTCGCCGGATTTGTAAGCTGTCTTGGCGCGCTCGACGCGTTGCTCGATCTTCACCGTGTCGAATACTTGTTCGTTGCGCAAGGCTCTCTGGAGGGTTTCTGCCAGATCCCGCGCGCTCGCGAAACGGTGAATTGGCTGCTTGGCCAGACATTTGTGGACTACGCGGCTTAGGGACTGATTGACATTCGGATTGAGTTCTGAGACCGGCGGTGGAATGAACTTGAGTACCGCCTCCATGGTGTCTTGCACAGTTGTGCGGGCAAAAGGTTTGCGACGCGTCAACGCCTCATAGAGGATGATCCCCATCGAAAACAGATCTGAGGCCGGCGTGATCTCGCGCATCAGCGCCTGCTCTGGGGACATGTACTGGAAAGTTCCCTTTTGGCCAGTGACCGATTTGGATCCGGCGAGGTGAACCACACCGAAGTCGATGATCTTGGCGCTGTCATCTTCCATCACGAGGATGTTGCTCGGTTTCAGGTCGCGGTGAATCAGTCCTCGTTGGTGCGCTGCTTGCAGTCCTCGGCATACGTGGGTTGCGATCTCGACGACCCGCTCCACGGTGAGACGCGCACTGGCGTTAGCAATCAGATCCGCCAAAGTCGTACCGCGCAGCAGGGGCATCACAAAGAACGGCTTCTTTTCCCCGTTTTCTTCGATGACGTCAACGTCGCGAACCTCGACTATGTTGGGATGCGAGATCTCGGCAAGCGCCCGCCATTCCTTGGTGAACAGATCGACCGCCACCGGATCGGATATGTCCTTCATAAGCTTGATGGCGACCGCACCGCCGGTTTTCACGTCGATGGCGCGCCAGACTACACCCATCCCGCCTTCACCGAGTTGTCCTTGAAGTTCGTAACGACCTGCTATCCGAGAAGTGGACATAAGAAAAT